>Ga0302155_10000089_pt1 | contig 73211 bp, 63 predicted proteins | sample I_Bog_N3_1_FD_193508 | JGI IMG/M metagenome (GOLD analysis project Ga0302155, IMG submission 193508) | Peat permafrost microbial communities from Stordalen Mire near Abisko, Sweden - I_Bog_N3_1 | ecosystem: Environmental > Terrestrial > Soil > Wetlands > Peat | place: Sweden: Abisko, Stordalen... | reverse complement strand
GCATTTCAGCGGGCGCATCAGGCGCTCTATACCGAGGCCGTGCTGGCTGCCGGCGATCTGCGCTGGGGCTGCATTGGCGTGTCGTTGCGCCAGCCCGATACCCGCGATGCCTTGCGTGCGCAAGACTATCTATATAGCGTGGCCATACGCGATGCCGAGGCCGAGCGCTTATGTGTGGTCGGTGGGCTGATGCACAGCCTGGTCGCACCAGAAAATCCCCAGGCTGTGCTGACGGCGATGAGCGATCCGCGCTGCCACATCGTCAGCCTCACTGTCACGGAAAAAGGCTATTGCTACGATCCGGCCAGCCGGGCATTGCAGCTGGATCATCCAGATATCCGGCATGATCTGCAGCATCCGCAGGCGCCGAAATCGGCCATCGGTTTTCTCGTGCATGCATTGGCGCGTCGCCGGGCTGCGGGGCTGGCGCCGTTTACGGTGCTGTCCTGTGACAATCTACCGTCTAATGGCGACACCACGCGCGGCATGGTGTTGTCGTTCGCGCTTGAGTTTGAACCGACGCTGGCCGACTGGATCGCCAGTGAGGGCGCTTTCCCTAACTCCATGGTTGACCGCATCGTGCCCAAGACCACTGCCGAAGATATTGCGCATGTGGCGGCTTGTCTGGGGTTGGAAGATGCCTGGCCGGTGATGACCGAGCGTTTCACGCAGTGGGTGATCGAAGACCGCTTCGCCGGTCCACGACCGCGCTGGGAAGATGCTGGCGCTACCCTGGTTGCTGATGCTGCGCCTTATGAGCACGCCAAACTGCGCATGCTCAATGGCAGTCACTCGACGCTGGCCTATCTGGGGGCGCTGAGCGCTTACGAGACCGTCGATGAGGCCATGGCAGATGCGCAACTGGCCGGGTTTGTGCAAGACATGCTGGCCGAGGAAGTCGAGCCTACCTTGGCGCGACCTGGATTGCCGGCCTATCGGGCGCAACTGCTGCAACGCTTTCGTAACCCTGCGCTCAAGCACAAGCTGCAGCAGATCGCCATGGATGGTTCGCAAAAAATTCCACAACGCCTGCTCGCCACCTTACAGGCACGCTTATCTGCAGGAGCGTCATGCGAGCGTCTGGGGCTGGCACTGGCTGGCTGGTTTCATTATCTGCGCGGCAGCGATCAGGCCGGACGTCACTATCGGATCTCGGATCCCTTGGCCGATGTGTTGCAAGCGGCCGCGGGCTGTTCGGACAATCCAGACGAATGCGTACAAGCCTTGCTGGGGTTGGAGGCCGTGTTTGGTGCTGTGCAGACCCAGCCGCCGACGCTCGCGGCGCTGTTGAGCCGCCATTTACGCCAGTTGCGTGAACATGGCGTGGCGGCGGCCATTGCGGCGCTGTCTCATCACTGAGCTTGGGCACCAATTGTGGTGTGGCTCGACCATGGGGGACGTGCTGCTCATGCTCAGGCATCAAGCTTGTGGCGTTTTGCCATGGGTATGTTCTGCTCTGAGGAAGTCGAAGTCGACGCCCTTATCGGCCTGGGTGACGCTCTGCAGGAACAGTTTGTGATAACCGCGGGTAGCGACAGGTTCTGTGATCGGGTTTTCACGCATCCGCAGTGCGAGCTCTGCATCGGAAATGAGCAGCGTGATTTCACGCTGCTGCACGCTCAGCCGGATACGATCGCCATTGCGTACCTGAGCTAGCGGACCGCCCACCGCAGACTCAGGGGTGACGTGCAGGACGATTGTGCCGAACGCGGTGCCGCTCATGCGGCCGTCCGAGATGCGAACCATATCTTTCACGCCGCTACGGGCCAGCTTCAGTGGAATGGGAAGATAACCCGCCTCGGGCATTCCCGGTCCACCCTTTGGACCGATATTTTTCAACACCAGCACATCATCCGCGTTCACGTCTAAATCATCACGGTCGATGCGAAGGGCCATGTCTTCCATGTTTTCAAAGACCACCGCACGTCCTTCATGCTCCATCAGGTGCGGGGCCGCTGCTGATTGTTTGATGATGGCGCCGCCAGGCGCCAAATTGCCGCGCAATACGGCAATGCCACCCTGTGGATAGATCGGCTTATCCATGGACCGTACGACGTCCTGCGGGAAGCCCGGGCCCGCGCTTTCCAGTTCTTCCCCCAAGGTACGGCCAGTGACGGTCATTGCCTCAAGTTTGAGTAAGGGCTTGAGTGCGCGCAGCAGGGTCGCCATACCCCCGGCTTTGTGGAAGTCTTCCATGTAGTGCTGACCGGACGGTTTCAGATCCAGTAGTACCGGGGTTGTGCGGCCCATGCGGTCGAGCGCCTGCATGTCGATATCGAGTCCGATGCGGCCGGCGATGGCGGCCAAGTGAACAATGCCATTGGTCGAGCCGCCAATGGCCAGCAGTACACGTATCGCATTCTCGAAGGCTGCCGGGGTCAGTATCTTGTCGATCGTCAGTCCATCGATTGCCATCTGTACCGCGCGTGCGCCGGTTTCTTCGGCGATGCGAAGGCGATCGGCGGTAACCGCCGGTGGCGATGCGCCGCCGGGGACCGTCATGCCCAGAGCTTCAGCGATACACGCCATGGTGCTGGCGGTACCCATGACCGAGCAAGTCCCGACACTGGCGACCAGTTGCTCATTCACATCGTCTTTTTCTTTGGCATCGATCTCACCGGCCCTGAACTTGCCCCAGTAGCGGCGGCAATCGGTGCAGGCGCCGACACGCTCACCGCGATGCGCACCCGTCAACATTGACCCCGTAATCAGTTGGATCGCTGGAATACCCGCTGAAGCCGCGCCCATCAACTGCGCCGGAACGGTTTTGTCGCAGCCGCCAATCATCACCACCGCATCCATGGGTTGGGCGCGAAGCATTTCCTCGGTATCCATGGACATCAGATTGCGCAAATACATGCTGGTGGGCGCTGCAAAACTTTCTCCGATAGAAATGGTGGGGAAATCCATCGGCAGCCCACCGGCCAGCATCACGCCCCGTTTGACGGCTTCTATCAGTTGCGGGGCATTGCCATGACAAGGGTTGTAGGCGCTTCCGGTATTGATAATGCCGATGACCAATCGATTGAGCGCATTGTCGGTATAGCCCGCACCCTTGACGAAGGCCTTGCGCAGAAAGAGCGAAAAACCTGTGTCGCCGTAATTGGTCAGGCCACGGCGGATGCCTGTTGCCGCGGTATTTTTTTCGGTATCGTCTTTTCTGTACATGGTGCTGGCCTTTGCTTGAAATTGGCGATCAATAAAGTTCTCAGGTTTTTGTGCTGGTCGGCTACCATACTCTCTTCGATGAAACGGATGAGGGTTATGGGAATACTTGATGAGGCGATACGCGAATTAGCGCTGGAAAAACGAGCGGCAGACGATGACGCCAGGCAGGCTTTGGAAGATTTTGACATGATCACGCTCAGAGCCATTGACACAGTCAAGCACACGGTCGCCGCTTTACGGGTTGAATTGCAGGCCGCAGCTTGGTGGACTGATGAACTGCACGAGGATATGCAAAAACCGGAATATCTGAGCCTGAGTTTTCGTGTGCGACGCTATTCAGACAACCCTGATCTTGTGACTAATCCTGATTATTCCTATGCTATTAAATTTGACGCTTTGGGCAGTGCCGTTCGAACAACAGGTGCCATAGAACCATTGCTGGAGCCACTGATATTTCGCGCTGTGGCCAGACAAGATTTTGGGGCGGATCTGGAAAAGGATCTCAAAGTTTTCTTGAAAGCAATTCTTCACAAGCAATAGGCGGCATAGGCATTGCCTTCGAGATGATCGATGTTGTGCTTTTTGTTTTTCAAAACCCGCCCTTGCAAAAGGACGGTGGGTTTGGCGCTTATGCTGACAGCGTCGATCAATTCACTGCTTTACTTCATCCTCGATGTGCGCCCGAACAATGCTGGCGAAGTCACTGTCGGCGGTAAATCCAAGCGCTTTGGCGCGCGTGGCTTCAAAATTGCCGGGCCAGGAATTGACGATGCGTTTGATGGTTTCATCTTCTTTCCATTCAATCAACTTGACGACCTCCGTACCGGCGACCTGTTCCAATGCATCCACCATCTGCCGTACCGTCACTGACAAACCATCAATACTCAGAAAGCGTGCCAAGCCGAACTTGGTGCCATCGATTTCGTGGCCGTGAATCAGATTGTCAATCGCCTTGCGCGGCGACATCAACCACATGCGAGTGTCAGGGCTAACCGGGCAAACAGAGGGCAGGCCGTTGAGCGGCTCTCGGATAATGCCGCTGGCAAAGCTGGAAGCGGCCTTGTTGGGCGCTCCGGGGCGTACTGAAATGGTCGGCATGCGCAGCGCCCGGCCATCGATGTAGCCTTTGCGGCTGTAGTCGTTGATCAGCAATTCGCCCATCACCTTTTGCGCACCGTAGGAGCTTTGCGGCATCAGCAAGGCATGGTCCGATACGCGTGCTGCTAACTCACCACCAAACACGGCCACCGAACTGGTGAATACCACGCGCGGTTTGCTGCCGAGCTGGCGAGCCCGCTCCAGGATCAGGCGGGTGGCATCGAAATTGATTTTCATGCCTAGTTCGAAATCGGCTTCGGCCTGACCGCTGACGATGGCGGCCAAATGGAAGATGGTTTGTGTATCCTTGCCGATGACGCGCTCAATCACGCCGGCATCGGCGATGTCGCCGGTGACCGCTTCAATGCGGGCATCGTCAAAACCTTGCGCAGCAACGACGTCGAGCAGGGTGATGCGGCTAATGGTTTGCAGCTTGCCGTCGTTGCCAGTGAGCTGACCGCGCGTGAGCAATTGACGCGCCAGACGGCTACCCAAAAAGCCTGCTCCACCGGTGATGACGATATGCATGAGTGTCCCTGTTGTCGTTGATTTGTGATGCTTGTTGGTGTGTTTCTGCGCCCGAACATCGGCGGCAAACAATGAAAGTTGTCATACAACTTGGCGGACAGTGTAAGAATAAAGCGCTATGATGTCAATCAACATGAAAACATCTCACGCATCCCTCCTTGCCATCCCTGTTGTCAGCGATTCTGCCGTTGCGACAGCGTCTGTCACGTTCGCCGCCACCGGTACATTGGCCGACCGTGTGACGCAGGCTTTGTACGAACAGATACGGCGCGGCGATTTTGCGCCGGACACCAGACTGCCTTCAGAAAATGAGCTCACGGCGCAGTTTGGGGTCAGTCGCACGGTGATACGGGAGGCCATATCACGGCTCAAATCAGAGGGCATGGTTGGTTCGCGACGCGGTAGCGGCACCGTAGTGCTGGCGCCCAACAATGCCACACCGTTCCGTCTGGAGGTCGGCGGAAGCGATGAGGGCGAGGCGATTGAGGCTGTACTGCGGGTAATTGAATTGCGTCGTGGTGTCGAAGGTGAAATGGCGGCATTAGCGGCGCAGCGTGCTAGCCAGCAGGAAAAACAGGCAATTAGCCGGGCTTTGCAGGAGATCGATCTGGCAGTGGCAGACGGGCGCGACGGTGTGGCGGAGGACTTTGCATTCCATAAAGCCGTTTCGGCGGCCGCGCACAACCCTTTGTATACCTCGCTGTTGCAATACTTGGGTCAGTTTTTGCAAGCAGCCATTCGCGTGGCGCGCATCAATGAAGCGCGCCGTGAGGATTTTGGTCAGCAAGTGCGTCAGGAGCATGCGCTCATTGCCGAGGCGATCGCTATCGGCGACCCCGTCGCTGCGCGCACAGCGGCATTGCAGCACATGGAAAATTCGGCGCGTCGCATTCATGCAGCCGACCTTCAGTTCTGGGAGAGTGAGGGTGGAAAGGCGGTTCTGCGATTGCGGCAAACCAAGGGTTTGTGATGTCACGGCATGATGAGAGACGAAAAAAAACGCTGCAATGAACGCAGCGTTTTTTTTCGTCTACGGCGCTTGGGCCGCAGTGCAATTTTTAGTTGCGGACGACTTTCTTGTACTCGTTGGTACGGGTGTCGATTTCGATCTGGTCGTCCTGGCTGACGAACAGTGGCACCATGACGATCGCTTGCAGGCTTTCGATGGCGTTCTCGATTTTGGCTTCTTTCAGGACGTTGCCCGAAGTGTTGCCTTTGACTGCCGGTTCCGAATAGATCACTTGGCGCACGATTGTCGTTGGCATTTCAACCGAAATAGCCTTGCCGTCGTAGAACACGGCTTCACATTGCATACCGTCTTTCAAGTAGTTCAGGGCTTCGCCCATGTTCTCGCCTTCGATTTCGTACTGGTTGTATTCACCGTCCATGAACACATACAGTGGATCGGCGAAGTAGGAATAAGTAACTTCCTTCTTGTCCAGCACCACGACTTCGAACTTGTCGTCACCGCGGAACACGTTTTCTTGCGGGCTGTTGGTTAGCAGGCTCTTCATCTTCCACTTGTAGGTGAAGCCGGTACGGCTCGAGCCGTTAACGTCGGAGCGCAAAACAATCATTGGCTTGCTGTCGACCATAATGATGTTGCCGACGCGAATTTCTTTTGCAAATTTCATAGCGAATTATCGTAAAAAAGTAGGTTGCATAAAATCGTCTGTAGCCTACTGGGGGAAACACCGCAAGCCCACGTTTGATTGGTTGTTTGAATGCGCCCAAAGCTCAATGAAGGTTTCAGTGAGTCTGTTTAGGGCATTAAAAATTAGCCCTATATTCTAACCTATTTTTTCCTCACTTCTCCCGCAGAGTCTGTGCAAACTGTAATAAGTTCGATGCCAAGTCGCCATTTGCCAACATCCTTTGCTGCCAGGAGGATGTCTTTGCAGCAATGTGCGGCAGATCTGCAGCCAGTGCTGCCCATAGTGCTGGCCAGTCGGCATCGGTGTGGGTGCCGTTCCAGGCGAGTGTGGCAGCGGTCAGCGCCGGGCTGCCGATGTCATAACGCTGCAGGAAGGCATTGAGCTTGATGTGGTGCAGATTTTCATCCTGGGCGTAGATATTCCAGATAAACGGCTGCGGCGCCCATTGCGCTCGCACAAATGAATCTTCGCCACGCACGAAATTGCAATCGCAGGCCCATAGCAGCTTGTCGTAGTCGTCTTGCGGTATGAATGGCAGCACCCGTAACGTGAGTGCGCCGCGGCTGGCAACCATGCCCGCTGCTGTGACTGCGTCGGGCGGCAGGCCTAGAAAGGCAATGACGGCGCTGCCGCCGACACCTTCGGGTACCAGGCAGGTGATTGCCTGTGTGCCATGCTCCCAGGTGCTTAAGAGTGCGGCAAGCGGTGCTTGGGGGTAGCAAAACAGGGAAATTTTCAGCGCCGCTATTTCACCCTCGCTTAGCCCCAGGTATGCGAGAAAATCGTGCGTGGCCAATCGATCTTGTCGAAACTGCAACGCTTGCTGCGTAATCCCGGCCTCGGCCAGCAAACCGCCGGTTTGACTGGTAAAGCCGGGATAGAAGAAATGCTTGGTCAGGCGCATGGACGGATGCGGCGAGGGCAGGGTATGGCAACCTTCGACCCAGGCTTCTGCCGTCAAGCCTTCCAGGTTGAGCCAGACCGGTTGTTGGCTGCATTGCGACATGGCAAGGATGTATCCGGGTGGAATATCGCAGCCGAAAAATTCAATGACGATGTCCGCAACTTCCTCCGACGTAAAAACGCCATCCTGATTGCGCCAGTGTTGCACCGTCACAGCAGCTACCTGCTGTTGCTCGGCGGCGATGGCGATTTCCGGGCAAATACGCTGAAAGCTGCGTAGATCATCAACCCAGAGTGTGACGGCAATATCGTGTTCCTGCGTGAGCTGACGCGCGAGCCGCCAGCAGATGCCGATGTCGCCGTAGTTGTCCACGACTTTGCAAAATAGCGCTAAGGAGTGCTGCCGGGGTGAGCTGGAGCGAGATTGTGAGGGCATGAAATGATGAGAAAAAAGCCAAAGTCGGTGGCGTGCTTGCCGCCGGTGGCAGGCGCGCCGTTTCGCATCATACAAGAAGGCGCGCTCTGCGGCGATTGGCGTGGCGTTTGACAGCTTCTGGTTGGTAGTAATATAGTTGTGCAATACAACTATATTGCAAGGAAACTATCATGCCAAAAACGCAAGATATCAACGCTGCATTGATCGAGCAGATTCGGGTGGCTTCGCGCTGCATGGTGCGCGAGCTTGGATTCATGCATAACACCTTGGCGGCCACCGACTATGCACCATCGGCGGTGCATGCCTTGCTGGAAATCGATGCGCACAAGACCATGACGGCAGCGCAATTGGCGGATTTCCTTGGATTGGAAAAATCCAGCATCAGCCGCATGGTGCGTAAGCTTGTTGATGCGGGCGAGTTAAGTGAGACGCCGAGCGCCGACGATGCCCGCAGTAAATCCCTGCGCCTGACGCCATGCGGCAAACGTACGCTGGCAGCCATTAATGCATATGGTCATGCACAGGTCGGTGGCGCGTTGGCGCAATTGAGTGCGCATCAGCAGCAGCTTGCAGCCGAAGGTCTGCATACTTATGCGCAGGCGTTGCAAGCACATCGTCAGGGCCAGCAGCAGGTTTGTGCATCGCTACCGGTGGAGCTGGTGTCGGTGTATCAACCCGGTGCGATTGGCCGCATCGTGCAGATGCATGCGCAGTTTTACAGCCGCAGCGCCGGTTTTGGCAGCTTCTTCGAAAGCAAGGTGGCCGCCGGCCTGGCAGAGTTCATTGCGCGTCCGGCGCATGCGCGTAATGGCATGTGGCTGGCTTTGCAAGAGGGGCGTATCGTCGGATCAATTGTCATTGATGGTCAGGATCTTGGTGAAAACCATGCGCATTTGCGTTGGTTCATCGTCGATGACGGCTTGCGTGGGAGCGGTGCAGGACGGCGTTTGCTGGAAGCCGCCTTGGCATTTTGCGATGTGCAGGGTTTTGATGCCGTGCACTTATGGACTTTTCAAGGTCTTGACGCCGCACGGCGTTTGTATGAAGCCCATGGCTTCAAGTTGCTTGAGCAATGGTCTGGTGCGCAATGGGGCAAGGAAGTCATTGAGCAGCGGTTTGTGCGTTGATTGTTGGGTGCATTGTCGATTGAAAATATCCAACATATTTCCTTTAATTTTATAGAAATAATTTGTATTGCTTGCAATTTAATTTTAGCCAATGTATTATCTGTTCCATGGAAACCGCAAACACATCCAAGGCAGCATTCACTATTGATCAGGCACTGATGCTTGAAAATCAATTGTGCTTTGCGATGTATTCGGCGTCGTTGGCGATGACCAAGGTCTACAAGAAATTACTGAAGCCACTCGATATTACTTATCCGCAATATCTGGTGATGCTGGTCTTGTGGGAGAAGGATGAAGTCATGGTTTCCGAGTTGGGAAATAAACTGTTTCTTGATTCGGGCACGCTCACCCCCTTGCTCAAGCGCATGGAAGTCATGGGTTTGCTGGTACGCAGTCGGGATGCCGCCGATGAACGGCGTGTGCTAGTGCGTCTGAGCGAAGAAGGTCGTGCGCTGCGCAAACGCGCTGCTGCGGTACCGGAAAAACTGCTGTGCGCCTTGCCGCCATTGGAACAAGTCGCCAATCTGCGTGATCAGCTCAAAGGCTTGCGCAAGGGTTTGTTGGCAGAGACGGGCGATTCAGAGTAATTTGGTGGTAGCAAAAATCTGTTGTAGCAGGTAGTAGGCAAGTATTGTCGTTTTCTATGATTTATATTGTTAGCAATTGTATAGTGTAAAATTAAATGGATGCGTTTCGTTCTGATGATTCATGAAACGCATCTCCTCTTCACCTCTCGAAAGGAAATAGCATGAAACTCGAAAAAGCACTCTATCAAGCCCAGGCAACAGCAACCGGTGGCCGTGAAGGCACAGCCAAGTCGTCCGACGGCATTGTTGACCTGAAGTTGACGACGCCGAAGGAATTGGGTGGCGATGGTCGTCCAGGCGCCAACCCTGAGCAGTTGTTTGCTGCTGGTTATTCGGCTTGTTTTATCGGCGCGTTGAAGTTTGTTGGCGGCCAGGAAAAAATTGCCGTACCTGCTGACACCAGTATTACCGGTACGGTTGGTATTGGCCAAATCCCGGGCGGTTTCGGTATTGAAGTGGCACTCGATATTTCGCTGCCAGGTGTAGATCGCGCCGTGGCGCAATCGCTGATCGAAAAGGCTCATCAAGTCTGCCCCTATTCGAACGCTACACGCGGCAACATCAATGTCACGCTGACACTGGTATAAATCGCTGCGCTAAGAAAACGCCCCGCCGGTGATCTGGCGGAGCTCAGATTGCTGACAAAGCCTCCGCCCAGTTAAATTGGCCGGAGGCTTTGTGCATCATAAGAGGGATGCTAAAGACCTCGACCCTATACCAACGCGATCTGGAGATGGTGACGTTGCAATCACTGGATCTCCCGATCATCTGGTGCGCAAGACCGCCAAAGCGATTGGTTTGGAATTCATCCGAGAGCGCGTGGCCCACCGGTATGTTTTTCTTGGGAAATATTTCTTGCAGTTTTTGCTCCATATCTGCCGTAATCGTTGCATCAAGCACTGTCGGCTTGCATTTCATAGGCGTTGTACTTTATCGTGTATTGGTCTTCTGCTAGATTCGTTTTCTCTCGCACCTTGCAAGTATGCCTTCGGCATCACAGAGTGTTCTCTGTTGATAACAGAAGATATCTTGTGAATTTTTATTCGTATTTTTTACGGCCACAATGTCTTTGGCCCTGGTTTGATCCAACTGAATAACAAAGAAAAGCTCGTGAAAAATAAATCATTGTTCGCCCTTTTGCTTGCCATTTCCTACCAGGCTAATGCCGTCGTGTTGATTTCCGGCAGTGAGGCCAGCCTGCCCACGGCCAGTGGCATCGTACAGACCCGTGGTAATACGCGTGGACCGGGGATCAGCCTGGTGTCACCGGTCAATGGCGAAAGCGTCAAGTCACCGTTTGATCTAAAAATCAATTTCGAAGCACACGGCGGTGTCAAGATTGATCCGGCCAGTGTCTCGGTCACCTATCTGCGTTCGCCATTGGTCGATCTGACGCCACGTCTGATCGCCGGCGTCACTCCTGCCGGGATTGCGCTCAGCAGGGCTGAGGTGCCACCCGGCGAGCATCAGATCAGTATTCGGGTCAAGGATGCCGAAGGCCGCGAGTCGCATGCCATTATTGATCTGAAAGTCGCGCCCTGAGATGGATTGCCCATATTGTCAGTCGACCATTCCTGATTTGTCGCCCGAGGATATTCAAAAAAGAGCTGGGCATTTGCAAGGTTTTTTTGGGCACCATTGTCTCACTGAGGACGTCAGCAGTTGCCATTTATACCGGCCTTAAAAGCGTGATCGGCAATTGATTTTCAGCACGGTTGGTAACGCCGCTGGATTGACAAGAAAATTAATAATCGCGCAGTACAGACATGTCTGCCGTGACCTAAACAGAAAGATGAACGATCATGCGCAACCGGGTAGTCCGACTCTTTCTGTTCCTGTTTATTGCCGGATTGTGTTGCGTCGCGCTGGCGCAAACAGATGAGGTCGAAGGCAGCTATGCGAAGCTTACTCCTGAGGAAGTCAAGGCGGCTAGAGCTGCACTGGCTGAGCCTACGCCGGTCGGTGCACTCAACGCCATGCTCGTCGATTTTTTTCTGCACAAGGAAAATCTGGCGCGCAAACTGGGTGATGTTGACGCCTTGATTGCAATCTATCGGGAATGGCTACCACTGACCCCGGATTCGTTTCATTACAATGGCTATGCCAATGAACTCTTTATCGCAGGTAAAGTTGATGAAGCAATGGCCATGCGCAAGGAGTCCATCAGACGCCAAAAAAATACCGTCATGGCGGCCTTTTACCGGCTCAATTATGTAGGTGAATTATTTTCGGTTGGCTCTTACGATGAGGCGAAGGAAGAGCTGCGTGCACTCATGGAGTCGATGGGTGGAGTCAAGGCCAGTTTATATAAAAATCAAAATCAAAACGGCAGGGCGAATAACCAGGTCATTCTGAAACGTACGCAATCCGGAGCGCTCAAGTTGCAGAGCATCATGGAGATGCGCGAGGGGAAAATCAAAGAGGCGGTGGAGCATGCGACCCAGTCGGTGGTCATCGCCCGTGAAGCTTATCAGGAATCCCTGAATTTAACCGTACAAGGCGAAGACCGGCAGATGTTGACCGGGCAGTCCCTGGCAAGCAGCTTGCGCACACAGGCCAATGCGCTGCGGGCGGCCGGGCGATATGGTGATGCAGAGGCCTCGCTCAGAGAATTTCTGAAATTCACCAGTACTACCAAAATGCCACCTTCAGTGCTGGCTAGTCTCTACGTCACGGCGGCCAATTTACGTTTCGATCTGCGCGAATTCCGTCAGGCAGAAAATTATTACCGCAGTGCCGACCAGGCCGCTCAGACGCAATCCCTGGCACCTGAAACCCGTGATCGGATTTTATATGCACATTCCATCGTCACCGCGCTTGAAGGCCAGCAGCGCTGGGAGCAGGTGTTTGCAGAGATCAAGCGTATTGATGGCTTCACGCCGGGAATTGATCCCCTGAGCCAACATGATTTTCTCATGGCACGCGGCTATGCCTATTTGCATCAACCTGCACTCAGGATGCAAGCAATACAGTTGCTCACCCGACTGAGTGAGAATGTCCACGCGCGCTATCCGGCACATCATTTCTTTGTGGCACAGGCAGATGGTCTGCTGGGAATGGCCTTGTGGCAGCCGTCCGATGGTGCAGACAAGACTCTTGCCATGAAACTGCTCAAGGCGAGTGTCAGTGACTATATGTTGCCGGAAAATTTAGATCTGGAAACGGCAGGTTTGGGCAAGGATATTCGCGAACTGGTTTTTTCCACCTATCTGGATGCCATGTTTACCAGCCCTGAAGAAGAGGCAATCAATGCCATGGCGCCAGCAGACTGGATTCGCGGAGGCATGGTGCAAGAGGCACTTAGTGATGCGGCGGTACGCTCGGCGGCAATCGAGCCTGGCCTGGCCGATCTGGTGCGCAAGGATCAGGACGCCAGGAATGAAATGGAGTCGCTACGCAAATTTCTGGCTGGAGATGTTGGCAGCGTCAATCTGGCATCTGCCGATATTGTTCGTCAGTTGCATGAGCGGATCAATACCCTCGATGGCGAGCGTCAGAAATGGCAACAGGAAATCAAGAAGCGTTTTCCCGACTATGATCGCCTGGTGCATCCGGTCCCGCCTGCCACGCAAGACATACGTGCGGCACTGCGTCCAGATGAAGCATTGGTGATGCTGCTGCCGACCGAGTCGGCGGTCTACGTATGGGCAATTGCCAGTGACGGCAAGGACAGCGCCTATCGCGTGGCACTGCCGCGCGAGCAATTGAACAAACTGATCACGAGTACCCGCGCGACACTGGACCTGGGAGAGATGGGGGATCGTCTGTTGCCCTTCAACGTCGCCGCCAGCAGTGCGCTGTATCAGTCGTTGCTGGGGCCGGCACAGGACGTCATTGGTAGCAAGGTACATCTGATAGTGGCACCCGGTGGCATGTTGGGACAGATTCCGTTTGCGGTATTGCTGACCAGACCGACAAAGCAATTAACGGCAGATGCACCATGGCTGATCAGGCAGATGGCTATTACGCAGATCCCTAGTTTGAGCGCCTGGCTGGCGGTCAAGAAATTTGCTCAGGCACCGTCGGCGTCGGAGCCGTTGGCGGGTTGGGGCGACCCGGATTTTGGCGGGACGAGGGCGCAGGCCGGTACGTCGACGGAAAACCGTTCTGTAGTAAGGCCGACGGTGGTACGTGAGGTGAGTCAAAGTCCGCATAGTGATGACGGCGCGGACGATTTCAACTACGCCAATATCCCTTCACTGCCCGACACCCGCGACGAGTTGCTGGCGATTGCCCTGGCGGTCCATGCCAATCCCGAGAGCGATCTGCATCTGGGAGCAGAAGCGACCAAACTCAGTGTCTTGCGCAGTAGCAGCAATGGTGAGTTGCAAAAGAAACGGGTAGTCGTTTTTGCCACCCACGGTCTGGTGGCTGGGGATTTGCCCAACCTGAATCAGCCTGCACTGGCGTTGGCCAATATTCAGAAGGATGGCGACAGTCCTTTGACCTCGCTACTGACACTAGACGAGGTATTGCAGCTCAAACTCAATGCCGACTGGGTGGTGCTGTCGGCCTGCAATACCTCTGCCGCTGATGGCAAGGGGGAAGAAGCCATGAGTGGGCTGGCTCGTGGCTTTTTCTATGCAGGTAGCCGCAGTTTGCTGGTGACCTACTGGTCAGTCGATAGTGAAAGTGCTAAGGAACTGACGACTGCTACCTTTGCACACCACACTGCCAATCCGAGTGAACGCAAGGCCGAGAGCTTGCGTCAGGCAATGCTTAAGGTGATGAGCAATGCGGAACACGCTCACCCCGCCTTCTGGGCTCCTTATGCCTTGGTAGGGGACGGTGAGTAATGTTGCCCGGCAAACGTGGATGCACGCGAAGAGTGCGATGATGATGTGGGAAAGCAATGTTGGTGCGTCTTTCACGTCAGCCTGGCAATACTGCTGGCGGTCGCCATTGTGTTGAGCATGGTCAGCATTAGGAACGGCATGTGAAGGGCACCATCGATGACAGGATGACCATACTTCGCTTGCATACGCTGCGCCCTGATCAGGAAATCATGATTTTCGATATTAATGAAATGAGTCTTGTGTTGATGCGCCTCGAGTTTGGCTTGTGGCCGTGACCGGGTGATTCTTGTGCATGCCGTAGAAATGATAAACCCCCGAAAAATCGAGGGTATACCAGCAATCTGAGCCCCGTCGATGATCCGGCGGGGCTTTTTTGTCATTGAGATTATTTGCGCGAAACAATCCGGTCAGCAGATATCATTTTTTCCTGCGCGATGTCGCATTGGCCTTGGCCGCAGCGAAACGCTCCTTGGTTTCATCTTCATTACGGCGACCGAAGGCATAGTTGGCCTCTAGCCACATCACATTGATAATGCCGAACGCCAGCGCCAGACCGACTCCGAGTATCCAGGCGAAATACCACATCGTGTTCTCCTTGTGTTTGCGCTTGCTCAACGTCTACCGTGGAGCAAGCTGAATCAATTAATAAGCCGTGTGTTCGTTGTCGGCGATATCTTTTAGCGTCACCTTGCCGCGCACCACTCGGTAAACCCAGCTGGTGTAGAGCAGGATGATCGGCAGGAAGAAGAGCACCAGCCAGAACATGATGGTCAGCGTCTTCTGGCTAGATACCGCATCCCAGATGGTCAGGCTGCTACGTGGATCGAGCGATGACGGCATGATGAACGGGAAGATGGCTGTTGCCGCCGTGAGGATGATACCGGCCACCGCCACGCCACTACTGATAAAGGCCAGTCGTGCTTTGGACCAGGCGCTTAACACCAAGGTCAGGAGCAGGGCCAGGCAGGCCACGAGCGGAATGAGCTTGGTCAGCGGCCAGCGGGCATAGTTGTCCATCCAGGCGCCGGCGTTGATGGTCACGGTTTTTGCCAGCGGCATGAAGGCGCTGTTGGCATCTGGCATGGCGGTGATGCGATAGCCGTCGATGCCGAGTGCGACCCAGACCCCGCCGATCAAGAACAAAACCAGACTGGCCAGCGCGCCGACCATTGCTATCTTGCGCACGCGTTGGGCGATGGCGCCTTCGGTTTTGACTTGCAGATAGGTAGCACCATGCGTGAGCAGCATGGCCACGCTGAGCAAACCGCTGAGCAGACCGAACGGGTTGAGCAGGGCGAAGAAATTGCCGGTGTATTCGACCCGCATGGTGTCGTCGTAATGGAAGGGCACGCCCAGTAGCAGGTTGCCGAACGCGACGCCGCAGATCAACGGTGGCACGAAGCCGCCGACAAACAAGCCCCAATCCCAGGCATTGCGCCAGCGCGGATCGGCCACCTTGCTGCGATAATCAAAGCCGACCGGACGGAAGAACAGCGAGAACAACAAGATCATCAAGGCGATGTAAAAACCCGAGAAGGCCGTTGCATAGACCAGCGGCCAAGCCGCGAAGGTAGCGCCACCGGCGGTGATGAACCAGGTTTGATTGCCTTCCCAGACGGGGCCGATGGTATTGATGATCACGCGCCGCTCGCCGTCGTTTTTGCCAACAAAAGGCAGCATCATGCCAACGCCAAAGTCGAAGCCGTCGGTCAATGCAAAGCCGATGATCAGCACGCCGACGAATGCCCACCAGATAACTTTCAATGTTTCGTAATCTAAGCTCATGATGTTGTCCTTAGCGTGCAGGTGAAGGGGTCGGCAGGCGAGATGCCTGCGGGGCCTGTTGTTCTGCCTGTTCCCAATGATAGTTGCCGGTATGCAGGCTGCTGGGCCCGCGTCGTGCATATTTGATCATCAGGATCATTTCCACCACCAGCAAGAAGGTGTAGAACACCACGAAACCGATCAGACTGAAGTACAGGCTAGAGGCTTGCAGCGTCGAGGCCGATAGATGTGTCGGCAGGATGCCTGCGATGGTCCATGGCTGGCGGCCGTATTCGGCAACGATCCAGCCCAGTTCGGCAGCAATCCAGGGCAGCGGGATGCTGAACAAGGCCAGACGCAGGAGCCAACGCTGTGGCGCCAGTTGCTTGCGTATCAGGAAGTAGAATGAGGATGAGAAAATGAACAGGAACAGCAAGCCCAGCGCTACCATGCCGCGGAAGGACCAGAACATTGGAGCGACCTTGGGAATGGTGTCGTTGACGGCACTGGTAATCTGCACTGGCGTGGCATCGACGACGTTAGGGGCGTACTTCTTGAGCAGAAGACCATAGCCAAGGTCTTGTTTCAGCTTGTCGAAGTCGGCGCGCGCAGCGGGCGATTTGTCGCCCGATTTCAGCCGGGTCAAGGCGGCATAAGCGAGCATGCCGTTGCGGATACGGACTTCATTTTGTTTTTTCAGATCGCGGATGCCGATCACCGGAGTGTCGAACGAACGGGTGCCGATCAGGCCCAGCACGTAGGGAATCTTAATGGCGTAATCAGTGTGTTCGGTCTTGTCATTAGGCAAGCCGAATATGGTGAGGCCGGCCGGTGCCGGTTGGGTTTCATACTCGGCTTCAATGGCGGCCAGCTTGACCTTGTTGACTTCACCGGCGGTATAGCCTGATTCATCACCCAGGACAATCACCGATAGCGTTGCCGCCAGGCCGAAACCGGCAGCGATTGCAAACGAACGCAAGGCAAACGCCGTATCGCGTGCGCGCAGCAGATAGTAAGCCGAGATGCCCAGCACAAACATGGAAGCGGTTACGTAGCCAGCTGCTACGGTGTGCACGAACTTGACCTGTGCGACCGGGTTGAAGATCACGTCGCTCATGCTGACCAGTTCCATGCGCATGGTTTCAAAGTTGAATTCGGCGCCAACCGGATTGTTCATCCAGCCGTTGGCAATCAGAATCCACAGCGCCGACATGCTTGAGCCCAGTGCCACCAGAACCGTGACCATGAAATGCTGCACCTTGGAAAGACGGTCCCAGCCGAAGAAGAACAGGCCGACAAAGGTCGACTCCAGGAAAAATGCCGCCATGCCTTCGATGGCTAGCGGTGCGCCGAAGATATCGCCGACATAGTGCGAGTAATAAGACCAGTTGGTGCCGAACTGGAATTCCATGGTGATGCCGGTGGCCACTCCCATGGCAAAGTTGATGCCGAACAGCTTGCCCCAGAAACGCGTCATGTCTTTATAGATAGGGCTGCCGGTCATCACATAGACGGCCTCCATGATGACCAGAATCCAGGACAGGCCTAGCGTGAGCGGAACAAATAAAAAGTGGTACAACGCTGTCACGGCAAATTGCATCCGCGACAGGTTGACGACTTCATCAATGGGAAGCATGGGTAACCTCGGTAATGGTTGGAGAGAAATCAGAAACGGATGAAGCTGGTTGACTTGTCGCCGCGTACGTAGGCGCAGATCCCAGCAGATGTTGTTCCACCAGCGCGGTGGGCATGTGCATGTGTTTAGCTTGCGGTTCAGAGAAAAAGGCTTTGGCCAGGATGAATAGCAGGGTGATTTTCAGCAACAATAGCAGCGTAATTTCTACTCCCAGCGGTAACTGGCTCAGACGAGGTAGGCGCGACAGTTTATGGCTGCGTAACAGCCAGGCAGGGATGGACATGACTATTCCTTATCGATAATGCCGGTCGTATCGACAGACGCAGACGTAAGTAATTTCTTGGTTGCAGCAGACTTGTCGCCACCAAAGCGCAGCTTGTTTTTGACGTCCAATAACTTTTTGACTTTTGCGCCCATTTTCATGAGCGAAGACAGGGTTTCGGGCGACAGGCTCTGAACATCGTCGAACCAGGAACTGGAGAGTTCAATCAGGTCGTACATTTCGCGCATGCGTTGTTGCGCATGCTTGTCGTCGGGGGTTGTAGGTGTTTCCAACAAGGCATCGCGCAGCATGGACAAGGTCGGTTCGATCTCACGGCGGCGACGCTCTTCCAGAAGAGCTTTGAAAATTTCCCAGATATCCTTGGGTGGTTCGAAATATTCGCGTCGGTCGCCGGGCTGATGCAGTAATTTCACGAGCCGCCAGGATTGCAGTTCCTTTAAGCCCATGCTGACATTGGAACGCGAAAATCCGAGATATTCGGCAATATCGTCGGCGTTCAGCGGATGCGCCTGCACATACAAGAGTGCATAAATCTGGCCAACGGTGCGGTTGATGCCCCAGCGACTGCCCATTTCGCCGAAATGGAGAATGAAGCGTTGCGTGAGGGGACTGAGGGTATATGGTTCCATGGCAAGTTTATTTTTGTAATGTTTGAATTTACAGTAATTACTGAAACATATGATACTTCAAATATTTAAATAATTGCTGAAGACCAGATCCCGGCCGATCATCACAATGACTCCATTGTGCGAGCAGACCTTGGTTTGAACCTTGATACGGATCAAGAAATGCTAAATATGCGATAAGTGCGTGTATTTTTCCGCCCATCGGCGCGGCGTATTCTCGTGTTAACATCCGCGCATGAATGAAAAAGACCCACTGGCACAGGCCTATTTGTTGTTTCAACAAGGAAATTTTACAGCCGCCTATGCACTGCTCCAGCCGCTGGCGCAGCCCAGTAGCGCCCATGTCAATGTGCTGCATCTGGCCGGTGCGGCAGCCGCAGCGATGGGTGTGCATGCAGAGGCGATCCGGTTATTGCGACGCGCCCTGGCAGCGTCGCCAGGCGACCTGGCGATCAGCTACAAGCTGGGTCGCTCGCTGGTCGATGGCGGTCAGCGGCAAGAGGCTTTGAGCCTTTATTTGCAACTCATCGCCGCCGGTATCGAACACCCTGACGTGTACACTGCTGCGGCCGTATTGCTGCAGCAATTTCAGCGCGACGAAGAAGCGTTGCAGACCTTGCAGCGTGCCTTGCAACTGGCGCCACAGGCGGCCAATAACTGGTATCTGCAAAGCGTATTGCAGGCGCGTCTGCGTCGTTTGCCGGATGCGGTCAATAGTTTGCAGCAGGCGCTGGCACTGGCACCCGATCAAATCCATTTTCATCGTGATCTGGCGCTGGCGCTGCACGGCCTGCATCGTAACGTTGAGGCGCTGGAAGTAGTTGAACGTGCGCTGGCGATGGCGCCGCGTGCCGCGCTCATCTGGAATGCCCGGGCGGCCATTTTGAGTCGCTTGGGTCGGTTGCAGGAAGCCATTGTCAGCAGCGAAGAGGCGCTGACTCTGCAGCCTGGTGATGCCGATGCCAACGTAAATCTAGCCTTGACACTGCTGACCCTGGGCCAGTTTGAACGCGCCTGGCCTGCGTATGAAGCGCGCTGGCAGGGCGAGCACGCCGATCCCCTACGTCATGGGCAAATTGCCCGCTGGAACGGTGCGCAAGATTTGCAAGGAAAATCCATTCTATTGTGGGCCGAGCAGGGTTACGGCGATACCGTGCAGTTTTGCCGTTACGCACTGCAAGTGGCAGTGCTGGGCGCACGAGTGGTATTGGAAGTGCCGCCAGCATTAAGGCAATTGCTGCAAACGCTGGGCGATGAATCCCGGATTCGTGTGGTGGAAACGGGGGCGCAATTACCGCCGCTGGATTTTCAGATTCCGCTGATGAGTTTGCCGTTGGCCTTTGCCACGCGTGTTGACAGTATTGCTGCCTATCCTGCGTATTTGTACAGCAATCCACATAAACAGGCTCACTGGGCCGCTGCGCTAAGTGCAACTGCGCCGCGTTTGCGCATCGGTATCGTTTGCTCCGGTAACGGCGGCAATCGCAAGGACGCCACTCGCTCGATGCCGCTGGCGGCGTTTGCCCCCTTGTTCGCATCCATCGCTGCCGATTTTTATCTGCTGCAGCCGGAGTTGCGCCAGAGCGATTACACCTTCTTGCAAACGTTACCGGCATCGACTTTGCATTGGCCAGGGCGGCAACTGCGTGAATTTGACGATACGGCCGCTTTGATTGCCAATCTTGATCTGGTCATCAGTGTCGATACGGCGGTGGCGCATCTGGCGGGTGCCCTTGGCGTGCCAGTGTGGATCTTGCTGTCGGACGTGGGTGACTGGCGCTGGCTGCAGGAACGCAACGACAGCCCTTGGTACCCTGCGGCAATTTTATGGCGTCAGGTCCTCAGCGGCGATTGGGAAGACGTCATTGCACGGGTGCAACAGCGCTTGAGCAGTACAGCGGCCTAGTCACTAAAGCGCAGGCTGAAACGGATCACGCCCTCTGCGTCACAGGCTACTTCGGCGCTGCCGTTGTGCAGATTCATGATGGCTTTGACAATGGCTAACCCAAGGCCGTTGGATTCCGTGTATTCGCTGCGTGATTTGTCGCCGCGATAGAAGCGGTCAAACATGCGCTCCATCTGCTGGCGGCTCATGGCAGCGCCGCGATTGGCGACGGTGATCACGACCGCGCCGGCATTGACATGGACTGCGGCCGCCTCAATGGTGATCGTGCTGCCAGCCTCGCCATAGCGCACCGCATTGACCACCAGATTACTAACTGCGCGGCGCAACATGATCAGATTGGCATGGCAGACGGCGCTGGCGGTCACGTTGACGGTAAAGCGCATATCGCGTTCGGCGGCGACACCTTCAAAGTAGTCGGCAATGCGTTGCAACTCGGCACTCAGATCGATACTGCTGCGCTCGACCACCAGGCCGGCATGGTCGGCGTGCGCCAGGAACAGGATGTTTTCAATGATGCGCGACAACCGCGCCAGTTCTTCCAGATTCGATTCCAGCAATTGTTCATATTCGTCAATGTTGCGGCGCTGCCCCAGAGTGACCTGGGTTTGTCCCATCAAGATGTTGACCGGCGTGCGGATTTCGTGGGCCAGGTCGGCCGAGAATTGAGACAGATGTTCGTAGCCGTTTTCTAGCCGGTCCAGCATCGCATTGAGGGCACCGGCCAACTGGCGCAATTCGGCCGGCGCGTCTTCTTCCCGTAAGCGGGTGCTCAGATTGGTTGGTGTGATTTCGGCTGCACGCCGGCTCATACGGGTCAGCGGCATGAGATCACGGCGCAGCACGAAGAAGCCGAGAACGGCGGTCAATAATACTGTCAGCGCCACAGCGGCGATGACGCGCCACAGATAGACCCGCATCATGCGTGACTCTTGCGTCATGACATAGGCGGCGATGATTTCTACCGTGTCCTTGTGATTCCCCACTTCAGCCAGTGCCGAGACCCAGCGCACGCGCACGCCATCGGCACGCATGCCGTCGCGCAGATCAGCGATCGACAAGGGGACGCCGATGGCCTGTGGCGTCATGGCCGGCGGCGTCAGCTTGTCGGGGTTCATGTTGATGAAGGGCGCTTCCCCCTGGCGGCGGAAGATACGCACATCCTGTTCATTGCCGAGCATGCTCTCGAACAGTGCCGGTCGCTGTTCCATCTGCTCGACGTTGTACAGGTCATGCAGCAGATTGCGGAAGTGTTCGACACGCCCGATCAGGGTGTAGTCGGCACGCACTTCGAGCGAGGCCCGCGCCGAGTTGTACAAATACAGACCCAGTCCGGTGACCACCAGACAGGAAATCAGCGCGAACAGCGCGCTGACGCGAAAGGCCAGCGTCCAGGTGCGCCATGGTCTCATGGCGTATCCGAAAACATATAGCCGATGCTGCGTACGGTATGGATCAGCTTTTGCTCGAACGGCGCATCGATTTTGGCGCGCAGACGTTTAATGGCGACATCGACGACATTGGTATCACTGTCGAAATTCATGTCCCACACCTGCGAAGCGATCACCGAGCGTGACAGCGCCTCGCCACGGCGCTTGATCAGCAGATGCAGTAGCAGGAATTCCTTGTTGGTGAGCACGATGTTGACGCCCTGGCGCGTGACTTTGTGACGCACATGATCGAGTTGCAGATCAGCCGCCTGATATACCTCGGCATCGCGGGTAACGCCGCGGCGCAGCAGGGTGCGGATGCGCAACACCAGCTCAGTGAACGAGAACGGCTTGACCAGGTAATCGTCCGCACCCAGTTCCAGGCCGCGAATGCGATCATCGACATGGTCGCGCGCGGTCAGAAAAATCACCGGCAGATCGCATTTTTTGCGCAGCGCGCTCATGACTTGCCAGCCATCGGTACCGGGCAGCATGACGTCGAGCACCACCAGATCGTAGTTTTGTTCCATCGCCATGTGCAGACCATCGGTGCCATTGCGCGCAAGGTCAACGGCATAGCCTGATTCGCGCAAACCTTTTTTGAGGTAGTCGCCGGTCTTGGGGTCGTCTTCAATCACTAGGATGGTCATGGGGGATTCCAAAGGCAGGAGGGAAGACTGCGTGCAGCCTTGAAAAGTATGTCGTAAAAAACATGGCTTGAACAGCACGGAAAACGATGTCAAGAGTGGGCCGTATTTTGCGGGGAAAGTGAAATGTATGCAATTTTCGCCTATGTTTGATCCAGCGCATGTCCTTGCGACTGATCTGCGCCGATACTGAGGGCACAGGCGTATTTCCCTCTCTGATTTGTGGCGACAGGTAACGTAGCATGAAAAAATTAACGCCGGCTTGGCAAACACACACATTATTGCTGCTTGCATTACTTTTATCTATTCCTGCTTTCTACTTGATTCTGGCAGGTATGGTGCCGTTGTACCGCAATGCTGGACGTGGTTTGTATGTGGTCGTGGCGCTCCTGCTGGGCGGCGATTTGCTGCGCTCAGCCAAAAGTCGGCGCAGACATGATGGCATGCTGGCATTGGATTGGCTGATTTTGTTTGGCGCAGTATGCAGCGTCTGGCCCAGCAATTTACCTTGGTCCATGCTGGAATGGGGCTTGCGAATGGGCTATTGCGGCATTGTTTTCTTAAGATTGCTGACGTTCTTCGGCAAACGTATCGTCTCATCGCATCTATTGCACGTGGTTGTCTTCGCGCTCGTTGTGCTGGCAGTGGCGGGGGCCGGCTTCATGTGGCTGGAACCCCGGGTGCATAGCTACGCCGATGGCGTCTGGCTGGCTTTCATCACCGGTGCGACAGTCGGTTACGGTGATTTGGTGCCCTCGACGCCAGCCTCGAGGATCTTTGCTGCCTTTATCGTATTGCTCGGTTACGCTTTATTTTCGGTCGTCACCGCCAGCATATCGGCCATGCTCGTCGGCGAGGACGAGAAACATTTGGAGCGTGAGCTGCACGCAGACATGCGCCTGTTGCGCCAGGAGATTTCCTTGTTGCACAAAGAGTTGCATACAGCGCTGGCGGCAAGCTCCGGCAAGGGCCATACTGACCAGGAAGCGGTCGGTTGATCTCAATTTCTTCCATTTATTCTTTACGAGGGGCTGATCATGACAAAAACAGTTGCACCAATCTATATATTTAGTACGCACGATGCTGCGCAGCAGGCAATCCAATCATTGGGGCAGAGCGGTTTTGATGTCACAAAAGTGTCACTCTTGGGCAAGGATGGTCACAGTCAAGAACATCCCGCCGCCGCGCATAGCGTGAGTGAGCGTATCAGTTCCTGCGGCGCCGAAGCCTTGTCTGGTGGCGTATGGAATTTGATGATGGCGCCCACGATCTTCCTTTTCGTCTTCCCCGGGCTAGGTTTGCTGGCTGCGGCCGGTCCTCTGGTATCAGCGTTGGTAGGTGCGTTTGAAGGGGCATTGCTGGAAGATGATGTGGCAGCCTTGGGTACCGCCCTGGCCGGCTTTGGCGTTACCGAAGAACAGGCGAGTCAATACGAAATTGCCCTGAAGACGGGAAAATTCCTCTTGATCTTGCATGGCACCATCGACGAGCTGCAACATGCAGATGCGGTTTTGGCACCCATGGTGGCAACGGCATAAAAGTAATACTGGTGCAAATTGATGACAATTTTGTCATCAATTTGCCATCCCGAGGACATAGGCAGCAGCCTATGATGAGAATAAGCTTGCAATTGCCCTTGGCGCGCTATGATGCCAAGGTGCGATTACACCGCCGCTTTGTCATTTATTCTCCAGGATACTGCCATGCTGATCAGAATTCGTCCCGACCAGATCGATATTCCCCTCGCCTCTGAAATCACACCACAGCAAGTCTATGCCGGACGGCGCGCCTTCATCGGCCAGCTTGCCGCCGGTGCCTTGGCCGGCAGCAGTCTGCTCACGGCAGGAAGTGCGGCTGCGCAAGGTAGCGGCGCGCGCAAGTTGAAGGCGCAGCTCAATAACGCCTATGCCGTCATGGATAAGCCCACTGCCTATCAGGACGCCACCACGTATAACAATTATTACGAATTCGGCACCGACAAGGCCGATCCTGCGCGTACTGCCGGCAGCCTCAAGACCAGTCCCTGGACGGTCAGCATCGAAGGAGAAGTCAAGAAGCCCATGACGCTGGACCTGGATGCCTTGATGAAACTGGCGCCGCTGGAAGAGCGCATCTACCGTATGCGCTGTGTCGAAGGCTGGTCGATGGTGATTCCCTGGATCGGCTATTCCTTATCGGCGCTGATCAAGAAGGTCGAGCCGACCGGTGCGGCCAAGTATATTGAATTCGTCACCCTGGCCGACAAGAAGCAAATGCCCGGCCTGGCCGATTCGATTATTCACTGGCCCTATACCGAAGGCTTGCGCATGGATGAAGCCAATCATCCTCTGGCCTTGTTGACGCTGGGCATGTATGGCGAAGTATTGCCTAACCAGAACGGTGCACCGGTACGCGTCGTGCTGCCCTGGAAGTATGGTTTCAAGTCGGCAAAATCGATCGTCACGATCCGTTTTGTCAAGGAACAGCCGAAGACTGCGTGGAACATCTATGCGCCACAAGAGTATGGTTTCTATTCCAACGTCAATCCGGAAGTCGACCACCCACGTTGGTCACAGGCCAGCGAGCGCCGCATTGGTGAAGACGGCTTCTTTGCGCGCAAACGCAAGACGCTGATGTTCAACGGCTACAACGATGTCGCTTCGCTCTACAGCGGCATGGATCTGAAGCGCTATTACTAAGGCTGGTGCGCATGAATTTTCTCAAAGATTTGTCCACCCAGCGGGTACGGCAGTTACGCAATCTATTGTTCGTCTTGTGCCTGTTGCCGCTGGTGCGGCTAGTGGTGTTTGCCTTCTTGAATCGTTTGGGTGCCAATCCCATCGAATTCATCACCCGCAATACCGGCGACTGGGCCCTGTATTTTCTGATGGGCACGCTGGCCATCACGCCGCTGCGCCGTCTGAGCGGATGGAACTGGCTGGTGCGTCTGCGCAGAATGACAGGCTTGTACGCCTTCTTCTATGTGTTCCTGCATTTCACCGTGTTCTTCTGGCTGGATCATTTTTTTGACTTTCAGGAGATGTGGCACGACATTGTCAAACGTCCCTTCATTACCGTCGGCATGGCGACCTTTGTGCTGCTCATCCCGCTGGCGGCTACCAGCACCAATGCCATGGTGCGGTATCTGGGTGGCAAGCGTTGGCAGTGGCTGCATCGTCTGACCTATGTGATCGTGCCGCTGGGCGTGTTGCACTTCTGGTGGGTCAAGGCCGGCAAGAATCTGCTGGCGCAGCCTATCCTTTTTTCAGGGATCGTGGCAGCGCTGTTGCTGGTGCGACTGGTGTCGCCCAAAAATCGTCAGTGGCTGGCGCAATGGCTGCGCAAGCGCAGCGCCAGTGCCAATATCGTCAAGGAATAACAATGAAACAATTCACACTGCCGGGCGCGATCATGGTGCTGGCTGCGAGCGTGCTTGGCTTGAGCTTATCGGTGCCGGTGGCACAGGCGGCAGAGTCGGCCGTCCGGATTCCTGCACCCAATAATCTATCGGCATCCGCGCCGAGCGCGGGCACGGAGACGGCCGTGTTGGCCGGCGGCTGTTTTTGGGGCGTGCAAGCGATTTTCCAGCATACCGTTGGCGTGACCGAAGCATTGTCCGGCTATGCCGGTGGCAGCAAGGAAAATGCCAGTTACCCGATGGTCGGTAGCGGCACCACCGGGCACGCTGAGTCGGTCAGAGTCACCTTCGATCCGCGCAAGATTTCTTATGGGAAAATTCTGCAGATTTATTTTTCCGTCGCGCATGACCCAACCCAGTTAAATCGCCAGGGGCCTGACGTCGGTAGTCAGTATCGCTCGGCGATTTTTTATCAGAGCGAACAACAAAAACGCGTCGCCGCCGATTACATTGCCCAGCTTGATGCTGCCAAAGTGTATCCATCGCGTATCGTGACGCAACTTACGCCATTGCCGGTCAACGGTTTTTATGCCGCCGAAACCTATCATCAGGATTTTGCCACCCTGCATCCACAGCAGGGCTATATTGCACACTTCGATTTGCCGAAGCTGGACAATTTCAAACAATTGTTTCCGAGCGAGTACCGGGCCAAGCCAGTGACGGTGTTGGCGCAGTAAGTTCTCTATGATGGCGCGCTAGACGCTGGACTGTTCGGCGCGTTCTGGCTGTGCCGTAAGGTCGCGCCTGGCTTTGCGCATAGCGAAGCAGGCGTTGAGCTGCGCCACATCAGCAAAAACATCCATATCCCGGGCCTGAGCCTGAATCAAACGCTCCAGGTAAGAAAAAAACCAACCCAATATCCTTTGGTGCCGCTCTCGTCAGAAAAGTCGATGTCTTTCACGATGTTGCCTAGCGCGTTTACGCCAAAAAAACCGGCACGGTCGCCAAGATAGCGGACGAAGTGCGCCGCATATTCGTGCCCCACTGCACAAGCTTTTTCATAATCGTCGGTTGGCGCTACATGCCAATTGCTACTGCAGTGGGAGCCGCGCTTTGCGCGATACACGAAGGGTAGTTTGAGAAAGCTGGTGGTGGTTGCGGTGGGTGCAGGCGCGGGTGCGCCATGGGCGTGATCAGCCATGATGAGCTCCTATCTGAGTCAGGAAGCCACCACTAACGATTTCAAGCGAGAGGGGTGGGGTTAAGGTGTTGAAATCTCGTAGATAGCCGAGCAGGCCGCCATTTCTGACGGCCTCACCTTTCCCCATTGAAAAACTAGGGATGAAAAAAATGTCACTAACTGACGGGGTGACATTCCGCTATCTAATCGTGATTTCAAGCACTTGACTGAATTATCAACGCAGCCAAGGCAGGGCGTCAAATGTTTTACGCCTTTGGAGCCGAGAGGAGATTCGTGGAGTGGATGCTGTTGCGCATAGAATTTTTGTTACAAACTACTCGTGAACTTTCTAATTCTTGGTATGCCGAATTGCACAGATTGTGGCTTCGCGAGAGGCCGCCATCAGCGTGTTGCGCTGGCGCTTTTCGCGTTGCGTTTTATCCGTGCGACGTCTTTTCCGCACACTCATTTTCAGGAGAACCTATGCTTCGCTCAGAAACACTTTTTGGTAAACGCGATTCCAATGCATCTAATTCGCTTCATTCTCCAAACTCTCCCTTTCACGCCAATAACAACCTGACTGCGCCAGGGGGAGGTGGCGCAAGTAAAACGGCCGTTGCCGCCGCCGCCGGGCCAGCGCTTAGCGCCGGCAGTAATGAAACCGGCAGCAAGCTTATCGTCGGGCCCAACATTAAACTCAAGGGAGTCGAAATCAATGACTGCGACACGCTGGTAGTCGAAGGCCGGGTCGAGGCGACGATGGATTCTCGCGTCATTCAGATTGCAGAACATGGCGCCTTCAAAGGTTCGGCGGGAATCGATCTGGCCGAAATCCGCGGTGATTTCGATGGTGAGTTGACGGTACGCGACAAACTGGTGATTTATGCCAGCGGCAAAGTGTCCGGCAAAATTCGCTACGGCAAGTTGGTCATCGAGGAAGGTGGGCAATTGAGCGGTGATGTGCAAGTCAACAAGGGTGGCGCTGCACCAGAGTTGCCGCAGGTCAAGATGGCTTAGCGGTACTGTCTTCATCGGCGCGTCTTGCCAACGACGTTTTGTAAGGCGCGCTTAGTCATCTGCTGTTCTGGTCGCTTGCGGCCGGAACTTTGTGCGCGTGTGCCGGGCATGCGACAATAGCGCCTTTCGCCTTTTCAGCTGCCTGCAGGAAACCCTCTGAGGCAGTCGGCGACCGTGTTTTCAACATTTCATCATGGCGCATCCGGAATACATTCTCACCATCTCTTGTCTCGACCAGCGCGGCATTGTGCATCGCGTCTCTGGTTTTCTTGCTGATCACGGCTGTAACATCATCGATTCGGCACAGTTTGGCGATGCCGAATCCAAGCTGTTTTTCATGCGCGTGCACTTCTCGTCGGAAGATGGCAGCGTCAGTGACGCCGCCTTGCGTGAAAATTTCGGCCTGCTCGGCAGTGCGCTAAACATGGACTGGCAATTACATGATGCCGCCTGCAAGCCGCGTGTCATGCTGATGGTGTCGAAGATCGGTCATTGTCTCAATGACTTGCTGTTTCGCTACAAGAGTGGCTTTTTGCCAGTCGAAATTCCTGCGATTGTCTCCAATCACACCGATTTCTATCAACTGGCGGCCAGTTACAACATTCCCTTCCATCATTTGCCGCTGGCTGCAGGCGCTTCGCAAGAAGCCAAGCTGACGCAGGAAGCGCGTATTCTGGAGATCGTCCAGGCCAATCAGATTGATCTGGTGGTACTGGCGCGCTACATGCAGATCTTGTCGCCATCCATGTGCACCGCGCTCAAGGGTAAGGCAATCAATATTCATCACTCCTTCCTGCCCAGCTTCAAGGGCGCCAAGCCGTATTCCCAGGCGCATCATCGTGGTGTCAAGCTGATCGGCGCGACTGCGCATTTCGTCACCAGTGATCTCGACGAGGGCCCCATCATTGAACAGGGCGTTGAACGCGTTGACCATTCGATGGAGCCCGATACCTTGACCGCCATTGGCCGGGATATCGAATCAGTGGTGCTGGCCCGCGCGGTGAAATGGTTCACCGAACACCGCATTTTATTGAATGGCCACAAAACAGTGATCTTTAACTAACTGCTAACTAACATTCTTGCCCTGGCGGGCAATAAAAATGAGTGCGAACGCCGGCAACACCATTGCCGGCGTTTTTACGTGTAGTTGTCTGAATTAAGATTGTTTATTTTGTATTGCTTCTCGGCAGGCTTGGTAGCGGTGTGCGTGTGATTGGGCGATAATGCTCGCAACGCACAATATAGAAATATTTTTAGTTGTTTATAGAATAACTATCGCCTGATTTCTACCTACATTTAAAGAAAGCTGCACAGCATGAAAAATTGGACGATCAAACAGCGCATATTGTCTAGCTTTGCGATCATCCTGATCCTGATGCTGATCATGGCCGGCGTTGCTCACAGCCGCCTGATGAAAATCGAGAACGAAACCTTCAGCTTGCGTAATGATTCCACGCCGGGTCTGTATTACAGCACCATGATCAATGCCGCCTGGTATGAAAATATCTTGCTGGGACTGCAAATTGTCGAGTTCGGCGAGAGCGATGATGCGCGCCAGAATAGTATTACTGCGCTGCGTGCCAACGCTCAGCGTCTTGATCGTCTGCAGGAAGACTACGAAAAATCCATCTATACCGCACGCGACCGGGCCGTGTTTGATCAGTTCAAACAAGCGCGTATGGCCTATCGTCAGATTCAGATTGAAATTTTACACATGGATTTGTCTGGTCAAAATGCGGCCATCCACAAGATCGTCAATGAACAGCTGCGTCCAGCCTGGCAGACTGGTTATGCGTTGACGCAGAAGATGGTGGAAGTCAACCGCACCATCGCTGACGAATCGGCCGAACGCATCTCCGATGCTGTTGCGCAGGCCAAGGTCAGCATGTTGATTGCGGTGGTCGTGGCCTTGCTGGCGGCGCTGGTGTGCGGTTTTTTCCTGTTGCGCGCGCTGACGGCGCCGATGCGGCGTCTGGTAGATATTCTCGATGTCATGCGCGCCGGCGATTTTTCGCAGCGCTTGAACTTCAAACGTAAAGATGAATTCGGCCAACTGGCTGCTGGTTTCAATCGTATGACCGATGAGCTTACCGCACTGGTGGGGCAGGCGCAGAAGTCGTCGATGCAAATGGCCACTTCCGTCACCGAGATTGCCGCTACCTCCAAGCAACAGCAGGCCACCGCCGCTGAAACCGCTGCCACCACCACGCAAATCGGTGTCACCTCGCGCGAGATTTATGCTACTTCGCGTGATCTGGTGCGCACCATGAACGAAGTCTCAATGGTCTCGGAGCAGACGGCGACACTGGCCGGCAATGGTCAAAGCGGTCTCACGCGCATGGAAGAAACCATGCACGACGTCATGGAGGCGGCCGGTTCGGTCAGTGGCAAACTGGCCATCCTCAATGAAAAAGCCAGCAATATCAATCAAGTCGTCACCACCATCACCAAGGTGGCTGATCAGACCAATTTGCTGTCCCTTAATGCCGCCATCGAAGCCGAAAAAGCCGGTGAATACGGCCGCGGCTTTTCTGTCGTGGCAACCGAGATTCGCCGTCTGGCTGATCAGACCGCTGTCGCGACCTATGACATCGAGCTGATGGTCAAGGAAATCCAGTCGGCGGTGGCCGCCGGCGTGATGGGCATGGACAAGTTCTCGGATCAGGTCCGGCGCGGCATGGCTGAGGTGCAGCAGGTTGGCGGCCAGCTGTCGCAGATCATTGCCCAAGTACAGGCCTTGGTGCCACGTTTTCAGATGGTCAACGAAGGCATGCAGGCACAGGCCACCAGCGCCGAGCAGATCAATCAGGCGCTGCTGCAGTTGAGCGAAGCGGCACAGCAGACGGTGGAATCTTTGCAGCAATCAAGTCAGGCCATTGACGAGCTCAATCTGGTGTCCAACAGTTTGCGTAATGGTGTATCGCGCTTCAAGGTGTCCGCGTGAGTTCGTATTGGCTGGCGCGGCAGCAGCGTGCCAGACGGAATTGAGCATGCTCTGTCTGCTTTTTCAGATCGGTCAAGAACGCTATGCCATCGCTAGTAGTGAGATCGCTGTGGTCTTGCCGCAGGTTAGCTGTAAGCAGATACCGCAAGCACCCGCGTGGGTGCGCGGTATTTTTCACTATCAAGGCCGTCATGTGCCGGTGCTCGACACCAGCATGCTGGCATTGGGTCGTCCTGCCGCTGCACGACTGAGTACGCGTCTGGTCCTGGTGCACTATGTGCCGCCGGCGGGAGGCGTAGCACAGTTGCTCGGACTGATTGTTGAAAAGGCGACCGATACCTTGCGTTGCGAGGCCGCCGATTTCAGCGATTCTGGGTTGGTGCATGAAAACGCACGATATCTGGGGCCGGTCATGCAACATCAAGGGCAATTGATTCAATTGATCCATGTTGCCGATCTCCTCGAAGAGCATGTATGCGCATTGTTGTTTGCGCAAGAGGATGCGCAAGAGGGCGCGACATGAGCACGATTGCAAAAATTGCCACCTTGATCAAGCAGTATATGGGTCTGGATATGGCTGCGGTCGGCAGTGCCCTGATCGAGCGTGGTGTGCGCGAGCGCATGAGCCAGTTGGGCCAGCCGGACTTGCTGGCGTACTTGCATCTGTTGCAGTCGCGCGGCGCGGAGTTGCAGGAGCTGGTGGAGCTGGTGGTGGTGCCGGAAACCTGGTTTTTTCGCGATCGCGAAGCGATTGTTGCACTCGCCCGTCTGGTGCATGAGCGTGCCATGCTAGCCCCGGATTCATGCCTGCGCATTCTCAGTTTGCCTTGCTCAACCGGCGAAGAGCCATATTCGATTGCCATGGCCTTGCTCGATGCAGGCGTGCCAAGCAGCCAGTTCCATATCGATGCCATCGATATCAGCCAGCGTTCACTGTCACTGGCGCAACGCGGTGTCTATGGCAGCAATTCATTTCGTGGCAAGCAGTTGGACTTTCGAACGCGGCACTTCACGGCCGCGCCGGACATGCCGCAGTTGTCGGTGTTGTCCGAAGACGTCAGAGATTGTGTCAATTTTCGCTTCGGGAATATGCTCGATGAAGATTTTTTGCACAATGAAGCCGCTTACGATTTCATCTTCTGCCGTAACGTACTGATCTATTTCGACCGTGACGTGCAATTGCAGGCGGTGGACATGCTCGAACGTCTGCTCGATGAAAAAGGTTGTATTTTTGTTGGTCCGGCCGAAGCGGGCATCTTGTTGCGACCGCATGTGGAGCCGATTGGTATTGCACTCACCTTTGGCTTTCGCCGTAAAGCAGCGGCAGCGCAGCGCGTCTTGTCTACGCCGTTGGTGACGCCGTACATTCCTAAATCGGCTTCACCAGTGTTACCCAGGATAGTGGCGCGCCCGGCAAGTGCTGTGTTGCCCGTGCCTATGCCTGTACTGCAGACGAGGGCCGATTTACTGCTGCGCGCGCAGGCTTGCGCTGATCGTGGTGAGTTGGCACAAGCTGAAGAACTATGTCGGCAATATCTGCACAACGCAACGCCCGATGCGGCCGTGTTTTGCCTTCAGGGATTGATCAATGACGCGCGTCAGGATGTCGAGGCCGCCATACAGCTCTATCGCAAGGCAATCTATCTGCAACCGGACCATCAAGAGGCGCTGTTGCATCTGGCTGGCTTGTTGAGGGCGCAAGGTGATGTCGCCGGTGCTTTGCGTTTGCAACACCGCGCTGAACGCAGCCGCCTGGCAGCGGCTGACAAGGAGCAAGTGCATGGCTGATGCCGATGTGACTTTGGAAGTCACGGTTGATGATTGCTGGAACCGCATTGGCGTGCGGGGCGACAAGAGTTGCAAACAGCTGAAGACGTATTTCCGTTGTCTCAATTGTCCGACTTTCGCCGCCGCCGCCGCCGCTTTGCTGGATCGTTCGACAACGCCGCTGACGCTGGCCGAGGAGGCATCAGTGTCTCAAGTACCGCTGCGCGATGATGCCGATGCCTTTGCCTCGATGCTGATTTTTCGTGTCGGTGCCGAATGGCTGAGCTTGCCGACCGGGGCCATCGTTGAGGTGATTGAAGCGCGCGCGATACATTCTTTGCCGCATCAACGTAATCCGGCGGTGCTGGGGCTGACCAATATTCGCGGTGCGCTGAAAATCTGTGTGGCCTTGGCGCCGATGCTAGGTGTGACCGAGCTGGGCGATGCGCAACGCAGCAGGCGCGCCCTGGTGGTCGAGCATGATCAGCATGTGCTGGTGTTTCCGGTCGATGAAGTCGCCGGCGTGCATACCTATCGCATTGATGCATTGCTGGACCCGCCATCGACGTTGCAGCACAGCGTGAGCACTTATATCCGGGCAATGCTTTCCTGGCGTACGCAAAGCATTGGCTTGCTTGATTGCGGCTTGTTGTTTTATGCCTTGCACCGGAGCTTGACATGAGTAACAGCGATTTGCAGCAGATGACGATGCTGGAATTGTTCCGCTACGAAGTGGAAACCCAGACTCAGGTGCTCAATACCGGGTTGTTGGCATTGGAGCGTCATGCCGGACAAAGCGAAGTCCAGGATCAAATTCAGGATCAACTCCAGGAGCCGCTTGAAGCTTGCATGCGGGCAGCGCATTCGCTTAAAGGGGCGGCCCGTATCATCTCGCTGGATGCCGGCGTGCGTGTAGCCCATGTGATGGAAGATTTTTTTGTACTGGCGCAGGAGGGGAAGTTAGTCCTGCAGCGGCGTCAGATGGATGCCTTGTTCAAGGGTGTCGATCTGTTGCTGCGTATTGCCAATGCGCCGGGCGACGATGAAACCTGGGGTGATCATGCCGGCAAGCCTGAGATTGATGCCTTCTTGCTGGCAATGGAGGCGGCCATGGCTGCCGATGAGAGTGCGCAAGATGGTGTTCCGGTCGCGGCGGCATCTGAATCAGAACCACCAAGCGTCGTGGTGCCAGAACCGCTTGCCGTTGCCGCATCGCCGCCATCTGCGGCAACACCGGAGTCCGAGCACGTCGTTGCTGCCGCGATGCCGGAGTTGCGAGAAAGCCTGGGGGCGGCTGGGGGGCGCGCAGTGCGGGTCAGCGCCGACAATCTGGATCGTTTGCTGAGTCTGAGCGGCGAGGCCTTGGTGGAGTCACGCCGACTCAATACCTTTACGGCATCCATGTTGCGGCTCAAGCGCTTGCAGCGAGAAGCAGCGCAAGCACTGGAGGTTTTGCAAAATACGCTAGGCAGTAGTGGTGCTAGCCACGCCGCCCTGGCTGATGTACGTACTTTGATGGCGCAGTCCGAGCGCATCGTCGGCGACCATTTGATGGAACTTGACGAATTTGATCGTCATTCCATCAATCTGTCGCAACGCTTGTATGAGCAGGCGCTGGCTTGCCGCATGCGGCCCTTCGCTGACGGCACCGGGGCTTATGCGCGCATGGTGCGCGATGTGGCGCATTTACTGGGTAAATCGGCACGTCTGGAAATTCTCGGCATGGCCACCCAGATCGATCGTGACATTCTGGAAAAGCTCGATGCACCGCTCGGTCATTTGTTACGCAATGCGCTTGACCATGGTATCGAGACGCCGCAGCAGCGTAAGCAGGCAGGTAAGCCGGAGCAGGGCAAAATCACGCTGGAGGCGCGCCATAGCGCGGGCATGTTGCTCGTCAGTGTCAGCGATGACGGCGCCGGCGTCGATCTGTCGCAGCTGCGTCGATCCATCGCCTCGCGCAAGCTGGTCACGCCAGAAGTGGTGGCACGCCTGAGCGAGACCGAGTTGTTGGAGTTTCTGTTGCTGCCAGGTTTTAGTCTGCGCAAAGAGGTAACCGATATTTCTGGTCGCGGGGTCGGGCTGGATGTGGTCGCCGACATGCTCAGGCAGGTACGCGGTACGGTGCGCATCTTCAGCAGCGCCGGCCAGGGCACCCGTTTCCAGTTGCAATTGCCGCTGACCTTGTCGGTCATGCGCAGTCTGTTGGTGGGCATCGCCGATGAACCGTATGCGTTTCCGCTGGCCTATGTCAATCGCACGCTGGAGTTGCGCCGCGAGCAGATCGCCGTGCTTGAGGGCAAGCAGTATTTCGAAGTGGATGGTCGTCATGTCGGCCTGATCAGTGCACATCAGATTTTGCAGCAAGGTGAATTACGCGCGCGCGGCGATGCGGTGATGGTGGTCGTCATCGGTGACCATGAACATACCTATGGCGTCGCGGTGGACCGTTTTCTGGGCGAGCGCATGTTGGTGGTGCAGGCGCTGGATGCGCGTCTGGGGAAAATTCCCAACATCCAGGCTGGCGCCTTGATGGAAGACGGCGCGCCGCTGCTGATTCTGGATGTCGCCGACATGTTGCGTTCGGTTGAAAAACTCAGCGCCGCCGGCCAACTGGAGAGCGTGCAGCATACTGCTAGCGTCGAACTCGACAAGGCGTACAAGCGGGTATTGGTGGTAGATGATTCGTTGACGGTGAGAGAGCTGGAGCGCAAATTGTTGAGCAATCGTGGCTATCAGGTGGTGGTGGCGGTTGACGGCATGGATGGCTGGAATGCCGTACGCACCGAGCCATTCGATCTGGTGATTACCGACATCGATATGCCGCGCATGGATGGCATCGAGCTGGTGACATTGATTCGTCAAACCCCGCATTTACGCTCCTTGCCGGTCATGATTGTGTCGTACAAGGACAGACAAGAAGACCGGCAGCGTGGCCTGGAGGCTGGCGCTGATTATTATTTTGCCAAGAGTAGCTTCCATGACGAGAGTTTGTTGCAGGCTGTGGTGGATTTGATCGGAGTCGCTGAAACGTGAAAATTGCGATCGTCAACGATGTCCCAATGATGGTGGAAGTCCTGCGTCGGGTGCTGGCCGAGTGGCCGGAGCATCAACTGTTATGGGTTGCCCAGGATGGTGCCCAGGCCATCGAGATGTGTGCCTGGCAGCGCCCCGATATCGTGCTCATGGATATCGTGATGCCGCATGTCGATGGTGTTGAAGCAACGCGCCGCATCATGCAGAGCACGCCTTGTCCTATCCTCATTGTGACGGCCGATATTGGTGCCTGTGCCGAAAAAGTGTATCAGGCGCTCGGCTATGGTGCGCTCGATGCGGTCGATACACCGGCGCTTGAGGGCAAGGATTGGCAGCGCGGTGCGGCGGTCTTGATGGAAAAAATCGCCCGCATTGCACGCATGGAACCGAAATCGCCGCAGCCATCGACGTTGTCGCGCCAGCCGCTCAAGCGAGCCGTGGAGATGTCTGCCAAAGCGGTTGCCAAAAAACTGGTGGTCATCGGCGCTTCGGCTGGCGGACCTGCGGCACTGGCCACCATTTTGCGCATGCTGCCGGTCGATTTTCCGGCGGCAGTAGTCATCGTGCAGCATATCGATCAGGGTTTTGCCACCGGCATGGTAGCTTGGTTGCAGCATCAGACAGGTTTGACGGTAAGGATCGCGCAAGAGAATGATCAGCCGCAGAGCGGCACCATTCTCATGGCTGGCACCAACCAGCATTTACTGTTTAAAAATCACGACACGCTGGGTTACACCGCGCAGTCTCCCGAGGATCTCTACCATCCATCGATCGATACATTTTTTGATAGCGTCGTGCAGCAATGGCGCGGGCGGGCTATCGGTGTGCTGCTGACCGGCATGGGCCGGGATGGTGCGACGGGTTTGAAAGCCATGCGTGATGCTGGATTTCACACCATCGCCCAGGATCGTCAGAGCAGCGCCGTTTATGGTATGCCCAAGGCGGCTGCGGCACTCTATGCCGCGTCCGAAATTGTGCCACTGGAAGTGATTGCCAGGGCCCTTACCGATCAATTTTCATGAGTCTATTCCGATGACGCAACACAACGATAATTTGCAATCCCCTGGGCTCTCCGAGAGCGAACTCAATGCCTATCTGCCGCCAGCGGACTATAAGGTCATGGTGCTGTTGGTGGATGACCAGATCATGGTCGGCGAGGCGATTCGGCGTGCTCTCATGAGTGAATACGATATCGGCTTTCACTACTGTTCGAGCGCCGAAGAGGCGGTGCAAGTCGCTGAAAAAACGCAGCCTACGGTGATCCTGCAAGACCTAGTGATGCCGGGCATGGATGGCCTGACGCTGGTGCGCCAGTATCGTGCCAATCCGCTGACGGCCGATATTCCCGTCATCGTTCTGTCGAGCAAGGAAGATGCTGCGGTCAAGCGCGATGCGTTTGCCATCGGCGTCAACGACTATATGGTCAAACTGCCCGACACGCTCGAGCTGGTGGCGCGCATCCGTTACCATTCGCGCTCCTACAACAATCAGTTGCAACGCGACGCGGCGTATCGTGCCTTGCGCGAAAGTCAGCTGCAACTGCAAAAAAGCAATTTCGAACTGCAGCGGCTGACCAATACCGACGGCTTGACCAGTATTGCCAACCGGCGTTATTTCGACGAATACCTTGGTGCCGAGTGGCGGCGCGCCAAACGCCTCGGTGAAGAGATCGGCTTGCTGTTGCTGGATGTGGATAATTTCAAGCTGTACAACGATACCTATGGTCACGTCGCCGGTGATCTGGTGCTCAAGAACGTTGCTGCGGCAATGGAATCGAGTGCGATGCGTTCATCTGACCTGAGTGCACGTTTCGGCGGTGAAGAATTCGCGGTGATTCTGCCTTGCACGCCACTCGAAGGTGCGCGCGCGGCAGCCGAAAAATTACGCGAAAAGGTGGAGCAGTTGCAGATTGAACATAGCCACTCGGCAGGCGGTGTGTTGACCGTCAGCATTGGTGTTGCCGCCATGATTCCGCAGGAGGGGCAGACCTGGAGTGACCTCATTCGCCAGGCCGACAAGTGGCTCTATCGCGCCAAGCAGACCGGCAAGAATCGCGTGCTCTGGAGTGACGACGTCAGCGCTCCTGCCGACGAGGCTTAATGTTGATAGTGCTCGCGCATGACGCGCTTGTTGAGCTTGCCCACGGAAGTGCGGGCAAGCTCTGTGACGAATTCAATGCGGTCGGGTATGCCGAACTTTGAGATGACGCCATCATCGACCGCACTGCGCAGATGCGCCAGAATTTCTTCGCGCACTTGATCCTTGTTGAGGGTGGCAGCCTGGTCGGTCTTGAGCACCACCAGGGCTAACGGCCGTTCGCCCCAACGCGCATCCTTGACGCCGATGACGGCGATTTCAGAGACGGCCGCATGGTGCGCAATAATTTCCTCGATTTCCAGCGACGAGACCCATTCGCCGCCGGTCTTGATCACATCCTTGATGCGGTCGGTCACTTGCAGATAGCCGCGCTGGTCAATGTGGCCGATGTCCTGGGTATGCAGCCAGCCGCCTTCCCAGAGTGCAACGGAGGCTTCCGGATTATGCAGGTAAGCCTGAGTCAACCAAGGTGCACGCACTACCACTTCACCGGCCGTCTTGCCGTCGCGGGGGCAATCGCGCATGTCAGGATCGACCGTGCGCAAGGCCACCAGTGGCACTGGACGACCGGTCTTGAGACGGGTTGGCAGGTCCTGTTCAGTACCAAGATCGGCGCTGGGGACCTGCGCCAGCGACAGAATCGGGCAGGTTTCGGACATGCCGTAGCCGGTAAATATATCGATGCCGCGCGCACGCGCAGTTTGTGCCAGTGCGCTGGTCATGGCGGCACCGCCGACCACCATTTTCAAGGCAGACAGGTCTGTTTCGGCTGCACGTGGTGCGCTCAGTACCATGTGCAGGACCGTCGGTACGCCGTGCGAGAAAGTGACTTTTTCGGCGGCAATCAGTTGCAGGATGGTGTCGGGCACATAGCGGCCCGGATAGACCTGCTTGAGACCGGCCATGGTGGCGACATAGGGCATGCCCCAGGCATGCACATGGAACATGGGTGTGAGCGGCATGTAGACATCGTCATGATGCAAATTGCCCTGTTTAGCGGCCAGTCCTAAAGCGGCAGTGGTCGATAAGGTGTGCAACACCAGTTGTCGATGGCTGAAATACACGCCCTTGGGCAGGCCGGTGGTGCCGGTCGTATAGAAGGTGGTGGCGCGGGTGTTTTCGTCGAAATCGGGGAATTCGCAATGGGCGTCTGCCTGTGTCAGTAGCGCCTCGTATTCACCGGCAAAGCCAGGCCCGCGCGGTGCGGGCGTTTCATCATCGGTCAACAGGATGCAGGCCTTGAGCGTGGTCAGTTCGCCGCGAATCTGTTTGAGCACCGGTAAAAAATCCGAGTTCACCAGCAAGACATCGGCCTGAGCATGATTGAGCGTGTAGGCAATCTGCTCAGGCGACAGTCGCACGTTCACGGTTTGCAGTACGCAGCCCAGCATCGGCACGGCGAAGAAGCATTCCAGATAACGATGGCTATCCCAGTCCATGACCGCCACGGTACTGCCAGGCTGCAGCCCGAGCGCGCGCAGGGTATTGCCGAGGCGCCCGATGCGTTGATCCATCTCGGCATAGGTATGGCGACGCTGAGGCTGCAGGCCATAGACGATTTCCTGATCGGCGTAACTGCTCAGTGTGGAGTGCAGCAGTTGTTTGATCAGCAAGGGATAGCCGTAAGCTTCTGAGGCGCGCTCGACGGGATGAGTACTCATACAGTCTCCGTTATGGTTTTTTTAATAATGACGTCGATGATAGCGCGAAAAACCAGTCTAAAAACGTAGTCAGCGAGTCCGAGACTGGACTTGCGTGTCGTCGCTGACGATGATTCGACCTTGCATGCCGGCATCATAGTGGCCCGGCTGCAAGCAAGCAAAACTGAAGCTGCCGGCGTTGCCGAAATGGCGGATCAGCTTACCCTGGCGGCCAGGCTCCAGCGTGATCTGATCGGGGTCGGTATGCTGCATGTCGGGATGCTTGAGCATGGCGGCATAGTGGGCCCGCAAGGCGGCGTCGCTGCCGAACACCATTTCATGCCTAAGCTTGCCGCTGTTGCTGACGATGAATTCGATGGTGTCGCCAGGCTTGACCTTGATGCTGGCAGGAGAAAAACGCATGTCGTCGTTCATGTCGACATGGATGGTGCGCGTGGCGGTGCGCTCTTGGGCCGCAGTATGGGCATCATGCTGGTTGTGCAGGTCATGCAGGATGGTTTGTGCGACGCAGAGTGGGGCGATGAAGCTCGTGATGAGCAGCAATAGGGCGAGCAAACGCGATGTAAATGACATGGCAAAAGTCCTTGATCAAACGTGAATAGAGCCGCTCCGACTACGGGCGCGGCAATGGCGTGAGACTCAGGTTTGCAAGCTTGGCGGGCGTTCCGGGTGTGCGGGCATGTGACTGACGAAGTCAGGCGATGCGCTGGCAATGTGGTTCATTGATGCCACGGGCAGTCTGGGCAAGTACTCCAGCGTCAACGGCGCAACCGCAGCGGCGTTGCAGCAAGAGGCATCATGTCCGTGTTGCGCATGTGTGCCGGTATCGACACTGGCATGCTGGTGATGCAAATGCATCATCGGCTGTGTCGTCGGGCATGCAAGCTGCGCGGCAGCAAAGCCCTGGACCGGAATGGTCAGGGCCAGCAGCCAGAGCAGGAGAATTTTTGCACGCATCATGATAGGCGTCAGTGTAGCACTGCGACGCTTAAGCCTGGGGTGTCGTTGGCCGTAGACCGGTGTAGGCAGCGCGCGGCCGGATCAGCTCGCCGTTGGCGCGTTGCTCCAGCGCCTGTGCAATCCAGCCCATGCCACGACCTAATGCAAACAACCCGTAAGCGGCTCCCAGCGGCAGTTGTAAATGGCGTCGTACTGCTACCAGTGCAAAGTCGAGCGATGGATGCTCACCGGTTAGCGTAAACACCTGTGCAATACAGGTGCGCAAGCCTGGATGCTGCGGCAATATCTTCTCCAGCAGGGCTGCTGCACGGACATCGCCATCGGGATAGAGATGGTGACCGAAACCAGGTAGCCGCTCACCACGTGCCAGACGCTGCTGCAAGCGTGCGGCAATCTGTGCCTGCTCAGCGGCGTCGCCCTCAGCGGTGCCGATGATTTCGTCGAGTAAGGCTTCTACCCGGGCGGTGGTGCCGCCATGCTTACCGCCGCTCAGTGCCGCGAGCCCGGCAATGACGGCGGCGCGCAAGCTACTGCCGGTGGAGGCAACGCAGCGCGCAGTGAAACTGGAGGCATTGAGTTCATGGTCGGCACACAGGATCAAGGCCATGCGCACTAGTTCGGCACCATCGTGTTCCAGTTTCCAAGCGGTGGCGCATTGCTGGTGGATAGGTGCGGTTGAAGGGCGTAGCTGCAACAGACTGGCCGCCAGCAAGCGCATGAGAGCGCCGCAGCCTTCGGCTTGACGCCTCGGTGAAGTTTGCCAAACCGCCGTGGCAGCATCTTCGCCGGCGATGCTCAACAGCGGCAGCATGGCTGCTTCGGCGCGGCGTCCGGTAAAGTGCGCAAGCATGTCTTCGAAAGCCGGGTGGGCGCTGATCTGGGTGACTCCGAATGCAGCCTCAACAGGACAGTTCCACAACAGTGCTGACACATCTTCCACGCTGCTCTTTGCGGCCAGAGTCACTGCATCCTGGCCGCGATAGTAGAGCCGACCATCTTCAATCAGCGTAATGGCGGACTCCAGCACCGGCAAGCCCCAGTTGAGAGTGGCCTTGGCCACTTCCCGGGGTTTGCGGCCACGCGTGCGCTGGGTGGCCAGTTGCGCGACTTCCTTGGCGAGATAGCGACTTTCGCGTGTCTTGCCGCTAGCGGCGGGCAGTGGCTGCGTCGTCAACAGGCCGCGGCTGACATAGGCATACAAGGTTTGGCGTGACACGCCAAGTGCGGCAGCGGCCTCGGCAGAGGTGAGGAAAACGGGCATGGGGTGATTGTGGAGTAGTTATGTTGATTATATTAATCAATATTGACAATTAAAACGAGTGGAATAAGCTCCCAGGCACAGACAACTTCTTTTTTTCAGCGAGAACCGTATGAGTCAGCATGCCAGCAGCACAAGTCTTGATGTCAGCGCGGGTGAATTTTTGCCGCAGATCTGGCAGGCCGCCGGTGGCCGCAGCAGTCAGCTGTCTGCCTTGCAATTGACCGGCAACGGTAACCTGGCCTCTGTTTTTGCCGTCACTGATCTGGCCGTGGCGGCAGTCGGGGCTGCTGGTCTGGCGGTCGCTGAATTGTTGCAAACGGCAGGAGTGGCAGCAGGCGAATTGCTGCCGGTGCAAGCGGATCGACGCCTGGCTTCCTTCTGGTTCAGCAGTGCGATTCGCCCGCAAGGCTGGCAACTGCCACCGATTTGGGATGCCGTTGCTGGCGATTACCAAACGGCGGACGGCTGGATACGTCTGCATACCAATGCGCCGCATCATCGGGCGGCGGCGCTGAAGGTTCTGGGCGTGGCACCAGACAAGACCTTGGTGGCCCAAGCCGTGCAGGGGTGGCAGGCCGAGCAACTGGAGAGCGCCATTGTGGCGCAGGGCGGCTGCGCTGCTGCCATGCGCACGCAGGAACAGTGGCACAGCCATCCGCAAGGGGCCGCCGTCAATGCCGAAGCTTTGCTGCATGTTGCGCTAAGCGCTGCGGCTGTACTACCGGACTGGCGCTTGAGCCTGGCGCGACCATTACAAGGCATCCGTGTGCTGGATTTGACGCGTGTCCTGGCCGGGCCGACGGCGACGCGCTTGATGGCCGGTTTTGGCGCCGATGTCTTGCGTCTTGATTCACCCACCTGGGATGAGCCGGCAGTGGTGCCTGACATGGTGGTCGGTAAGCGCTGTGCGCGTCTCGATCTGAAAACGGCTGCCGGTCAAGATATTTTCAGTGCATTGCTGGCGCAAGCCGATGTCTTGGTGCACGGTTATCGTTCCGATGCACTGGCGGGATTGGGTTTTGATCAGGTGCAACGACGCCGCATCAATCCCGGTCTGGTCGATGTCAGCCTCGATGCCTACGGCTGGAGCGGGCCGTGGCAAGCACGGCGTGGTTTCGATAGTCTGGTGCAGATGAGTAGTGGTATTGCCCATGCTGGCATGCAGCGACTGGGACGTGAGCGGCCCACACCCTTGCCGGTGCAGGCGCTTGACCATACTGCGGGCTATCTGCTGGCGTTAGCGGCGATACGCGGATTGACGCAGCGCCTGCAAAGCGGCCAAGGCGTGCAGGCGCGCACTTCGCTGGCGCGCGTGGCGCAATTATTGGTGAGTGGCCCCGTGACGTCGTTCAGCGCTAGTCTGGCGCCTGAGACTGCTGCCGATTGCGCAGCACCCATCGAGCAAACCTATTGGGGCGCGGCACAGCGCGTGCGAGGGCCGGTGCGGGTCGGCGCGGCTGAGCTGATGTGGCAAATTCCTGCCGGTCCGCTGGGTTTTGCGCCGCCGCAATGGTGAGCATGCTCAGGCACGTTCAGGCACGCACTAGTCGCAGACCGTTGAAGATCACGATCAGGCTGCTGCCCATATCGGCGAAGACGGCCATCCACAATGAGCTTTCGCCGGTCAGCGCGAGACCGAGAAAGATCGCCTTGATGCCCAGTGCGACGGCGATATTCTGCATCAACACGCGATGGGTCTTTTTACTCAACACAATGAATTCGCCAACTTTGCGCAGATCGTCGTTCATCAGCGCCACGTCGGCAGTTTCCAGTGCTGTGTCGCTTCCGGCTGCACCCATGGCAAAGCCGATCTGCGCGCGCGCCAGCGCCGGTGCGTCATTGATGCCATCGCCGACCATGCCGACCTGACCATGCTGTGCCATCAGTTGCTCGATCGCTTGCAGTTTGTCTTGCGGCAGTAGATCGCCACGGGCGTCCTCAATGCCGACCTGCGCCGCGATGGCGCGCACGGTATGGCTATTGTCGCCGCTGAGCATGGAGACCTTAATGCCTAACTGCTGCAGTTGGGCAATTGCCGCCGCGCTGCTGGCGCGCAGGCTGTCGGCGACTGCCAACAGCAATTGCGCCTGGCCGTCGCGGCACAGGATGACGGTGCTCTTGCCTTGCTGTTCCAGTGCCAGCAGGCGCGCTTCGAGCGCCTCGCTGCACATGCCCAACTCATGCACCAGACGATGGTTGCCGAGCACAAAGGTACTGGTGCCAATTTGGCCTTTGACACCCAAGCCACTGAGCGCCTCGAATTGCGCGACCTCCACCGGAGCTGCGATAGCGCCCTGAGATTGCCAGTAGGCCGTAATGGCGGCAGAGACCGGATGATCGGAACGCCGTGCCAGACTAGCCGCCAGTTGCAGCAGTATGGTGCTATCGGCCTCTGTGGCCAGCACCTCAACATCGGTGACAACGGGTTTGCCGCTGGTGATGGTGCCGGTCTTGTCGAGCGCCAGGGCCTTGAGGTGGCGGCCCTGTTCCAGGTAGATGCCGCCCTTGATCAGAATGCCGCGCCGTGCCGCTGCGGCCAACGCGCTGATGATGGTCACTGGCGTCGAAATGACCAATGCGCAGGGGCAAGCGATCACCAGCAGCACCAAGGCCTTGTACAACCAGGGATGGAACGCAGCTTGCCAGAACAGTGGCGGCAGCAGCGCTACCAGCACGGCGCCGCTGACTACAATGGGAATGTAGAAGCGGGCAAATTGGTCCACGAAGCGCTGCGTCGGTGCGCGTTGAGCTTGGGCCTGCTGCACGTTGTTGACGATGCGCGCCAGTGTTGACGCGTTTTGCAATGCCGTGACGCGATATTCAAAACTACTGTTGCCGTTGATGGTGCCGGCGAATACCGCTGCGCCAATCTGCTTGGTCAGCGGCATGCTCTCACCGGTGATCGGTGCCTCATTGATGCTCGGTTCGCCTTGCGTGATGACGCCATCGAGAGCGATGCGCTCACCGGGTTTAACTTGCACCTCGGCGTGCAAGGCCACGTCGCGCGCGGCCATGCTGGTCCAGACACCGTTGTGGCGCACCGTGGCCTGATCCGGCGACAGCGCCATGAGTCCGGCAATGGCATGGCGAGCCCGATCCAGTGAAAGTGACTCGATCATCTCGGCCAGCGTAAAGAGCACGATCACCACTGCTGCCTCAGGCCATTGGCCGATCAACGCGGCGCCGATGACTGCCAGCGACATCAGAAAATTCATGTTCAGGGAGCGATGGCGCAGAGCGATCCAGCCTTTTTTGAGGGTATCGACGCCACCGACCGCAATCGCTAGCAAGGCCAGCGCAATCACGACCAATGAGCCATCGTCGCCGCTGTACCAGGCAAACACCTCGGCCGCCAGTGCCGCCACCCCGGCCAAGCCGACCTGATACCACTTGCGCGCGGCAATGGCAAAGGAGGCGGACACATCGCCGGTGCTGCCGATACTGGCGTTGAGGGTGTCGCGTTTGATTTTTGGCAACATGTCGAGCGCACTAAGCGTGGCCACGATAGGCGCTACTGAAGGCAGCCTGTGTTGCACGGTCAATTCGCGCTGAATCAGATTGAATTGCATGGCGGCGATGCCGTTCATATTGCTCAGTTGTGCGCGAATCAGTTTTTCTTCGGTGGGGCAGTCCATTTTCTGAATGAAAAAGACGGCCTCGGCGGCATCATCAAGATGGCCGGGTTTGAGATTGTCGGTAGCAGGTGCCACGGCAGCATGCGTGTGTGCATGAGGATGGTGAGCGTGGTGATCATGATGATGACGGCAATTGGACATGGCAACTCCTGACAAGCGAAATAATGGGGCTTGGGGTATATTAAAAACCCTGAAGCAGCTACAGGGTCAAGCGTTTCTAAACCTTGTCGTTGACATGGTTTATTTGCAAGGAGTCAGCATGGATACATTGAAAATTGGCGAACTGGCGGCACGCACCGATTGCCCGGTCGAGACCATTCGCTATTACGAGCGCGAAACCCTGCTGCCGGCGCCGACGCGTTCGCAGGGCAATTACCGCCTATACGGTGATATCCATGTGGAACGTTTGCAATTCATTCGCCATTGCCGTTCGCTCGACATGACGCTCGACGAGGTGCGCAGCCTGCTGCAGTTTCGTGATGCGCCGGAAGACAATTGCGGCGCCGTCAATGCCTTGCTCGATAAACATATCGGCCATGTTGCCCAACGCATTGCCGAGTTGAAAAAACTGCAAGGGCAGTTGAAAGTATTGCGTGCCCAGTGTGACAGCGCGCAGGCCACCAAGGATTGCGGCATCCTGCAAGGACTGGCGCAGTTGAGTGAAGACAGCAAGCCGGTCAACCTGGGCAGCCACGGTAGCGGCTGCCATTGAGTTGAACTTCAATGGCAATGTTGGCCGAGCGCATCGAGAATAGGGCAATCGGGCCGGGCATCGCCATGGCAATGCTGCACCAGTTCTTCCAGGGTCGCTTTCATTGCCTGCAGTTCGCCGATCTTGGCGTCAAGCTCATGAATGTGCGCACTGGCCAACTGTTTGACCTTGCTGCTGGGGCGTGACTGATCCAGCCACAAGCCTATCAGATCAATAATCTGCTTCATCGAAAATCCCAGCACACGACATTGCCGGATAAATCGCAGCAAATGCACGTCGCGCTCGCTGTAGAGGCGGTAACCGGCATCTGAACGCGCCGCTTTGGGTACCAGGCCAATGTCCTCATAGTGACGGATCATCTTGGCCGATACACCGGAGGCATTTGCTGCTTGGCCTATGTTCATGTGTTCGCTCATGGTTTTTCTCCTTGCACAGGCCGCCAGCGTTTGAGCAACAAGGCATTGCTGACCACGCTCACGCTCGACAAGGCCATGGCGGCGCCGGCAATCATAGGATTGAGCAAGCCGCAGGCGGCCAGCGGAATGCCGATGATGTTGTAGATAAAGGCCCAGAACAGGTTTTGACGGATCTTGCCGTAAGTGCGCCGGGAAATATCGATGGCTGCGGCCACCAAGGCCGGGTCGCCGCGCATGAGGGTAATGCCGGCGGCCTGCATGGCGACATCGGTACCGTTGGACATGGCAATGCCGACATCGGCCGCTGCCAGTGCCGGAGCGTCGTTGATGCCATCGCCGACCATGGCCACCACTTGTTTGTTCGCACGTAATGCGGCGATGGCCTGTGCCTTGTCGGCCGGTAAGACGTTGGCGCGGTAATCATCGATGCCGACTTGGCTTGCCACATAGTGCACGGCACCTTGGTTGTCGCCGCTGAGCATGACCGTATGGATGTGCATGCCATGCAAGCGTGCAATCGCCGCTGCCGCCCCGGGTTTGATGGTGTCGCCGAAAGCGAGCCAGCCCAGCAGGACGATATTTCCACCGCCGTCAGCGTCGTCTTGCGCCAGCCAGGAGATGGTCTGGCCTTGTTGTTCCAGCAGTTCGGTTTGCAGCGTCAACGCCACACCCAATTCTTGCATCCAGCGGGCACTGCCCAGATAGGTCTGGCGGCCGTGAATGCGTGCTTGGGTACCGTAGCCGGGTACAGCCTTGCTGTCGCTGGCGATGTCGGCAACAATCCCACGCAGGCGGACAGCATCCAGCACAGCGTGCGCCAGCGGATGCTCGCTGTTGGCTTGCAGGGCAGCCGCCAGTGACAGCAATGCCTGCTCGTCGTCGACTGCCTGGCAAGCCAACAGCACCGGTTTGCCGGCAGTGAGCGTGCCGGTCTTGTCGAAGGCGACCGTGCGGATGCGATGGGCAATCTCCAGCGCTGCCGCATCCTTGATCAAAATGCCGTAACGCGCTGCCACGCCGGTGCCGGCCATGATGGCAGTGGGTGTGGCCAGACCGAGCGCGCAGGGGCAGGCGATTACCAACACCGCCACGGCGTTGAGTAGGGCCGCTTCCCAGTTACCGCCGATGAGGCCCCAGCCGAGCAAGGTCAGTGCCGCCAGTACCAGCACCACTGGGACGAATACGCTGCTGACCTGATCCACCAGACGCTGTATCGGTGCCTTGGCCGCTTGTGCATGTTCCACCATGCGGATAATTCGGGCCAATACCGTTTCAGCGCCGATGGCACTGGTTTCTACCAGCAGCAGCCCGGCGCCGTTGATGGCGCCACCGGTGACGTGATCGCCGGGTTGTTTCGGGACCGGCAGACTTTCACCGGTGAGCAGTGACTCATCAAGCTGGCTATGGCCTTCCAGAACCAAGCCGTCGACCGCGACACGCTCGCCGGGACGCACCAGCACCAGATCGCCGCGCCGGATCGCCGTCAGCGCCAGCTCGCGCTCGACGCCGTCACGGCGCACCAGTGCCCGTTCGGGACGCAAAGCCTTGAGCGCGCCGATGGCGTCGGCGGTCTGGCGTTTGGCACGTGCTTCTAGCCATTTCCCCAGCAGTACCAACGTGATGACGGTAGCGCTGGCTTCAAAGTAAAAATGCGGCTGCGCATGACTGCTGTGCTGTTGCTGCAATAACTGGTACAACGACAAACCGTAGGCGGCGCTGGTACCGAGCGCCACCAGCAAGTCCATGTTGCCGTTGAGCGCCTTGAGTGCGCGCCAACCGGTGCCGTAAAAACGTGCACCGAGCCAGAACTGTACCGGTGTGGCCAGCAAGAGTTGCCATATGCCAGGTAACTGCCAATGACTTCCCAGCGGCGCCAGCAACATCGGCAACAGCAGCGGGGCGCTCAGCAGCGCCGCAACGGCAACCGGCCAGCCGTTGGGCAAGGAGGACGGGGCAACGTCAGTGCTTGCGAGCAGCTCTTGTGCGGTATAACCGGCACGTTCGACGGCGGCAATCAGCGTCGCAGCAGGCACGGCTAGGCTGGCAGTGATGGTGGCTTTTTCGTTGGCAAGATTGACGCTGACCTGGGTGACGCCTGCGACCTTTGCCAAGCTTTTCTCGACGCGGCCGACACAGGAGGCGCAGCTCATGCCGGTGATGGCGAGATTGATTTCTTGCTCCAGTGCAAGTGAGATGGCGTTGGACATGGTCGCAATGGTAGGGGTGGATGATTAGCTTAGCATGTACCTTCCCATGGTGGTAAGGTCAAGGCATATTGTAGGCAGATGCGGTGACAGATGCGGGGGAGAAGCAGCTTGACCTTGCCTGGGAGGGAAGGTTTATGCTCAGATAAATACTTTGTTTTTTACTTGAAAGGAATACCCCATGCTGACACTCAACGTCCAGGACATGACCTGCAATCATTGCGCCAGTGCCATTACCCGTGCGGTCAAGGAAGTCGATGCCGATGCCACGATTGATGTCCAAGTGGCCGAAAAACGCGTCCATATTGATAGCAAGCTGGCCGCGCCGGTGTTGGTTGATGCCATCAAAGAGGCTGGATTTACGCCAGTGGAGGTCTGATTCGAGATAGTGCCGGTAGGCTTATTTGCTGAGCAGGCGCATGGCGCGCTCCAGACCATCGATGGTCAACGGAAACATACGCTGGCGCATCAATTGCCGGATGATGTCGATGGACTGGCGGTATTGCCACAAGCCCTCCGGCTCGGGATTGAGCCAGGCAAAATTGGCAAAGGTATCGGTCAGGCGCTGCAGCCAGACGGCGCCGGCTTCGGCATTGTTGTATTCAACCGAGCCGCCCGGCTGGATGACTTCGTAAGGGCTCATGGTTGCGTCGCCGACAAAGATCAGTTTGGTATCGGGTGCATATTTGTGCAGCAGGTCCCAGGTCGGGAAACGCTCGGCATGGCGGCGCTGGTTGTTTTTCCAGACGCTGTCGTAGACGCAGTTGTGGAAATAAAAAAATTCCATATTCTTGAATTCCGTTCTGGCAGCGGAAAACAATTCTTCAGTACGGGCGATGTGGTCATCCATCGAGCCGCCGACATCGAACAACATCATGACCTTGATGTTGTTGCGCCGCTGCGGCTGCATCTTGATGTCAAGATAACCGGCGTTGTTGGCGGTGGCGCGGATGGTGTCGTCCAGCGCCAGTTCCTCGGCCACACCGGTGCGGGCAAATTTGCGCAGACGGCGCAGCGCCACCTTGATGTTGCGCGTGCCCAGTTCGCGTTCGTTGTCGTAATCCTTGTAGGTTCGTTCTTCCCAGACCTTGACCGCGCTGCGGTTCTTGCTGCTGCCGCCGATACGAATACCTTCCGGATTGGTGCCGCTGTTGCCGAACGGTGAGGTGCCGCCGGTGCCAATCCATTTATTACCGCCTTCATGCCGCTCGTGTTGTTCTTTGAGCAACTCTTGCAGCCTGTCCATCAGCTTGTCGTAGCCGTATTTTTCCAGCGCGGCCTTTTGCTCCGGCGTCAGTTCCCGTTGCAAACGTTGTTGCAGCCAGTCGAGCGGAATCTCGGGATGTTTTTCAAAGATCGTTGCGATGCCTTTGAAGTAGCTGCCGAAGGCCTTGTCAAATTTGTCGTAATTGACTTCATCCTTGACCAGGGTAATGCGCGACAGGTAGTAAAAATCATCGATGGATGAGGAGATGACATTTTTTTGCAGGGCATCGAGCAGCGTCAGAAACTCCTTGATGGAGACTGGTATACGGGCATCCTTGAGGGTGAAAAAAAAGTCGATCAGCATGATGGGTGAAGGCGCAGGCTCAGTGGCCGAGTTTGAATTGCAGGTGTCGTTTGACCGTCGGCCATTCTGACTCGATGATGGAAAACACCACGGTATCGCGCAGCGCGCCGTCCGGCATACGCTGATGATTGCGCAGCACACCGTCCTGTTTGGCACCCAGGCGAAGGATGGCGTTGCGTGACTGCAGGTTCATCCAGTTGGTACGGAATTCCACTGCGATGCAATGCAGGTTTTCAAATGCATGGCTGAGCAGCATTAGCTTGGATTCGGTATTGATGCCGGTGCGCTGGGCGCTGGCGGCGGTCCAGGTCGAACCGATTTCAACGCGCCGGTGCACGGCATCGACATTCATGTAGGTGGTCATGCCACATAACGCACCGGTGTCATGGCGTCGTGCCACGAAGGGCAGCATGCTACCCTGTTCCTGCAAGTGCAGACGGCGTTCGATTTCGGCACGCATGTTTTCGGGTTTAGGAATGGAGGTATACCAGAGCCTCCACAACTTGCCGTCGGAGACCGCTGCGATCAGGGCATCGTGATGCTCAAGCGACAAAGGTTCAAGCGTGACGTAACTGCCTTTGAGCGTGATCGGGTGCAGGAACTGCATGGCGGACTCCTTAGGTCGAAAGAGGGGGGCTAGCGGTTGTTGCGGGACATGAATATCAGGCGTTCGAACAGATGCACGTCTTGCTCATTTTTGAGCAAGGCGCCATGCAAGGGTGGGATCGCCGCCTTGCCGTCTTTGCTGTGCAGTACAGACGCAGGAATATCTTCGGCTAGCAACAGTTTGAGCCAATCGATCAATTCCGAGGTTGAGGGTTTTTTCTTCAGACCAGCAATATCGCGCACGGTATAAAAGGTTTCCAGCGCCTGCGCCAGCAGATCGCGCTTGAGTTGCGGGAAATGCACGTCAACGATTTGCTGCATCGTCTCTTTGTCGGGGAATTTGATGTAATGAAAGAAGCAACGGCGCAGGAAGGCGTCCGGCAATTCCTTTTCATTGTTGGAGGTGATGATCACCAGTGGCCGGTGCACCGCGCGCACCATTTCGTGGGTTTCGTACACATAGAATTCCATGCGGTCGAGTTCGCGCAATAAGTCGTTGGGGAACTCGATGTCAGCCTTGTCGATTTCATCGATCAGCAACACTTGTGGCGCATCAGCGGTAAATGCCTGCCACAACACACCCTTGACGATGTAATTGTGAATGTCTTTGACGCGTTCATCGCCCAGTTGCGAATCACGCAGGCGCGATACGGCATCGTATTCGTACAGCCCTTGCTGTGCCTTGGTGGTTGATTTGATATGCCACTGCAACAACGGCCGCTTGAGTGCCGCTGCCACTTCTTCTGCCAACATGGTTTTGCCGGTGCCGGGTTCACCTTTGATCAGCAAGGGACGTTGCAGCGTCAGCGCGGCATTGACGGCGAGCTTCAGGTCATCGGTGGCAACATAGCTGGGGGAACCTTCAAAACGTGTTTCTTGTCGCATGGCAGGATGTGATCAGGATGAAAATAAAGGCCAGTATAAGGTAAAAATATAGACCTTAAGCCAAGGACTCTTCATTGTCCTTGATTGAATTCGAGTGTTTCATCCCCATCTATTTGTACCCTAAGTAGTAAAAACGCTTGAAAAACCTTGATGTCAGCGTTTTGACAGGCGTTCCAAGTCAACAGGATGTTTCATTAGCCCCCGCGATCAATGAAGATCGCAAACACCCGTTGGTCTCTTCCCTCATACATACAGAGTGAGGCATGAAATTTCTTTTTCTTAAATTACGCGTGATGTGGCGGCGCTTTCGTCACGGTCTGCTGGTTCGTTACGAAAATCGCATCGATTATGGCCCGCAATTGGCCCGCCTGTTAGGGCGCGCCAATCCTGACGCAGCCTGGCATGAGCGCGCTAACTGGATGATTGATATTGCGGAATGGCTACGCCATCAACCCAAAATGTCCTTACTGGATGCTGCCTCTCGCCGTTATCTACGGCATCAGCGCCTGCGCACCTTGCTGGACTGGCTTGATCAACATCGCGACATGCGGCGCCAGGTCCAGACTTGCCTGCAAAAAACCTTGCGCGAAGCCGGCGGCGCAGAGCTGTTTTCACTTACAGGGTTACCACATGAAGCGGCCTTTTTCAGTGAGCTCATTGAACGGGCTTTTAAATTCGCCTTGCCACGACATTTGTCTCCAAGCGAATTGCCGAATCTGTTTGCGGCCATGTTTCCCAATCCCGAAGATGCACAATGGCTGCTGGAACTGGACCCCGATCTGCTCAAGCGTTTGTGGCGCTTGGCCGCTGATGACGGTATTTCTCATACATACTGGCAGCAGACCGAAGAGGCCTTGGTTTATCTAACCACTGTTGTGGTGGCAGACGGTATCAGTCCGGCATTTCGTCAGCGACTGGATCCGCAACTACCATTGCAGGCGACGCCGTTCATGGCGCTGCGGCGTGAAATCGAAGCCTATCTACGCGCCGCACCGCATGATGAAGGCGCCTTGCGCAGTGCGCGCATGCTCATTGCCGTGTGTCAGGCGCAGACTGATCGCATTTATGGGTATCTGGATCAATACGGCGTTTCGGTAGGATTGGTCTACCGACTCGAACGCATGCGTGCCCAGCTTACTCGCATGGGCCGGCTCATCGATGTACGTGCCTCCAGCGGGCCGGGACGCCAGTGTGGTGCCGAGTCGGGGCGCTTGCAGTTGTTGCTGGCTGATCTGATCGCGGCGCATCATCATCGCTCGTCGGTACGCAGCCTGGTACGCCGCAGCTTTGCGCTGCTCGCTCGCAAGATGGTCGAGCGCAACGCTGATCATGGCGAGCACTATATTGCACGTGATCGCAGCGGCTATCGCGCCATGCTTAAGGCAGCCTGGCTGGGCGGTGCAGTGACGGCGGTCACCGTGCTGGTGAAGATATTGTTGGGAAAATGCAGCATGCCGCATTTCTTTGAAGGGGTGTTTGCTTCGCTCAACTATACGATCAGCTTTCTGAGCATTGTGGTCGTCGGTGGCGTACTGGCGACCAAGCAACCAGCGGTGACGGCACCTGCGCTGGCAGCCAAAATGGGAGAGCTGGATACGGTCGAAGGCTTGCGCGAGTTAATGACTGAAACGGCCATGCTGCTGCGCTCGCAAATGGCTGCCGTGTTTGGTAATTTAATCGGTGTTATTCCGGCTATGTTGCTCATTGAATACGCTGTCTGGTTGGTTTCGGATGCAACGCTCTTGCGTGCCGATAATGCTCATTCCATATTACAGGGTTTGTCTCTGGTGGGACCGACGCCGCTATTTGCTGCGCTGACCGGCGTGTTGTTGTGGTTGGCCAGTCTGGCCGCAGGTTTTGCCGACAACTGGTTCGCCTGGCGCCGTTTGCGTGAAGCGCTGGCGCAGCAGCGCCGTCTGGTACATGCTTTGGGAGCTTTGCGAGCAGCGCGTTGGGCGCTATGGCTGGAGCATCATATCGGTACGATAGCCGGTAACCTGGCCCTGGGTATCTTGCTGGGTATGACGCCGGTGCTGGTGCAATTTTTCGGATTGCCGTTTGAGGTGCGTCATGTCACGCTGGCAACCGGCACGCTGGTTGCAGCTAGCGCCAGTCTGGGCTGGAGTGTGTTGTTGACACCGTCATTCTGGCTGGCCGCAAGCGGTATTGTGATCATCGGCGTGCTCAATATTGGCGTGGCGTTTTGCTGCGCCATGATGTTGGCCTTGCGTGCGCGCGAAATACCGGCACGTATACGGCGTGTGGTGTTTCGTGCGGTGTTACGACGTATGAGTGCATCGCCGTTGACGTTTTTCTTTCCTGAGAAGGCTGGGGCGACATCGATCTCGGTGCAGGCGGACACGAAAAATGAATGATAAGTACCGTTGATGCATTGCAGCAGCGAAGGTGTCTTTAATAACTTGTTGTAATTTGGCGCCTAGCGATTGTTTGACTCAAGCAAAGTTGCGGTAAAATCAGTTGGCTTTTTGCCGTCGCAGGGGATGGGCGAGAATGTTCAGGTGGGGAATACCTGAGCCAATAACGTATAGCCAAACCTGCAGAAAAACCAGCTTTGAGAAATTTCGTTTTCGTCTTAGTTTGTCTTGGTTTGATTTTATTTGCCCCTGCCACTATGAAAAAACTATTCGTACTGCTCGCTTTTGCGAGTGCTGTTAGCACTGCTGCGGCCGTGGACCTCGCAGGCAACACTGGTCAGGTCAATGTCTCGATGTGTATCGGCTGTCATGGTATTCCGGGATACAAAGCATCATTCCCTGAGGTCTATCAGGTTCCCATGCTGGGCGGCCAATCGGAAAAATACATAGAAAATGCGCTCAAGGCCTATCAAAAAGGCGAGCGTAAGCATCCTACGATGCAAGGCATCGCCGGCAGCCTTTCTGATAAGGATATCGCCGAGTTGGCCGCTTACTATGCACAGCAAAAATAAGGGAAGCATGTGATGAAAAAGATCCTGACCTGGGTAGGTGTTGGCGTTTTTTACGCCGTTTCTGTGCATGCGATGGCGACTGGAAATGCTGAAGCAGGCAAGTTGCTGGTAGATAAATACAGTTGTGCAGCCTGCCACGGCAAGGATTTCAATTCGCCGATTGATCCCACCTATCCGAAACTGGCCGGCCAGCATCAGGATTACCTGCAGCATGCGCTAGTGGCCTATCGACGTGGCAACGAAGCCATGAATGGCCGTACCAATGCGATCATGGGAGCTCAAGCCAAAGCCTTGACTGATCAAGATATCGAAAACATTGCGGCTTATTTACATAGCCTTCCTGGTTCTTTAGTGCTGCAGAAGTAAGCTGCATACAGACAGCATTTAAGCGTCGCTACATTCTCTCTGAATGTAGCGACGTTTTTCCTTCAGCGACACCGAACCCGATGTCGCATCTATCTCCCATCGCAATAAGCACATGCTTGCCCTGCCGCCGTGCGATTGCACAATTCAAAGCGTAAATCAGTTTTTCACCTGTGTCGAAAGCTCCTGCTGTCCAGGATCATTTTGAGACGCGTGATTGTGCGCACAGATACTTCAATGCTGTGTGATTAAACATGCTGCGGCTGTTTCAAAGTGTGCTGTTCTGCGCATGTATCAATTAGGCTTTTATTTTCATACATGTCCGATTTTCCTCGGTAGGTTTTACTGACATCATTGCTCCATCGAATTCACACGTAGTTTGATCAAGGCATTCTCGCTTTGCATCCAGGATGTTCCTCGCAATTGTGTGTGGAAAATTGATGGGCAAGGAGGTCCAGTGTGGATTCCGATTGATTTGGTGCGAACACTTTCTTGCTTTGTCAAGCAACGACAGGCAGTCGGCAAGCTGAGTCGGACGTTGCGATTTCATCGCAGCTCACTCGCCAGTATTCGTGCTGTTTGCAGTTTGTGTAATTTTTGCGAGTAACAATTTTTGACGTAAGTCTCGCATGCTTGCCTATTGCAAACGCCGAAATCAACCATTTGGAGCCGATTTCCTTCGCCGGAAATGACGCTGCCAATACAAGTCTCTGTTAGCTCTGCAACGCAGACGGCCACTGGGTATACGTAAGCCCGCTAGTCGGAATCTGAATGTTGCAGTCGCGACCGAGCTTTGCGCATTGCTCATGGTGAGCATGACGCATCACAACTTCGAGACCCGTAACTGCGATCACTGATTTTTCGCGTGATGGGTGAACTTGCGTCCTAAACGGATGCTTTTTAAATTTTATTTAAAACACAATCATGAATAAAAACTGTTATCGCATTATTTGGAATCGCACATCCGGTCTGTTCCAGGTTGTATCTGAAATCACTCGTAGTAGCGGAAAAGCGGACATTAAAAATTCTCTAACGAGAACTTTTGGACAACCCGGCTTGGTGGCGCGACTCTCCGTTTTCGCGACGGCAGCGCTGATGGCGCTGGGCTTGCCAATGTCGCAGACTTGGGCGCAAACGATAGAGAACAGGGAGCGAGTATCAGGAGTGGACGGACAGCGAGCACGTGATGGCGAGGGCGGGAGAGATGGCGAGTGGGCAAACATAAACTGGGGACCAGTTGACGGCAGCACTGGTAACGATGGTTGGGATGCCTATCCGGGTCTGTCAGGTTGGTATCTCGTGACGAGTGGTGTTGAATTCATTAACTATGGTTCAATTTCCGGTGGCAATGGTGGCGATGGTGGTGATGGCGGCCTTGGTGGGGAGGGGGGGTCCTGGGGGGGAGTCCCCAGTTTTGGCGCACCTTACAGTAGCGGTGGCGATGGTGGAAATGGTGGACAAGGAGGAAGAGGTGGCGAAGGAGTTGTTATCACTGCCGATAGTGTGGTTTTTAGAAACATCGGCACGGTGGTTGGCGGCGCCAAAGGAACTGGCGGGTTAGGCGGCTACGGAGGGCGCGGTGGCGGTATCTTCACCGCAGGCCCAGGTGATCATGGACTCATGGGTAGTAAAGGTCTTGACGGAAGAAGTGGTTACGGAATTTACGTCGTCGCCGCCAGCAGCCAGATTATCAATTCCGGTACGGTTATGGGGGGGCAAGACTCTTCTTACGCCATCATGTATGACACGGGTAGCAGCAATTCACGTCTGGAGCTGCAACAAGGTAGCAACATCACAGGTATCGTTGATGCTCGCAAGTCGACAGGAATCAATACCTTTGCTTTAGGTGCAAGCAATGCATCCCCGCAGGGGCAGTTCGATGTTAGCCAAATCGATAAGCAATATCTCGGTTTTAATGCTTTCCAGAAGACAGGTGCAGGAACATGGGAATTGACCAATACTACCAAGTCCCAGACGCCATGGACCATTTACGACGGTACATTGCGCATCAGTAGTGACGGTGCCTTGGGATCTGATCTTGCACCCTTGACTTTCGGCGCAGCGGGTGTCATGGCAGGCACAGCAGGAAGTGAAGGTACTGGGCGACTCGAAGTGTTGTCGTCGTTTTATATGGATCGCGATATCGTACTCGATGGCAATGGCGCTCTTGATATTGCCGATGGCCAGACCTTAACCAGTACCGGACGCATCAGTGGTGCCGGGATTTTGACCATAACAGGTGACGATGGCACGTTCAGATTGACGGGTTCGTCCGAACGCAATGCCGGTGGACTGGCGCTGGCCAGTGGCGCCATCAGTTTCGCTCCAGGTGCGCGTTACAGCTTGACAGGCGCATACAGCCAGGCAGCCGCTGGCACCAGCCTGAACATCGACCTTGATGCTAGCGCCAACCCTATCATTAGCGCCGATACTGCCAGTCTTGGTGGGGCATTAGTTGTTAATAATTACACTCTGATGGCAGTCCCTGCGAAAGTCAGTGAGTTCGCTAGCGCTGATCGTATTCTTATTACCACCACAGATGGCATTACCGGAGATTTCTCAACCGCACCAGTTGATGTAGCCATTCCCGGCTATGACTACCTGCGAGCAGGTGGTTTGCAGCGTGGTAACGACTACGTCATGGCGCTGGGGCTGGCCTGGAACTCCGAGACGAGCTCACATGGCAACTTCACCCTCGACAACGACGATTTCACCGTTGACGAAGCGCTCGGTAATCGCGTTGATGGCGACGGCAGTCTGAGCAAGCAGGGCGCCCATACATTGACATTGGCCGCACAAAACAATTACACCGGAAGCACGACCGTCAATGCAGGCACGCTGGTGTTGAGTGGCATCGGAGACATCAGTAACAGTGCAGCCCTGATTGTCAACGATGGCGCTACAGTCGATATCTCAAGTATCGCCAGCGGTGCCACTCAGATCAATAATTTGAGCGGTTCGGCTAACAGTACCCTGGAATTGGGCAGCACTAAACTGAGCATCGTTACGTCGGAAGACAGTACATTTTCGGGACAGATTCAGGGCGTTGGCGACCTGATCAAGTTGGGTAAACAAGAACTGATTTTGTCCGGTAACAACACCTATACCGGTGCTACCAATGTAGTCAACGGTACGCTCAGTGCAGGAGCTAACGATATCATCGAGTTCAGCAGCGGTTTGACGCTGGGCGATGGCGCAACGTTCAGAATGAATGATCTGGCGCAGTCGATTGCGCAGATTTATTCAAGTGGCGTTGATGCCAGCATCGAACTGGGAACGGCAACCTTGACCCTGAGCGGCAACGGCGCCAGCACGGCTAATTACGCCGGTGCCATCAGCGGCACTGGCAATATTGTCAAAAATGGCAACTACACGCAGTATCTGAGCGGCGATCAGGCGCTCGCCTATACCGGCACCACCACCATCAATAATGGAGTATTAGCACTGCGCGACATCAAGGAGCCATCCCTCAGCAAGTCGATCGTGCTCAACGGCGGCTGGCTCGACTTGTCAGATAGTCCCGAGATCAAGGATTGGAGTGGCCTTGAGATTGGTGCTGATGGTGCCGGTGGCAATGGCGGCGTGATTGGTTACGGAGATGTGGTTCGTCTTCAAGATGGTGTATTCGATGCAGTCATTGGTGCAGGAGGTGATGCGCAGGATGCCAAAGATGGCGTATACGTAGTCAAAGACAGTGAAGGAGAAACGATTCTGGCGGGCGCAGGCAATACCTATGTCGGCAATACCCGTATTAATGCAGGCATCCTGACAGTGAGTCACAATGAGCTTCTGGGCGATACCGTCATCAATCGTGAAGTCATTCTGAACGGCGGTATATTGCGCGTCGACGGTAGCTTTGATAGCACACGCGCGTTACAGCTAGCTGCTGACGGCACGGTGGATGTCACCGCGGGCAATAGTACAGAATGGAAGGGTGGTATTTCAGGCACTGCCGGCACGACAAGCAATGGCTTGACCAAAGCTGGCGCGGGTACACTTGTCTTGTCGGGGACGAATAATTACTTCGGTGACACGACCATTGCACAAGGTGGTCTTGTACTAAAGGACAAGGCTGACCTGAATGGCGGCAATTTAATATTCGGCGCAGGCGCAGATAAAGCGACCTTCGATATCTCTGGTATGGAAGATGCTGTTGCCAGCATTGGTGTACTCACCGATAACGGTACTGACAGTGTCATCGCGCTGGGAGCAAGTACACTGAAAATTCGAGGCGGCACATTCAATGGCACTATCCAGGATGACGCAATGTCGGGCGAGACTAGAGGCGGCATTTTTAAGTCTGGTGATGATGCGTTGACACTAGTCGGTGCGAATACATACACAGGGATCACCACGGTCGCCGGTGGTGTGCTGGCATTATCCGGCAACGGTAGTATTGCCAATAGCACCAAACTGTATCTGGGGTCGAGTACGGCAACGTTGGATGTGAGTGGTACAGACGACGGCGCTACCGTCAATAATCTGAGTGGTGTGTTTGGCAGTGAAATCCAATTAGGTGACAAAACACTAGTGATAAATCAATCCGAGGACAATATTTTTGCTGGCGATATATCGGGTAGCGGCAGTTTGGAAAAAACGGGTTCCGAGACCTTGACGTTGATGGGCAATACTGGATACTTGGGTGACACCCTGCTCACGGCAGGTAAGCTCATCTTGGATGGCTCAACTGGCGGTGCACAATTGGTTGGTAATGTGATTGGTCAGGCCGGAAGCGCGTTGTCGCTCAAGCATGGCGCTACATTGACTGGTTCCATCGATCCGACTAACGTTGCCATTGATGCGACCAGCGTCTGGAATATGACGGCTGACTCCGAAGTTAGCGCAATGAATCTGGCCGGCAGGATCAACTTTGCTGCACCAGGCGTATTGATGTCGTCTGGCCGTACACTCACAGTGAACAATTGGAGTGGCACAGGAGGAACGGTCAGTCTTTATTCGGTGTTCGGCGGCAGTAATTCGGTGACAGATCAAATCATCATTGATGGAGGTAATGCTGCGGGTGATACCAAGCTGCGCATTATCAATGCAGGTGGCCTGGGGGCGCAAACCACTGGCGATGGCATCAAGGTAGTTGCGACCACGAATGGCGGTACGACTGATGAAAATGCGTTCAGCCTGGCGCAATCGGTTTTTGGAGGTGCTTACCAGTACATATTGCAACGTGGTAGTACAAGCGATGCGCAAAGCTGGTACATGGTGAGCCAAATCCGTTCCGAAACATCGCTCTATGCGGCATTGAGTAATCAGAGTAGCAGCTATGGAGAAACCGTTGTGGGTACCTTGCAGGAGCGCATGGGGGCGCTAGACGAACTGGTCAGAAAAAATGATACCTATGCCTGGGGACGGATGTATGGGCAGGCAGATATCCACGGCGCTACCAGCCATTCAGTCGGCCAACAGGTTGACATTCGCGGCATCCAGGTAGGGAGCGATGTGTTTGTGCAGTCGCACGGCGCCGGACGCGACAGTGTCGGGATTTATTTCGCCAGCGGACAAAGTACCGCACGTGTCGACCATAGCAATCACAATAATCAGAGTGGCTTTGCCGGGCAAAACATCAGCAATGGCTACAGTATCGGTGCCTACTTCACGCGCCTCGATGGTGCTGGTAGTTATTTGGATACGGTATTGCAGGCGACCCGCTATAACATTAATAGTAAGTCAGTTAATAACGTGAATGCATCGACCCATGGCTATGGCGTGTTGGCATCGGTTGAACTCGGTAAGGGTTTTGATTTGGGCGCAGGCCGAAAGATCGAACCGCAGGCGCAGATTTCGGTGCAGCGCATTGGTACGCGTAGTTTCAATATCGACGAAAGCACCAACGTCGGCTTTGACTCCGATCTAAGTGTAGCTTCACGGCTTGGTGTACGTTTGTCCAAAACCGAAGCTCAAAATATCGACAAGCCTGCCACAGTATGGTTGGGGTTAGATTTGTTAAATAATGCCGGAGGCAAGAGGAAAACAATATTTAGCACATCGACAGGAGCTCCAGACGCGGAATTCGTCGACCAACTGCCTGGTACGCGGGTCAAGTTCAGTGCGGGTGCTGATGGTGAGGTGAGCAAAAACGTCAGAGTCAATCTGCGGGTGAGTGCCGAAACCAGTGTCGATGCGTCGCATCAGAAAAGCTTTGGTCTTACCGCCGGTCTGAAGCTAGCATTTTAAGCAACGACCTTGGCATGTCAGCGGAGGTGGTCGGCCCGAACCTAACGGCCAGCCACTGTCCGTATTCAGCGACGTTTAATGCTTTCGATATAGGCTGCACCGTCCGGTGGCAAACCGCTGCGTTGCGAATTCCAAAGCATCTCGCCCAGGCATTCCATGATTTCGTGATGGGCCTCATGTGCCGATCCCTTGCGTTGCGCTAGCGCTTCGAAAGCTTTGCGAATGCCGGGTGGCTGATCGATCGAAATCTGTTCGCTGATTGACAGGTGCATGGATAAATGCAAGAAGGGATTATGGCCCTGTTCGACCGAATAGTCAGCAGCCAGCGCCTTGTCGACGTCTTTTAAGGCATCGTCATATTCCGGATGTTCGATAATCCAGTCGCGCGCAATGGCTTCGAGCGGGGTGACAATCTGGTGATTGCGATGTTTGCTGAAGGCTTCACAGAAGAAGCGGCGGACATCATCTTGGGATGGGTTGAACATTGCAACGGTTAGAGCGTAAAAAGGCTATTGTACGTGCTATCAGCCAACTCGTCCGGCTACGCGCCATCATTTGCTCAGGCTCAAATCCCTTTTTCCGGTAACGGCGTTTTCTTCTTGAATTCGCACAGATCGGCGATCAGGCAGTTCCAGCACTGCGGTTTGCGGGCGATGCAAGTATAGCGGCCATGCAGGATCAGCCAGTGATGGGCATCTTGTAAAAACTCCGGCGCGACAAATTTCATCAGTTTGCGCTCGACTTCATCCACATCCTTTCCCGGTGCCAGACCAGTGCGATTGGAGACCCGAAAGATATGGGTATCCACGGCAATGGTAGGCTGGCCAAAGGCGGTATTGAGCACGACGTTTGCAGTTTTCCGGCCAACGCCAGGAAGCGCTTCCAGTTCTTCGCGTGTCTGTGGCACTGTGCCGTCATGTCGCTCCATCAGGAGGCGGCAGGTCTCGATGACATTCTTTGCTTTGGTGCGAAACAGGCCAATTGTCTGAATGTAAGATATTAATTGCTCGACGCCCAATGCATAAATTTTGGCCGGCGTATTGGCAACTGGATATAGCAAACGCGTGGCTTTGTTGACCGAGACATCGGTGGCTTGCGCCGACAATAGCACGGCGATGAGCAGCTCGAACGGCGTGCTGTATTCCAGTTCGGTGGTTGGCGTGGGATTGGCCTGGCGCAGGCGGTTGAAGATCTCACGGCGTTTTTCGCTGTTCATGATGGCGGCTGACGAATGCTAGTTTTCGGTGGGTGGATTGCTGGCGGCCTGTTCCTTCTTCAGACGCGCACGTTCAATGGCGGCCTGGATGATGGCTTTTTTACGTTCTTGCTCGGTTTTTTCTTCCGCACTGGCAGTGCCGATGGCGTTAATTTCTTGCAGTTTTGCTGCAGCCTTGGCGGCCAGGCGGGCATCGTTTTCATCTTTCTCACGGCGCAGGCGAAGGCTACGAAAATCGTGGCGCGTACGCGCTTGGTCGGCTTGTTGCTGCGACCAGGCAGCCCAGCCGCTGAGTCCTGGTGTCACTTCAATCATGGCAATGCAATCGACCGGGCAGGGTGCCACGCATAGATCGCAGCCGGTGCAATCATCTGCCAGCACAGTATGCATTTGTTTAGCGGCACCGATGATGGCGTCAACCGGACAGGCTTGGATGCACAAGGTGCAGCCGATACAGGCGACCTCATCGATGAACGCACGGGTGCGACTACGTTCGACACCGTTGATGGGATTAAGCGGTAACAACGGTTGCACCAGCAAGTCAGCCAGCCGTGCAATGCCTGCGGCGCCGCCAGGCGGACATTGATTGTATGCGGCCTGACCGTTGGCAATGGCTTCTGCATAGGGACGGCAGGCCGGATAGCCGCACTTGCCGCATTGGGTTTGCGGCAGCAGGTCTTCGATCTGGTCGGCGAGAGTTTGGGCGAGTGCGATGGACACGGTAAGGAGGGGCTGAACGCAGAGCAAAAAACGTATTATCCGGGATTTACCCCTCGTTTGTTAGAGTTTGGACTGACAAGTCAGGTCAAGCACAAGAAAAAAGCCTTTGCCAACTATTGGCAAAGGCTTTTTTAGTGGTATCAGCAGTTTTTTGAATTGATCAGGCGTTTGCCTTGATGAATTCTCCGATTTTCGGACAGATCACTTCGCGCCAGCGGCGACCTGAGAAAATACCGTAATGGCCGCATTTCGGGGCAGTGAAATGCTGCTTGCGTGCTTTCGGAATCGAGCTACATAAATCTTGCGCCGATTGAGTCTGGCCAGAACCTGAAATATCGTCAAGCTCCCCTTCAATGGTAAACAAGGCTACCGATTTGATGTCTTGCGGACGCACCGATTTACCTTCAATGACCCAGGTGCCCTTGGGCAGGTCAAAATCCTGGAATACGACTTTGATGGTTTCCAGATAAAACTCGGCGGGCATGTCCAGTACGGCGTTGTACTCATCGTAGAACTTGCGATGGCTCTCGGCGGATTCGTCATCGCCGTCGCGCAAGTGCATGTAGAAGTCCCAGTGGCTTTGGGCGTGGCGACGCGGATTCATGGCAACGAAGCCGGCATGCTGTAAAAAGCCCGGATAGACTTTGCGACCGAAGCCAGGATAAGTTGCTGGGACGCTGTAGATCACCGTGTTTTCAAACCAACTGAAAGGCTTTTCGGTGGCAAGATCGTTGACCGCCGTGGGCGACTTGCGTGCATCGATTGGGCCTCCCATCATGGTCATGCTCTTGGGTAACTTTGGATCGTTGGCGCTGGCCATGAGTGCGATGGCGGCTAGCACGGGCACCGTTGGCTGGCATACTGAAATAACGTGTACCTCCGGTCCCAGCGTACGGATGAAGTCCTGTACGTAGTAGATATAGTCATGCAGGTGAAATGGTCCCGCACTGGCCGGTACCATGCGCGCGTCAGTCCAGTCAGTGATGTAGACGTCGTGGTCAGTGAGCAAGCCACGTACGGTATCGCGCAACAGTGTCGAGTGGTGGCCCGATAATGGTGCAACCAGCAATACAGTAGGTTGTTTGAGCGCTGCCAGTTGCTTTTGGTCCAGATCCTTGCGGAAATGAATCAGACGACAAAAAGGTTTGGTTTCGGCAGTCTCTTCGATGATGGCAACGGTCTTGCCATTGATTTCGGTCGTTTCGATCAGGAATGGCGGCTTTTCATAGTCTTTGCCAAGTCGGTACAGCAATTCGTAACCAGCAGCGATACGCTGGGCAAACGGCGTATGTGCCAGCGGAGAGACCGGATCCGTGAACAACTTGGCTGAAGTTTCAGCCCATTGCATCAGTGGATTGAGAAAATTGCGATTTAATTCATGAAGTTGATAAAGCATGGGGAACCCTTACACATCAAACTCGGCTGTTACATACGTTGCGACGGAACAGGTGGCGCAGACTGAAATTTTATTATGTTGCGATGCAATATATTAGCACGGTTTACATTTTGGCACTGTTTTGGACCATTTAGGCTGTTTGTCGGAGTTGTAATACAAATAAATGTCGACAAAGTACCATAATTTTGTAACCGAATTAATTGGTTTTCGTGCAAAGATATACTTCTTGGTTGGCGTTGCCGGCCATTGTAGCCTTACCGGCGACGCCACTGACAAGTTGGTGCACCAATAAAAAAGCCCCACTCCGAAGAGTGGGGCTAGATTTGTTCTTACGCCGTACTGGCTTAATCGAATACGGGAGTTTCGACACCCAGAATCTTGTGCAATTTCGGCGACGTGGTTGTGTATTGCATGTGGATCTTCTTTTCCGGGAAGATATATGGCGCGGCGCCGAAGGCAGCCAATGCCGCTTCATGGAAGCCCGACAGAATCAGCTTCTTCTTGCCTGGATAGGTATTGATGTCGCCTACAGCAAAAATACCCGGCACATTGGTTTCGAATTTTTCTGTATCGACTACTTTAAGTTGCTTGCGTTCGATATCCAGGCCCCATTCAGCGATCGGGCCAAGTTTAGGCGACAGGCCAAAGAACACCAGCAGCATGTCCAGCGGCAGGCGGCGCGTGACGCCGTCGGCGCCGGTGACCTTGAGCTCGGAAAGCTTGCCGTCCTTGGTTTCAAAACCGCTGGCCTGACCAACCAGGAATTGCATTTCGTATTGTTCGCATAGTTCCTTCATCTTGGCCACGGAGGCTGGTGCGGCGCGGAATTCTTCGCGACGATGCAGCACCACTACCGATTCAGCCTTGCCAACGAAGTTCAGCGCCCAGTCCAGCGCGGAGTCGCCGCCGCCGCAGATGACAATATTCTTGCCTTCGAACAGTGCCGGTTCCTTGACGCGATAGAACAGTTGCGAGCCTTGGAACTGTTCGATACCGTCCACTTTGAGCGTGCGTGGCTGGAACGAACCGACGCCAGCTGCGATGAAGATGGTTTTGGTAATGAATTTGGTGCCGGCTGAGGTTTCCAGATCAAAGCGGCCATCTTCGCGTTTTTGCACGAGAGTGACTTCCTGGCCCAAATGGAAGGTTGGCTCGAACGGTTCGATCTGTTTGAGCAGATTGTCGGTGAGCTCTTGACCGGTGCAGACAGGAACTGCCGGAATGTCATAGATCGGCTTGTCCGGGTAAAGCTCGACGCATTGGCCGCCAACGCTGATGAGTGAATCAATGACGTGTGCCTTGATTTCCAGCAAGCCCAGTTCGAACACCTGGAACAGACCGACCGGGCCCGCACCGACAATGACGGCATCGGTTTCTATCGGCGTTGTTTTGCCGGCGTCAGCAGCCGCAATCTTGAAGTTATCCATAAAAATCCAATTTCAGTTTCAGTTGAGAGGGTAGGCCGGGCTCAATTGGCTGCCGACCAAGGCCGGAATGCCTCATGTTGAAGCGTTCCTGGTCTCGGCTGTCTGGCGAGAGGTAACGGTTATACCAGCTGGCGCCGGCAACAGAGCGGCGCCGACAATGTGTCGACGGCCCTGAGTTTGCACACTTAACGTTGCAGAAATTCCAGTTTGTTCTTGGTATCTTTCCATTCATCGGCTTCGGCTAACGGCGCCTTGGTCTTGGTGATGGATGGCCAATTACGTGCCAATTGCTCGTTGAGTTTGATGAACTCTTGCTGATCGGCCGGGACGTCTTCTTCTGCGTAAATCGCATTGACGGGGCATTCAGCAACGCAAACGGCACAATCAATGCACTCATCCGGGTCAATGGTGAGGAAATTCGGGCCTTCGCGGAAGCAATCAACCGGGCATACATCGACGCAGTCCGTATAACGGCAGCGGATGCAGGATTCGGTCACAACGTGGGTCATAACAGTCCTATCTGTAAAAATTCTTGAAACCGATGGCAAATGCAGTCGGAATTAATGGCAATATGACGCGATTCAATTTGTATGCAATCAACTTTCATTGTTTCAGTGGTAGCGACATCGTCACAATACGTCGCTATAAATCACAATTATTTGATGCAACTACCGGAAACTCTCTAAATCACATTTCCGCGTGAAATTTGTCACGGACCTAACAATTCCTATACAACCGGCTGGAAAGCCTTGTATTTTAAGGCAATTCAACTTTTCTCACAAATGAGGCTTATACAGAATATGTATAAGTAAATATGAAATCACCATTCATCAAAGGGCGAGACAAAAAGTGCATGCCGGAACAGTAAAAAAGGAAGTCATCAAGCGCGCTCTGATCGGTCTGATAACGCCATTGTTGTTCATGGTTGCAGCTACTGTGGTAGCCGACCCGATCAGGATTGGTGCAATTAACAGTGCCAGTGGCGTCGCGCAGTCTAGTCAGGCCTATCGCAACGGCGCCGAGTTGGCGATTGCCGAACTCAATGCCAGCGGTGGTCTGCTAGGTCGCAATGTCGAATTGGTCGTGCGTGAAGACGACGGCAGTGTGGCTGAGGCGGTGAGTAATGCCGAAGCGCTGATCAAGGATGATCGGGTGGACGTGCTGAGCGGCTCCATGCTCTCAAATGTCGCACTGGCAGTGTCCAGAACGGCGGCTTCGCAACAGAAAGTGCTGGTCGCCGGTGATGCCTTGTCAGATGCCCTTACGCTTGATAAGGGTAATCGCTACACCTTTCGCCTGCGGCCGTCGACCTACATGCAGGCAGCCATGCTGGCCGATGTGGCCGCACGGCTGCCAGGACGGCGCTGGGCCATTATTGCTCCCAACTATGAATACGGTCAGAGCGCGGTGGCCAATTTCAAGTTGTTGCTCAAAGGGCGGCGTCCGGATATTGAATTCGTCGCGGAACAATGGCCAGCCATGGGCAAGCTAAAGGCCGCAGAGGCTGTGCGCGCACTCAAGCAGGCACACCCAGATGCAATCTTCAATGCGACGTTCGGAAGCGATCTTCAGCAATTTGTCGAAGAAGGTAGTCGCCAAGGGCTGTTTGCTGCGAGCAAGGTGTTTTCCATGTCGGCCGGCGAAGCGTTGGGTGATTTGCAGGGCCAATATGAAAGTGTGCGAAATTGGACAGTACTGGGATATCCGCTGGAGCAAGTGAAGATGCCGCAGCATCAGCGCTTCCGAGAAGCCTATTTGCAACGTTTCAATGAACAGCCGCGGTTGTATGCCATTTTCGGTTACAGCACGATCATGGCGATTGCAGCAGGCATCAATGCCGCCGGGAGTGTGGGCAGCGAAAAGCTGATCGTTGCCATGCGTGGAATGGCCTTCGACACGCCCCTGGGGCCGGTCAGTTTTCGTGCACTAGATCAGCAATCGAGCATGGGCGCCTTCATCGGTACGTTGAGGTACAAGGATGGTCAAAATCCAGCCAGCGACTGGCGCTATCTGGATGGTTTGCCCTATATGCCTACGCCAGCCTATGTCAAGAGCCGTCGCCCGGCTTCGGCCATGCGTTGATGAGTGACTGTGTGTTGCAGAAACATTAACCCTGCCGCCCGGCAGGATAAGCTTTGCTTGGTTCGGGGTAAGATAAAGCCCCGTTCATTGCACCAGACAATTCGCGAGTCGCCCGCTCCATGATTATTTCTTCTCTGCTCGATACTGATCTCTATAAATTCACCATGATGCAAGTGGTATTGCATCATTTTCCGGGCGCTCAAGTCGAGTATCGTTTCAAATGCCGCAATGAAGACATCGATCTGACGCCCTACATTGATGAAATCAAGGCAGAAATCGCAGCACTATGTCGTTTGCGTTTCCAGGAGCAGGAGTTGGCTTATCTGCGCAGCTTTCGTTTCATTAAAAGCGATTTTGTCGATTTTCTCGATCTGTTTCATCTCAACGAAAAATACATCAGTGTGACTCCCTCGGCGGCGGCCAATGGCGAGATCGAAATCCAGGTCAAGGGGCCTTGGCTGCACACGATCCTGTTTGAGGTGCCGGTGCTGGCCATCGTCAACGAGGTGTATTTCCGCGCCACGCAGCGCACACCAGATTACCAGAGTGGGCGGGCTCGATTGCGCGACAAGATCGCGCTGATTACCGACAACCCCTTGCTGGAAGGTTGCAAGATTGCCGACTATGGTACGCGTCGGCGGTTTTCCCGTAGCTGGCATGCCGAAGTGATTGTGTCCATGAAAGAACGCATGGGTAGCCATTTCGCTGGCACTTCCAATGTCTGGTTTGCCATGCAACACGATCTGACGCCATTGGGTACGATGGCGCACGAATATTTGCAGGCGTGTCAGGCACTCGGCCCGCGGTTGCGCGATTCTCAGATTTACGGCTTCGAAATGTGGGCGCGCGAATACCGTGGCGACCTTGGTATTGCCTTGTCGGATGTCTACGGCATGAATGCCTTCCTGCGTGATTTCGACATGTATTTCTGCAAGCTCTTCGATGGTGCACGTCATGATTCGGGCGATCCATTTGAATGGGGCGAACGCTTACTGCAGCATTACCGCGATAATCGTGTCGATACCGCGAGCAAGGTGCTAGTGTTTTCCGACGGCCTCGATTTCGGCAAAGTTGTCTCGCTCTATCTGCGCTTCAAGGATCGCGCCAAAGTGGCCTTTGGCGTCGGTACCAATCTCACCAACGATCTTGGATATACACCGCTGCAAGTCGTCATGAAAATGGTCCGTTGTAACGGTCAGCCGGTCGCCAAACTCTCTGATACCCCGGCCAAGAATATGTGTGAAGACGAAGCTTATGTGAAGTATCTGCGTCAGGTATTCGAAATCCAATAAACTTATCGAAAAATCCTAGTTAAATATCTGAATTTTCATCGTACAAATCTTATTCTGTATCGAAAAGTCAGATCTGGCGGCGGTTTCTCGGGAGAGGCTGCTATAGTGGCGGCCCAAGCATTTTTCGCATGACGGGAGCCTCCATTGCATAAAAAATTTCTCACCATTTCTGCCGGCCTGATGCTGGTCTTGCTGAGCCCGAACATAGCTGTGGCGGGTGATTTTGACGGCGCCAGTTTATCGGTAGCGTGGGGGATTCCTTTTCTTGGTCTGCTGTTATCGATTGCGATCGGCCCGTTGCTGTTTGCGCATTTCTGGCACCAGCACTTTGGCAAAATTGCATTGGCCTGGGCGCTGGCATTCTTGCTGCCGTTTGCGGCCGTCTTTGGCGTGTCTGCCGCCGCCGCCGGTGCGACTCACGCCTTGCTGGAAGAATATATTCCATTCATCGCTTTGCTGACAGCTTTGTTCGTGGTGGCCGGTGGCATTTGTGTGCGCGGCAACCTGCACGGCACACCTGCACTCAATACCGGTCTGCTAGCTCTGGGAACCCTATTAGCCAGCATCATGGGCACCACTGGCGCCTCTATGCTGCTGATCCGCCCTCTGATCCGCGCCAATGACAATCGCCAACATGCCGTGCATATTGTGGTGTTCTTCATTTTTCTGGTTGCCAATGCTGGTGGGGCGCTCACACCCTTGGGTGATCCGCCGTTGTTCCTTGGGTTTCTCAAGGGCGTTGATTTTTTCTGGACCATGCAGAATATTTTCTGGGAGACCTTGTTCATCTGCATTGCATTACTGCTGATTTTTTATTTTCTGGATCGTCATTTTTACCTCAACAAGGAAGAAGAGCGTCCGCCGCAGCTGGACCCTACGCCGGATTCGGTCATCAGCTTTGACGGTAAATTCAATTTCATCCTGTTGGCAGTGGTGGTGGGCTTGGTGCTCATGAGCGGTTTCTGGAAATCAGATATCGTTGTGACAGTCATGGGCGCACCAGTGGCGCTGCAAAATATGCTGCGCGATGCGGCGTTGTTGCTGGTGATTCTGTTGTCGCTATGGCTGACACCGAAGTCGGCGCGGCGCGGCAATGACTTCAACTGGGGGCCGATTCTGGAGGTCGCCAAGCTTTTTGCCGGCATTTTTATCACCATTGTTCCCGTCATCGCCATGCTGCGCGCTGGCGTGGCAGGGCCTTTTGGCGTGGTGGTGCGCGCCGTTACCGGCGCGGATGGTCAGCCGATCAATGCCATGTATTTCTGGATCACCGGTATTTTGTCGTCCTTCCTCGACAATGCGCCGACCTATCTGGTGTTTTTTAATACCGCTTCTGGTGATGCGCAGACCTTGATGACGAGTTTGTCGTCGACGCTGGCAGCGATTTCGGCTGGGGCGGTATTCATGGGCGCCAACAGCTATATTGGCAATGCACCCAATATGATGGTCAAGGCCATTGCTGAAGAGCGTGGCGTCAAGATGCCATCATTTTTTGGTTACATGGCCTGGTCACTGGCCATTCTGATGCCGCTGTTTGTTATCATGACCTTCCTGTTTTTCATTTAAAAATAATAGAGACAAGCGAGATGAGATCAACATGAAACCCAAGATTTTGGTGGCACGCGCCGTGTTTCCTGAGGTGCTGGAACGTCTGGCGCAGCATTTCGAGGTTGAATCCAACCAGCATGATCACATTTTCAGTGCATCGGAACTGGTGGCGGCACTGCGTGACAAAGCAGGCCTGTTTGCCACGCCCAGCGAGCCGGTCACAGCCGATCTGTTCGCTGCCAACCCGCAACTCAAGGCGATTTGCAACATGGCAGTGGGCTACAACAACATCGACATCGCAGCAGCGACCAAAGCCGGTGTGCTGGTGACTAATACCCCCGATGTGCTCAATGAAACGACGGCCGATTTTGGCTGGGCTTTGCTCATGGCAACCGCGCGTCGGGTTACCGAAGCCGAGCACTGGTTGCGTGCCGGTCAGTGGAAGAAATGGAGTTACGACAGTTTTGTCGGTGCCGATGTGCATGGGGCGACGCTGGGCATTATCGGTATGGGGCGCATTGGTCAGGCCATTGCACGGCGTTCACTCGGTTTCGACATGCGGGTGATGTACCACAATCGCACCCCACTATCGCCGGAACTGGAGCAACGCGCCAATAATGCACGCTATGCCAGTAAGGAAGAGCTACTGCGCTCAGCTGATCACGTTATCCTGGTATTGCCTTATTCGCAACAGTCACATCACACCATCAAGGCTGCAGATCTGGCGTTGATGAAACCGCAGGCCACGCTGATCAACTTGGCGCGCGGTGGTATTGTCGATGACGTCGCGCTGATTGCAGCGCTGCGTCAGAAAAAAATTGCCGCCGCCGGACTGGATGTTTTCGAGCATGAGCCGGCATTTCATCCCGATTTTCTGGGTCTGTCCAATGTCGTACTGACGCCGCATATTGCCAGCGCTTCCACGCCCACGCGTCTGGCCATGGCTAATTGCGCGGCAGATAATCTGATTGCAGCGTTGTCGGGGCAAACGCCGCCAAACCTGTTGAATCGGGAATTGCAAGTCTGAAAATTAATCGAATTTGTCGTTCAGACAATAAAAAACCCGCCGAGGTGATTGTGTAAAAACTCTCAGCGTGGATTGTTGTCAGAATGCCCATCAAGTTGATGGGCATTTTTTATGGAACATCGCCAAGGCATAAGCAGAGAACAGGTCAGTCTATTCCCCGAGTCGATAGAGGACTTGATCCCTGGTGATCATTTGATCAGGGTGATCGACCTCTATATCAACGGTTTGGATTTAAAGAAGCTTGGATTTGGCAAGAGCCAGACTACGGCGACAGGTCGTCGCCCTTATCATCCAGGAGACCTGCTTAAACTGTACCTGTATGGTTACATCAACCGGGTACGTTCGAGCCGCCGACTGGAAGCGGAGTGCCGACGTAACATAGAAGTGATGTGGTTGCTCAGGCGTTTGGCGCCGGATCATAAGACTATCGCCAATTTTCGAAAGGATGAAGGCCGCAGCCTGCAAGCGGTCTGCCGCGATTTTGTCCAATTCTGCCGACGTGCAGGATTGGTTGCAGGCGAGGTGGTCGCCATTGATGGTTCCAAGTTTCAGGCCGTAGCGAGTCGAGATTGCGCCATCACAGATAAAGATCTGGCGCGCAAGGAAGAAGCACTCAATGCCAAGATAGCGGCTTCTGGCGCAACTGGATGCGGCTGATGACGGCAGTGGGGAGCGCGTGAGTGGTGGCGCGGTACAAGTCGCGCTCGCGCTGCTGCAAAGCGAACAGGCGCAGATTCAAGCGCAGCGCCAAGTGTTCAAGGGAACCCGCCGTACCCATCAAATTGACGGTGAAGCCGATGCGCGTTTAGTCAAAGATGGTCAAGGTCGTAGTATTGCCGACTACAACGTACAAAGTGCCGTCGATAGCAAGCACAAGTTGATTGTGCATCATGAAGTCGTCTGCGAAGGCAATGATCTGCGCCAATTGTTGCCGATGGCGCAAGCTGTCAAACAGGTGCTGGAACAAACCAGGCTGTGCGTGGTGGCCGATGCGGGCTATTCCAATGGCGAGCATTTACCACGTGTGAAGCCGATGGGATCATCCCCTATGTTGCTTTGGCCCGTGCAGTCAATCCTCGTGGCGATGGCAACTTGTTTGATCGGCGGCGTTTTACCTATGATCAACAGC
>Ga0302155_10000088_pt1 | contig 74992 bp, 67 predicted proteins | sample I_Bog_N3_1_FD_193508 | JGI IMG/M metagenome (GOLD analysis project Ga0302155, IMG submission 193508) | Peat permafrost microbial communities from Stordalen Mire near Abisko, Sweden - I_Bog_N3_1 | ecosystem: Environmental > Terrestrial > Soil > Wetlands > Peat | place: Sweden: Abisko, Stordalen... | reverse complement strand
GTTCGCCACGTCTGGAGCGTTATAACGGCTTGCCGTCGGTGGAAATACTTGGTATGGCCATGCCGGGGAAGTCTTCCAGTGGTGAAGCGCTTGGCACGATGGAGCGTCTTGCTGCCAGCCTGCCGCCTGGCATCGGCTATCAGTGGACAGGTATTTCGCTGCAGGAAAAGCAAGCGGGATCGCAGGCAATGATGCTCTATGTAGTCTCGATTCTGATCGTCTTTCTCTGTCTGGCGGCGCTCTATGAAAGCTGGACCATTCCGGTTTCCGTGTTGCTGGTGGTGCCGTTGGGCGTTCTGGGGACCGTCGCTGGTGCATTGTTGACGTGGAAAATGAACGATGTCTATTTTCAGGTCGGCTTGCTCACCACGGTTGGTCTATCTGCCAAAAATGCGATTTTGATTATCGAATTTGCCAAGGATCTCTATGCGCAGGGCAAGTCGGCAACGCAAGCGGCGATTGAGGCGGCGCGTCTGCGCTTGCGTCCGATCTTAATGACGTCGCTCGCCTTTACGCTGGGTGTGCTGCCGATGGTCATTGGGTCTGGTGCCGGTTCAGGTGCGCAGCATGCGCTTGGCACGGCGGTCATCGGTGGGATGATTTCCGCGACGGTCCTTGCGATCTTTTTCGTTCCGCTGTTTTTCGTCATTGTCATGCACATGTTTGCGCGGCCTGGCAAAGCAGCCGTCGAGACTCCTTCCATCGAAAGCGAATAATATGAAAACACTACGCATGAGGATGATGGCGCTTGCCATCCTGGCCACGCTGGGCGGTTGTACGCTCATGCCGGAATACGAAAGACCGACGGCGCCAGTGCCACAGGTCTATCCGGACGCGCTCAACAGCAAGCAGACTGGGCCGGCATTGGCTGATATTGGCTGGGGTACTTTCTTCAACGATGATCGCCTGCGTCAAGTGATTGCGATGGCGCTGGAAAATAACCGTGATCTGCGCGTGGCGATTTTGAATATTGAAAAATCGCGCGCCCAGTATCGGATTCAGGAATCCTCGCTGTTTCCGACCATCAAGGCCAGCAGCAGCGAAACTGCTTCGCGCACGCCTGCCGATCTGTCCCAGACCGGCACTGCACTCACCTCGCGGCAATACAGTGCCACGGTCGGCTTCAGCAGCTATGAGCTGGATGTTTTTGGCCGCGTGCGCAGCCTCACTGCCGAGGCGCAGCAGACTTTTCTGGCTACAGTTGAGGCACGACGCAGCACACACATCAGCCTGGTCGCCGAGGTCGCCAACGACTATCTGACGCTGGCCTCGGACCGTGCATTGTTGACACTGGCGCAAGACACCTTGACCAGTCAGACTGCCACGTATAAGCGCACCGAGCGGAACTACCAGTTGGGCAATGCGTCGCTGCTCACTTTGCGGCAAACACAGCAGAGCGTGGAAAGTGCGAAGGTCGATATGGAGAAATACACCAGTCAGGCTGCACAGGACATCAATGCCTTGAATCTGGCTGTCGGTGCCAACGTACCGGAGTCCTTGCTGCCGGATGGCTTGCCTGCGGGGCTTGGGATGCCGATGGCTCTGCCCGCAGGTTTGCCTTCGGATTTGCTGCTCAAACGTCCTGACGTGCTGGAGGCTGAATATACGCTCAAAGCTGCCAATGCTGATATCGGTGCGGCGCGCGCGGCGTTTTTCCCCAGCATCAGTCTAACGGCTTCGGGCGGCGCCGGCAGCAGTCAGTTGAGTCGCCTGTTTAACGCCGGTCAGGGTACCTGGAGTTTCACACCGCAGATTTCTTTGCCGCTGTTCGATGGTGGCAATAACGCGGCCAATCTCAAGGTGTCCAAGGTGACGCGTGATATTGATGTGGCGCAATATGAGAAGGCGGTGCAAACTGCCTTCCGCGAAGTGGCCGATGCCCTGGCCCAGCGTAGTACGCTGGGGCGGCAGCTGGAAGCGCAACAGGCGCTGGTGGATGCTTCGGCGCAAAGCCTGGAGCTGACCGAGGCACGCTTCAAGCACGGCATTGACAGCTATCTGGATGTGCTGACGTCGCAACGCTCACTTTATGCGGCGCAGCAATCCTTGATTAGCACGCAGTTGTCGTGCATTTCCAATCAAGTGACGCTCTATAAAGTGCTAGGTGGCGGTTGGGAAGAGACGGGTGTGGAACTGAAAGCGCAGACGAAATAGTCTGATCCTGTCGGCCCGCGCAGGCATGCCTGGAGATGCAGACATGCCTGCGCATGAATGGGGGCAGGAAAAACGCTTACATTGCCGTAGTTTTGGCAGTGCCGTAAGCAGCAAAGAAGGTATGCAATGCGCGGCTGACAGCAAGTTTGATCTGCGATTTTGAGAGTGTTTTTTCGACGCCGAGCAATAGTGGGTGAATTGTTTCGCAATCCATTAACGCTCCTAGCTGGATGGCCGCAAGCAGCGGGTCGGATTTCTTCAAGTTTCCCAAGATCATTTGTTTTTCGAAGATATTTGCCAATTTTTGCATGCCTTGCTTGGGGCCTGTTTCATAAAAACGCTGACCGATGTTAGTGCGACCAGATTCGGCAACGATGGCACGACGCGTCTGGATGGCGCTGGGCGAGCAAAGGTACTCTAAGGCTTTTTCGCCAAATATCTGTAAGGTTTTTTGCAGATCATCAATTTCTTTGTTTAAGGCAACAAAAGCCGGCTCGAATTGCTTGTTTGCTTCTTCGTGCACGACGGTTACGAACAATTCTTCCTTGGAACTAAAATAGCCGTACAGGGTGCCCTTGGAGCCACCGATGCGTCGTGCAATTTCTGTCATCGAAGCACCTTCAAAGCCCAATTCCAAAAAGACCTCGGAAGCGGCAGTAATGATGGATTCCCGTTTGGCTTCTGTCTTGACTCGCATGGTCATGTCCCCTTTATTGTACGAAGGCGCTGAGTATTGCTTGACTTGACTGTCATGTCAATTAATAGTACCGTACAGTATGGTTTAGTTATGAATAGGTAACCTTGCGTGTTTTGCCGAACTTGATAGACCCAATGAGATCGTGGTTATCAGTCGGGATGCGGCGGTAGCCTCTGACGCAATAGCAATGGAGTGGCGATGAATTTACGGTCCGAGCGCACGCATGTAACCTTGCTGGATGCTGCACTGACTGCGTTCGCGCAGCGTGGCATACGAGCAACCACTCTTGAGGATGTCGCTATGGCGGCCAAGGTGACCCGTGGCGCGGTGTACTGGCATTTTGCGAACAAGGCCGCCATGGTCCGTGAAGTGTTCAATGACTTGGCATGGCCCTTCAACATTGGCACGGATATTCAGGTGTACAGGGACTCAGGCAATCCCATGCAACTCTTGCGGGATGTGCTGTGGCTGCGAATGAAAAACTGCCTCGACGATGCTACGCAGTTCAGGATGATTCAGTTACTGCTCAAGAGCAACGGTGCTGGTGACTTGCCGCAAGACCTGAGCAGCAAGTTGGAAGAAATGAGTGCGCTCTCCATACAGAGTCTGACGGCAGTGCTCAATATCTGTTATCTGCGCCGAGTATTGCGGCGTGGATTGACGCCGCTGGATGTGGCGATGAGCATTCATGCGACGGGCCTGGGTGTGCTGGCAGAAAATGCCAGCCTGCTTTCGCATTCACTTGCGCGGCCATTCTTTCTTCCGTTGGAGCTGGTGTTGCTGGGGGCCTGCAAAGAGTCGCGCAAGGAAAGCTCGTTACTGATTCTGGCGGGGCGCAGTGTTGCTTGATCGTTCGGTGACGGCACTGGCCGGCATATGGCAAGGGAGTGCTGGGAAGATTTTCTTTCAGGTATTTTCAAATCAATTACTGGTTCAGTGCGTTGAAACAAGGGAGGTTCTAATGCAATTCAAAGACAAATTATTCGCCGACACAATGTTGCTGATGACGATATTGTTGACGGTCTTCATTTTGTTCTTGGCGCTATCAGACCCACTTTAATCAAGTTAAATAAGCGCGAAAGTGCTTGTTCAGGAAAGAAGATTTAACATGAAATATGTAATTTACATCGCTGCGATGGCGTTCATTGGCGTGCTCGGTGGTTGTGCCAGCACTAGTGTTGGCAACCCGGATGATCCACTGGAAGGCTACAACCGGGCCATGTTCAAGATGAACGATAAGCTCGATACCTACGCGTTTAAGCCCGTTGCTGAAGGCTATAAAACTGTCACGCCAGGCTTTGTGCAGACTGGCATCGGCAACTTCTTTGGCAATCTCGGAGACTTGTGGTCGGGCGCCAACCAGCTCCTACAAGGACGTGGAGAAATTGGTGTCTCCAGTTTGATGCGGGTAGCTATCAATACCACCTTTGGTCTGGGCGGCGTGCTTGATGTCGCCACTGAAGCGCGTTTGTTTAAACAGAAATCTGATTTTGGCCAGACCCTGGGAGCCTGGGGTGTCGGTTCTGGTCCCTACCTTGTGCTGCCATTGCTGGGATCGTCGACACTGCGTGATGTCGCCGGGTCGCCAGTCGATTGGTATGGCGATCCATGGTCGTACAAGAGGCCCGTCGACGTGCGCAATATTGGCACAGTGGTCCGTCTAGTGGATCGTCGCGCGCAATTGCTTGATGCTGGCAGCTTGCTCAATGATATTGCGCTGGACAAGTATGTTTTCATGCGTGACGCCTATCTGCAAAGTCGGCAGTCGCAAATTGACGCTGCGAAGGGGCTTAGCAGCGAGGAGTCATTAAAAAATAAAAATGACAACTAATCGTGCCGTCGCAGAATAAATGTCAGCGTGAACAAGGTCGTTGATTCAACCGCTGACTCGACTTTTACGCTCATTATCGCTAGCGGTTGGATCCGTCGTCGGATGCTGTCTCAAGTTCGCCTGCTTCCTCCACAGTGATATTGAGCTCCTTAGCTACTGCTTGGGCCAAAGATACTTCGGAAGGCCCATCATGCTCATCGTCGTCATATCTCCCTCGTATTTGAGCCCACGTAACCGTGCACAGCGGTGCTCGAACGCTTCGCAACCCCGTACGAGCCAACGCCAGGTGAATCTGAAAATCGATGATTGGCGTCGGCACGGGATGGTCAGCAGAACGTTTCTGAATGATGCTTCCTCTCAGCAACTGGTCAACCATGCCTCCCGAGGGAAGCTTCGAATATGTGTAGTCTTGTGCCTCTTCGATATAAATGTCATCCCCCGCCTTGCCAATCGATTGGTCGATAAGGATGGATATGCACGTCGATAGACTTCTGGATAAATTTCAACTCGAAACTCAGGAAGCTTACAGGCTGTCTACATCGCTGAGAACCTAGTGGAGAAATCCTTTCGCCACGATATGGTTCTATGAGGTTATTACGGTATTGTGTGAAAATTTGATGTAAGTCCATTTAATCGTCGCTGATGTAGTCGATCCCATTCAGGGGAGCACAAAAATCACATCTACTTAAACAGCATGCCAAAATATAGCTCCAAACGCGATCAAACAAAAAGAATTAACTTTAAAAATAATGTCCCAGACATTTTGTACCGTCAAGCAGGGGGACGTTGCTCGGTACCTCGCTGCAAAAATCCGACGATGGGCCCCTATTTCGAATCCGAAAGAGCGGTAAATATGGGGGTCGCTTGCCATATCTATGCTGCATCAGAAGATGGTCCTCGTGGTTGGGGAGAAAAAGATGAAGAATTCATAAGCAGTGCAGATATCGACCGGGCCGTTCAGCGCATCAGGCCCTCACAGTCGCGCGTCAGCGGTGCTGGCGCTCAGACTGGGTGCTTGATCTCGATATTAAAGGTTTCTTCGATAATATCGATCATCAACTTCTGATGCGTGCGCTGCGTCGGCATACGGACTGTAAGTGGGTGCTGCTGTACATCGAGAGATGGTTGGTGGCACCGGTTTGTCTGCCCGACGGCGTTCTGGTGGCGCGGGATCGAGGAACGCCACAAGGGGCAGTAGTGAGTCCCGTATTGGCCAACTTGTTCTTGCACTACGCGTTCGATCAATGGATGTCGCAGAACTATCCGGGTGTTCAGTTTGAGCGTTACGCCGACGATGTCATTTGCCACTGTAAGAGCGAGATACAGGCTAAGCAACTACGAGCAGAGCTCGATGCACGGCTTGCGGCTTGCAAACTGCAGCTTCATCCGGACAAAACGAAAATTGTCTACTGCAAGGACGAAAACCGACGTGGCCGCTATCCGGTGCAACGCTTCGATTTCTTGGGCTATTGCTTTCGGCCCCGAAGTTCGATGAATCGCTCTGGTACGCTGTTCGTCAGTTTTGCGCCTGCAGTAAGCGACAAAGCGGCCAAATCGATGCGTCTGCGAATGCGTCGGTGGAAATTGCATCGTCGCAATGACCTTGAACTTGTCGAAGTTGCTCGATGGACGCAGCCGGTACTTCTGGGCTGGGTTCGATACTATGGGCGATTTCGGCCTTCCGCGCTTCAAGGAGCCTTACGCACGCTTGATTCGTTCATCGTGCGCTGGGCTCAACGTAAATACAAGAAACTCCGAACGCATACGCTGCGCGCGTGGGATTGGTTGCGGCGCCTCAAAACGCGGCGACCGACCCTGTTCGCGTATTGGACGCTTGGAGCCACGGCTGGACGATAGGAGCTGTATGAGTCGAGAGGCTCATGTACAGTTCTGGGAGGGCCTGGCGGTGCGATTCCGTCGGGCTACTCAACTATTTAACTGATGCGTCGGCTTTTTCTAGATTTTTTAGTTCCTCATCGATAGATGCTCGAATGTTAAATTCAGGCGAGAGAGTTCCGATGCATATTTTGTGGTCGGGAACGTCCCCTACGAGTAAAGACCTAATGCGGCAACTGGAGTCGCCGCCGCAGCTCAGCGATTTGTCAAAGCATACAGTTGAAGTAAACCGCCTCTTCCCACTTCCGCCATCGAAAAATGGCGATCAGTTGCGCTTTTTTACTGTTTGGAAACTGGAGATTGATCATTTTAGTAGAAATAGTGCTTTCGCCAGAATTTTTGATAATGTCGAATAGTCTCGTATATTTTTGCTCCGACATTCTTCCGACGGCGAAGACGTTTAAAGGCAGATAATGACGGCGAAAGCCATTCGGTATGGGGTATAGACGGTTAATGACGCTCGAAGATATTGACTCATAATCCGTTGGTGCCGTGTTCGACTCACGGGGGGCACCAGTACAGAAGCGGCTTAGCGCCTTATCGCGCTAGGCCGCTTTTTCTTTTGCTGGGGGATTTTTTGACCACTCTCACCATGTTTTCTCTCGCGATCTGCTAACTTGCCGAGAGGACATGTTCGTTGTGAGTGTCCGCAATTGGCGGCAAAAGTGGACATCCACCCCACGTCAAGGTTGCTGTTCGAAATCCATGGTTTCGACATCGTCATCTGACGCAATTGGTTTCCCGAATGCCTGGAGCTAAAGGTCGCCTGCAACACCTGCTGTCAGCGACACGAGGAAGATTACCATCTTCGATGAAGTGACAAGTTCTGGTTGTCCGACAAACGCAAGGTTCGTAATGGCGGTGGACATCGTAAATCCAATGCCGCCGAGCAGACCCGCTCCGAACATATGACGCTAACTCAAATCCAGCGGCAATTTGCAAATTCCCAGAGCAATGGCTACGAAGCACATCAATGTAATGCCTGATGGCTTGCCGATACTATGTGCCGAAGCGAGCTCTAACCCGCCTGCCGAAGTTGCTCAATAGCCGCATCGCGGAATTGCTGCCGCATCACTGGATATCGGCCGACTATTCTTTGCCATCATGGGAAGGTCAAGTCCAAACCGAGCTTCTTGGCAAGGACGAAGGTGAAGAGTAGCAGGCCCAGGAGCGATAGCACGAAGACTGCGGCCACCTTGCCGCCCGCGCGTAGCACCGCGCGCTTATCATTCCCCTTCTTCCCTTGATCGTAATGCCACTTGATGGCGAAGAACATGCCCGTGCCGAGCACGAGAACCTTGAAGGTAACGAAGACTATAGGGATCCAATCCATCATTTTGAGTATTTCCAGGCTATTATTTGACACTATCTATCGTGAGGAGCACTACCTTGAAACGCTGCTTCAGTAGCTTCATTTTTTGTTCAAACCATCGTCGAATCTAACTTCGATCATAACATTCCCATCACACGGCATAAGAGCGTGTGTTTGGTCTGCCCCCGTTTTGGTTGGCGCCGCCGCTTCTCAATCGTTTTAACTGACGCTGTTCCTTCGGACGTCCCTTTTCTCGCGCAAGCATCACCATTTGCTTTTCGGTTTCGCAGAAATCGGCTATCTCAACTTCTTTCCGCCGATTCTATCAATCGCGGTGTGTAGTGATTCGGTTGTGTCGTCGTCGCACCGCCGGCAGTGGAGGGTGGTCCGTTCCGTATCTTGGAGCGCTTTCAGTGGCGCAAGCTGGGCTTTGAAGAGCAGGCCAAGGCCATCAAGGAAATGACGCAGCGCTACAACGTCGAATACATCGGGATCGACACGACCGGTATGGGCGTCGGTGTGTTCCCCCTGGTGAAACAATTCTTCCCTGCCGCCACGCCAGTCAGCTATTCGCCTGAGGTCAAGACACGCATGGTGTTGAAGGCACAAAACATCATGGGTAAAGGCCGACTGCACTTCGATGCCGGCTGGATTGATATCGCGCAATCGTTATTGCAATTCGCAAGATTCTCACCCCGAGCGGTCGCATGGTCACGTATGACGCTGGCTTTGGCGCCATTGATCCGGCCGCCAAGGTGTTTGCGTGCAATGAAATTTTACCGCTGCAAACGCAATTCGAGAGCATCAACGAATGGGCCGGTGAGCGCGTCATCAGTTTTGATCCTTACACCTTAGACATGGAGACCTGAGTATGTCCGACCACGTCGATATCGCGGATGCGAAAATTTTGCAATTACTGCCAAAGGCCTTGCCGCCATACGGCGGCGTCCGGTGTTGGAACCGGATTGTCATTGTTTGCGACGAGACGGTTGCTCACGAGGTGCTGTTTTGCACGCTTGCCTGCTGGATTTCCGAAATCACGTGTGCGGCCATCGCCAAAAGCCAATGTCGCTCAATTTCGAGCGTCATCTTTTGGTCACAATGATGTCGCATTGTAGAAAAAATAAACGATCAAAAATTGTTCCCAAACAATTCCGATTTTTACATCTGTAATGTTAAATCAGCAGTACAGCGACAAAAAGAGACATGCGGTCTGTCCATCGCCACTCCATTCTGCCATAGCTAACATCGACGCATTGAATAGCACCGCTCAACAGGTTCATTCATACGGACTTGCGGCTGCAATATGCCGTTTCCAGATCGCGACGTCGTCGCGATTGTCGACTGGGGAGCTTGACATGATTTCTTCGATCCGCACCAAAATACTCTTGATTGCCGCTGGCACCGTCATTTTCTCTCTCGCATTGACCAGTGGCGTCATCTATGCGCTGGTTCGCACAGACAACCTGCACACGATTCATCAAAATCTGGAAGCGCTGACCACGGCAAATGCGCTGGCCATCGCGGAGTGGAGCAATGCAAAATCAGTTGCCGTAGCAGCTACCGCTGCTGAAGTCGATCCAGGTGATCCGAGGGCAGTCGTCAGGAGTTTGTTGAAGTCGGGCGGTTTTTCCCTCACCACTGCCGGTTGGCAAGATAAGTCCTTCGTTTCTTCAACCCCAGGATTGCCGGCAGACTATGACCCTACGACGCGCCCCTGGTATAAGGAAAGTATCAAGGAAAAAATTTCCCTGATCACAAAACCATATAGGTCGGCAACGGGCGTGGTGCTGGTTTCTTTCACTGCACCAGTATTGCGGGATGGCAAAGCGGAAGGCGTGGTGGCCGGCGGCGTATCGTTGGAAAAAGTACGTGACGTGATCGCCTCCGTCCATCCCACGCCGTCGAGCATCGGCTTCGTCGTCGACAAAGACGGGGTCGTTATTGCCCATCCTGATGAAAAGCTACTGCTCAAGCCAGCTAGCGGAGTATTGCCGTTACTTACGCCCGAGACCCTCGCATCCATGGCTTCCGGCACTGACGTATTGGAAGCAGAGATGAACGGTACATCTAAATTGCTGCGCGCTAAATCCATACCCGGCACAGACTGGATGCTGATTGTCTCACTTGATCAGTACGAAGCTACGGCGGGTATGCGTAGCGTGCTGGCTGCATCAGCCATTGCAGTCGTGTTGCTGGCGGCGTTGGCGACCGCGCTCAGCGGCGTCATGACCGCGCGTTCGTTCCGCCGACTGTCGCAGGCGCGGGACGCGATGGATGAAATTGGTTCCGGCACAGGCGATCTGACACAGCGTTTACCCGCGACCGGCAACGATGAGGTTGCGCAGATTGCGAGGTCCTTTAATACCTTCGTCGAGAAAATCGCCACTGTATTAAAGCTGATCCGCGATGGCAGCGAATTGGTATCAATGGCGACCAGTGATATTGAATCCGGCAATCGCAATCTTTCTTGTCGGACCGAAATAGCCGCGAGTAACCTGCAAGAGACTTCCGCCTCGCTGGAGCAGCTTACTGGTTCCGTCGATCATTCCGCGGAGGCGTCAACGCAGGTCGCCAGGCTCGCGAAGGCGGCCAGTGAGAGCGCAATCATCGGGCATCAGGCCATGGCTGGGGTGGTCTCTACCATGGATGATATAGCCAGATCCTCCTCCAACATCGTCAACATCGTCAGCGTAATTGACAGTATTGCCTTTCAGACCAATATCCTTGCACTCAATGCATCTGTGGAAGCCGCACGAGCCGGCGAAAACGGTCGCGGCTTTGCAGTGGTCGCCAATGAAGTGCGCAATCTCGCTCAGCGGAGTGCCATTGCTGCCAAGGAAATCAAGGGGCTTATCACGGTTTCCGAGGCCAGCGTCAAATCAGGCAGCGCGCGTGTTCAGGAAGCGGGCCGCAATATGACGGAAATCGTTGAAAATATTCAGCGTGTCACCGACATCGTCGACGAGATCAACGTGTCGATGCGCGAGCAAAGTCAGGGCATAGGACAGATCAACCTCGCGGTTGCAGAGATGGATCATTCGACACAGCAAAATGCGGCGCTGGTGGAGCAAGCTGCGGCAGCTTCTGCGACGCTCAAGAGCGAAGCCAGCAGACTCAATCAGTTGGTCGCGTCATTTCGACTGGAGGCAGAGTCGAAAATTAGCATCGCATCAATATCGACGCCATCGCTTAGAACGCTGACAGATCATGGCCCTGCGATACTGGCAATACACCAGAGGTGATGGAATGCAGTGTCAGCAGATTGATTTGAACAGCTTTATCAAAGATGGTTCGGTGCCGTAACATACATTAAGCCGGAACCATGGCGTCTCCTGCATGCTGTTACGGAACACCTTGCCGGGCGCGATGACAATGCCGGCATCGGCCGCCAGCTTCCAGATTTCGGAAGAACTCTCAAAGTTGGGGTGGCGAACCCAAATGAACTTGCCGCCCAGCGGTTGGCAAAACAACTGAAATCCCAGCGGACGCAGCATCTCGCATGTCTCCACCATGCTGGCGGAAAGCCGTGAACGCAAGCGTTCTGCCGAGCGCCGATACAGACCTTCGGTCAGCGCATGGAAAACGAATTTCTCGGCCAGCTGTGAGCTGGTGATGCTGGTGATCATCTTCATGTTGGCCATGTCTCTGATGGCATTGAGCGGCGCAGCGACAAAGCCGACACGGGCCGACACCGACAGCGTCTTGGAAAAACTTCCGACATAAAAGACTCGCGACAACTGATCCAGCGTTGCGATACGCGGCACCGGTTCGGCTAGCATGTCTGCATAGGTATCGTTTTCGACGATACGGAAATCGTATTGCTCGGACAAGCGCAGAAGCCGATGCGCATTACCGGCCGAGATAGTCGAGCCGGTGGGCGTTTGCAGCACCGATTGCGTGAACATGACCGATGGACGATGTTGCTGAGCAAGCTTTTCGAGCATGTCCAGATCGGGGCCGTCGTGATTGCGCCTCACCGGCAAGGGCTCGATGCCTTGCATTTGCAGATTGCTGAACAGGTTGAAATAGCCGGGATCGTCCACCAGTACCTTGTCGCCTTGCCGCAGCAGATAGCGGATGATCAGATCGACTGCCTGCGAAGCACCGGTGGTCAGCAGCATCTGGTCGAGTTGCGAATGGATCCCCAGATCACTCAGCCGCGTTTGCAACAATGAGCGCAACGGCAGATAACCATAAGGATCTCCATACTGCAGTAATCCAGAATCGATCTTTGCCGCGACGGATTTTAGACTGGCCTTGATCATATCGGTGTCCATCCACTCCGACGGCAATTTACCGGACGTCACGTTCAGAAAACTGTCTTCATTGGTCAGGTGCGAGCGCAGTTGCCACAGATGATCAAATGCTTTGGCAAATTTCTCGGTAGGATTGTGTTTCTCGTGCAAGGCGCGCGGACGCCGGATGAAAAAACCGCTACGCGGGCGCGATTCGAAATAGCCTTGCGCGACGAGACGCTCATAAGCTTCTGCAACGGTATGTACGCTGACCATGTGCTGGCGTGCAAACAGGCGTATCGACGAGGCTTTCGTGCCGGCGCGCAATGCGCCTTTATCGACGAGCTTCTTCAGTTGTTCGACGATCTGCTCCACAAGAGAAATCTTCGAATTGCTCGACAGTTGTATCAGTGCCATACCTCTCCCAATCTGTACTGCTCCACCACCGCCACAGCATCGCAAAGTTAATCATTGTCTGTATATCGCCGCAGGCAATGAGCCTCACTACCATGGCTACATTCTAATGAATCGTCAGCGCAGCGGATATGAAAATTTGTCGTGGCTGTGGCGATGAAGGGGACGGTGGTTTGTCTGAGATCTGTCGGAAAACTGTCATGGTCCGAGGGTTGATGTTGAGTACTCATTTAAGGTATCCATTTTTGATCAATGAACATACAAAACACACATCTCAGTAGCCCAGATCGGCCCTCAGTCGATCTGAGCCGAATCCTGGCGGCGTGGTGCGCCGACGATCGCAAGGTATTTCCTGACTCCGCCATTGAGCGCGCGGAGGTCGCCATCGCTGATGTGATCGGTTGCCTACTGGGAGGACGAGACGATCCGGCAGTTGTCGGTGCTGGAAAAATCGTTCCGGGCAACGGTCCCAGCGGCAAATCCAGCGCGGTCACACACCGCTGGCCTGTCACGGCACCCTGGGCTGCGCTGATCAATGGTTGCTCCGCGCACGCACTCGACTTCGACGACAACTTTTTTCCATCGGTGACGCATGCGAGCGCAGTCCTTGTACCCGCGCTGTTTGCGTTGGCCGAAGAAATTGGCGCCAGTGCGCAGGCCATCGTGAACGCTTATATTGCCGGTTTGGAGGTCCAATCCCAGATTGGAAAGCTGGTCAATCCTTCGCATTACGAATCGGGATGGCATGCCACGTCGACGATCGGTGCGATTGGCGCGGCGGCGGCATGTGCGGTACTGATGCAACTGGACGAAGAAGGCGTGTTGCACGCAATCAGCATCGGTTCGAGCCTCGCTGGTGGCAGCAAGCGGCAGTTCGGATCAATGGTCAAACCGATGCATGCCGGGTTTGCCGCGATGCACGGTGTGCTCGCCGCGAAGCTTGCAGACAGCGGCGTATCCGGAGTCGAAAATACCTTGCAAGGGAAATGGTCGTTCGAAGAACTCTATGCGGGTAGCGGTAACATCGGTGCTTTCACCCCCCGATTGTTTCCGGAAACACCGCTGGCCATTGATGAGTACGGTCTGGTGGCAAAACTTTATCCATCTTGCATGTCCTCACATCTGGGCATTGATGCCATGCTAGCGCTTTCGTCCGTGCAGCCCGTTGATCTGACGAAAATTGCCAGCATCGATCTTCATCTGCCCGAATTCATGATTGCCAATTTGCGCTATCAAAAACCTGCCAATGTCATGGAAGCGCGTTTCAGCATGAATTATTGTGCGGCCGTGGCGTTGGTGCACGGCGTGCCACGGATGAGTCATTTCGATGAAGCTGCTCTTGCCGATCCGCAGGTCACCCGGCTGTTGTCGCTAGTGCATATGCACGTGCGCGAGATATTGTCGGAGACTGTCGCTTTGCCATGGGGCGGCGATTGCCTGGCGCGGATATCTTCCTTAGACGGCAGCACCATAGAACATCGTGCGATATATCCCAAGGGATGTCAGCAAAATCCGCTCACGCCAACGCAACAGCGCGACAAGTTCATTGACTGTTCGCACGGCAACGTACCAGGCATGGGCGCTGCCGCACTGTTCGAAAAGCTGAGTAATTTCTCGCGACTGGTGTCGCTGCGAGAGGTGGCCATCGCCATGCGGGCGTAACCGCATAAGGCTCGGGGCGAGCGCTTCATGGCTTGCTTCGATAGCGAATGGCCGATCAGGAATACACCTTGCGAATGTAATGTTCGTATGTTGACCATACCGACCGACGCATAACGTGTAAGGATGTCTGCGTCGGCTGGATTCCGGCGAGAAGATATTCATATTGATCTTCGTTAGGAACTGAAATGTCTCAACTCTCTGAAGTCAACGCCTCAGCCGCGACCGCCACAACTATTGCGTCGCCCACCTCTCCTGGTCTGCAGGCGCAGTCTGCCATTACCTTGTACGGCCGCCAGCAGAAGATCTTCGTGCTCGTTACGTTGCTGTTTTCCTGGATTCTGGCCAATGCCGACCGGATGGCGATGAGCGTGTCCATCATCCCCATCACCAAAGAATTCGCTCTCGATGCGCAGGGGGCCGGCATGGTGCTCGGCTCGTTCTACGTCAGTTATGCGCTCATGCAACTCGCCGCGGGATGGCTCGCAGACCGCTTTGGTTCGCGCAAGGTACTCGTTTTCTGTGTCGCCTGTTGGTCCGTATTTACTAGCCTGACCGGCGTGGCCGGTTCGCTGTTCGCATTGATCTTTATCCGTATCTTGTTCGGCATAGGCGAAGGTGGCTTTGCTCCTGCCAGCACCGTCACGATTGCCGAAGCATTCCCGAAGAAGGAACGGGCCCGCGCCAAATCGTTGATTATCGGTGCCTCCTTCCTCGGCAGCGCCGTAGGCACCGGCGCGATTGCTGGCTTGATCCACGCATACGGCTGGCGCTTTGCTTATCACGCGTTCGGCCTTATTGGCGTGGCCGTGGCAATCCTGCTCTGGTTCGCAGTCAAGAATTCGCCGGTACGCGCTTGCGGCGATCGCCCCAAAGGATTGTTTCGCAGCTTGTTCGGCAAGGCCGTGCTGAAAAAAACCATGTTTATATTTTTCTTCAGCAACATCGTCTACGTCGGTCTGATTTCGTGGATGCCAACTTTCCTTATGAAAACCCGCGACATCGACATTGTGCATGTTGGGGCGGCTTCAGCCATACCTTATCTGGTTGCATTCGCATCGCTCAACGTGGTCGGCTGGTTGCTTGACAAGGTCGGGCAAGGGCGGGATCGCTTGTTCATGACTGTGGGCGCAACAATGGTCGTGATTTTCCTGGCGCTGATGGCGGTAGCGACTTCGCTGCCCGTATTACTGACGTTCTGGACGCTGAGCCTGGTCGGCTATACGGCCGTCTATGGCACGGTGTTCGTAATCCCCTTGAAACATTTACCCGATGAGTCTGTCGGTACCGCCTCGGGCATCATCAATTTCGGAGGACAAGTCGCAGCAGGGATCGCCCCGGTCGTCATTGGCATACTGGTTGACTTCGGTAACGGATCGTTTGCGCTGGCGTTCTCTTTTTTATTGGCAGCAGGCGTGGCTGCCTTGACGATTGCACTAAGCTGGAAGCCAGAACATCACGACGGCGTCATTTGACCGACGGTTCGCTATTTCGTGAAAGGCCTCACTGAAACGAAATTTGCCATCTTGCAGTTTTCCCTTGGCTTCGACAGGCACACGAGACGTTCTAATAACGATGACAGATCTTGAAGAGTGATATTCGGTATAGATGAATCAAGACTAAATTCTGCCTTAAATCCAATTCTGTCGTTTGAAGGTGTGCGTTACGCGACGTCGACCGAAATGAAAGCGCCAGCGTCGAGTACATCGGGGTGTTTTACAATCGTAAGCGGCAGCATTCAACCCTCGGTTATAAATCACCGGCCCAGTTCCTGAAGCACTGGACCAGTGAACAGAATCAGGAACAGCGGGCAACATAAGAGCCGTCTGTTGGATGACGAAAAATAGAGGGAACCTCAATGGGCCGAGCTACCAGCTTCCATGGCGACGATTCGTGATGCCAGCTTGCGTACCGTGGCGAGCAGCTCTGTAAGGATCACTTTCGCGCCATACTTTGCAAAACCACCACGACCTGCGCCGTGCAACTGAAATACTCGCTTGGCCAAATCAAATCCGAGAATGTCGATATCCATGACAGACCTCCATACGCAAGCAGGATGAAACGCTAGTTTGATCCTATTGATGGTGTTGGGACCATCTCGGTAAATCAACATCCATCATTGAAATTTCAAAAATCCTATCCGCCACTCACTAATTTCCAATACTTTCACGAGTGATAATTCCTGCATCTTTGAGCCGTTTAAAGGAAATGCTTGACTGCAAGTCTCTACAACTCGTGTCAGTAACAAGCTTGACGAAAAAGGCAGAGCCCTCAGAGGAAAGAAAATGAGAAGCATAGTCAAATAGCTCCTTGTAATCCTTGTCCGCTGGCTGAAGACAGCGCCCATCATCGCTGAATTGATGAAACCCCAGATGCGCCCCGACTATCATTGAATCCCGCGCCTCTCTTTCCACGCCGGCGATGAATAACATGCCGCAGGCTGAAGCGCACATTCCACCTATACGGGACAGCCGGGTATTAAATCCTTTATCGCGGATGATGTTTCCGACGGCATAGGACGCGTTGACATTACCTCCAAGTGAGTTCAAGACGATCCATTTCGACGCGCATTTGCGACTCGCTAAATCTTCACCAGCCTGTTCGAATGCCCGTACCAAATCGGGGGAAATTGCACCGTTCAATTCCATCACGCACTCATTTTCTATTTTTCCCACGTGAAGGATTCCCGGCCCATGTGCCGACTGATACGCGTAATCGGTTCGATTTTCCATGTTTGAACACGCAGCTAACGCTGTGCATAGCACCAGCAATAGCATGGTCGGTAGACTTCGATAAGCCATATCACTTCCATTCCGTGATTATTTTTTCTTTCGCATGCATGCCATTGCGCTCTTCAGCAATGAAGACGCCGTTCTGAAAATTCGTCTTCGTCACGAATCTCAGAAATGCAGGAATACATCCCCCTTTTCTGCTCGTCGCCATCCTTGCTGCTCAACAAATCAGCGCAAGGAATTTTCTCTTTCTTACTAAAATAACCGTCGCTCTATTTTTCTATTTTTGAATATCAATCTGCCCCATCAATCTAACAAAACTTCAACAAGAAAAATACTGTTTCAAGCATCAGTCGCGGTTTTTTTTTGAAGTGCACCGACGATCAGCAAGACCAATGCCGCCAATTTGTTCCATTTGGCCTTGGCAGCTATCTCGCTGCTGCAACGGGCGTCGCAGCACAGAATTGACATGTTTAGTCAGGTGTAAGGCGCTCAGCACGGAGCAATAACATCACGCAATGTCCGTTAAATAGCTGCTTAAGTTGCTTTTCGTTAATCACTTGTTTTTCGATTCGAGAAATTTGTTATATTGAGCTGACATCAATAGGTGTCACAAAACGATATTAATTGACTTCGGAGAGTCGTCTACATGCGAAGTACTAAATCAATCCTCATTCTTGTCGTGATTGGCCTTTGTGCCTGTTCGACGGTTATTCCAATTGAAATGACTTTGGCCGATCCATCGTATCGGGAGATGGAAAACGAAGCGGGATCCAATAACAACATGGCTATGCGTAGATGCGCCGAAAATATGCTGAAAGACTCACCTGCGAATCATGCGGTGGGTATCAAAGCTCGCATTATTTCACCGACTCCCTTAGTAATCGAGGTCAATGCCGTGCTCACCAATATTGGGCCGTTTAATCAACGTATTCCCGTTACATATCGCTGCGAATATACCAATCGGAATTTGACGTCGGCTACTTGGACAAGTAGTTCGGCGGGGGCCAAGTAGAAATTGATAGACAAGGGATTGGGAGCGTTATTGATAGCGGAGCGAAATTGCTTAACTATGCTCCACAAGGATAGCGAGATCTGCATATGGCACTACGCAGAACAGCTCGCAGCGGAGTGATCAAGAAACGTTCGAGTTCGCGTGGACATCTCTGAGCAACATCAGTGTGTAGGACGCCAAGCAGCCCGATCCCAATGCGTGCGCGCAAGCCATCGTGTTGGGGAACGCCGGCATAGCGCAGAGGCATCAGGGATAACCCCAGCACCTCTTTCGCTACATCAAGACGTTTGCAGATAAACTGCTTACCTGGCATTCATAAACAAAACTGAGAACATTGCCCGGGAATCCGATGAAATTACTGTCTGTTGAACCCTTATCGACCTATTGGTCTACGCCATTTCTAGCGGCAAACATCACGATTTTTTTCAATATTTTTGTTGCCTTGCTGTTAGGTATGCTGGTTGGCTACGAGCGCGCCTATCATGGCCGAGCTGCGGGAATGCGCACCTATGGCTTGGTTTCCATGGCGTCGGCGGCCTTGACTGCGGTCGTCGGCTATCCGCATTTCTGGTATGGCGGTTATGCGGAGATTGCCTTAAATAGCCAGCCTACTCAGGTGATACAAGGTATTGTCACCGGCGTGGGATTTTTAGGCGCCGGCCTGATCATGAAGGATGGCTTCAGCATCACCGGATTAACTTCCGCAGCTTCCATCTGGGCCTCCTCCGCCATAGGGATATTGGTCGGCCTCGGTTTTTACGTGGCGGCCGTGCTCTTAAGCTTACTGTCCATCATTTGCATGATGTGGGGACCTCATCTGGAAATGTGGTTGCCAACACGCCAATCGATCTCTATCGTTTTACGCTTCAAGATCGGTTATATACCAACGGTGGAATTTTTCAGCGGCTGGATCAAGGAGCGCGGCTTTCATTTTTCTACCAATTCCTTGTCGATCACGCAGCACGGACACCAGATTGAATGGCGATTTATAGTCGATATCAGTAGCAAGAGCGTTCCGCCCATCCATCAACTTGCCAGTGCTCTGGCTGCATTTGAGGGAGTGGAAGAATATCAACTTTCCCATGCGCGAAATTAAGAGGCTGTTACGCGATTTGTTGGGGGCTGAGGTAAATGAGATGGAAATTTTTAGGATCAAGCCTTCGAGCTGAGTGTTGCCTATTTGCTCGTCAATGACGTAATTGCTGTCAAGAATTTTGTGTCGACCATGATTTGTCGCGGCGAGATTCTCGTTATTTTTTTGTTTTTTTCTCGTCGAATGAGAATCTTTTGCATATATTGAGAATATATATCTATATTGCACTCATGGAGCCGACTGAACAGACCACGATTGTTGACCGCGTACTGCATGTACTTGCCTGCGTGGCGAAGGCAGGCCGGCCGATCGGCGCCAAGCAGATAGCAGCTCAGGCGGCGATGCCGCTGAGCACCGTGTATCGGCATCTGTCGGCGTTGAAGAAATGGGGCTTGCTGCAGGAACATATGCATTCTGGCCTGTTCGAGCCAGGGGCTACTGGCGTGCAACTTGCTTGGGGCTTCGATCAGAATTCGAATCTGGTCAATCAGAGCCGGGAGGAAATCGATGCCCTGGTGGCACGCACCGGAGAGAGCGTCGGCTTGCTGGTGTATATCAACGGCCAGATGGTTTGCATTTCGATGGCGGAAAGCGACCAACCGTTGCGTTGCTCTTTTACCAAGGGGCGCGCGCATTCGATGGTGCGCGGCGCTTCGGCCAAGAGCTTGCTGGCTTTTCTACCGCGACCGGCGCAGGTCGCACTGATCGCAGAACATTATGTCAATGCGCCAGAGCAGGTCGCCGTGCTGGAAGCGCAGCTCGCGGACATCCGCAAGAAGCGCTATGCGATCAGTGAAAGCGAAGTTGATCTGGGCGTGTGGGGCATCAGCGCACCGCTGATTACGCATGACGACCGGCTCGAAGGCACGCTTACCTTAATGGCTCCGGTGCTGCGCGTGGGCGCGCGCGAAGCTGAGTTGATCAAGCTGACACGCGAGGCGGCAGACCGAATTTGCAACCGATTTTGAAAATGCCAACATCCCACCCGACCCTGAAAGAGACACCATGAAAATTTCCAAACTGTTGTGCCTGTTCGCCGCCACATTGTCGATCGCCGGCACCTTTTTCGCGTCGGCGGCAGACAATGTGATCCGCGTCGCCACTGACGCCACGTTTCCGCCCATGGAATTCCTGAAGGATGGCAAGCGCACCGGTTTCGATATCGAACTGGTCGAAGCGTTGGCGAAGACCATGGGCAAGAGCATCGAATGGATCGATATCGATTTCAAGGGCTTGATTCCGGGACTGATTTCGAATCGCTTCGATGTCGCAGCATCGGCGATCTACATGACCGATGATCGTCGCAAGGTAGTCAATTTCAGCGATCCCTATTATCGCGGCGGTCTCGCAGTGCTGGTACGTAAGGATGACAAGACGATCAATCTGCCAAAGGATCTCGCGGGCAAGAAAGTATCGGTGCAGGTCGGCACCAAGTCGGTCGGTTTTCTGAAGGATAACTATCCCGATGTCGAGCGCGTCGAAGTTGAGAAAAACCAGGCCATGTTCGATCTTCTGGCGACCGGTCGCGTCAACGCCGCCGTTACCGGCAGGCCGGCCGCGGTGGAATATGCGAAAGCGCAGCCGACGGTGCGCGTGCTGGACAAGGGCCTGACGACTGAACTGTACGGATTTGCGCTGCGCAAGAACGATACCGAACTGGCGGCCCAGATCAACAAGGCGCTGCAAATCCTGCGTACTAACGGTACTTACAACGCATTGGCCGACAAGTGGTTTGGCAAAGCGCAGTAAAAACCTTTTGCGATGGTGGATGCAGCGTCCGCTATCGCTGCCGTAACACCCCTATCAAGCAGGAGTAAGACATGGACCTCGATTTTTCACCGGTCTGGGAGAGCTGGCGCGCGCTCGCATCGGGCACGGCGGTTACCGTAGAAGTGACCGCCGCGGCGTTGTTGCTGGGTTGCGTGCTGGGGCTGCTGGTCGGCCTGGGCCGCCTGTCCCCGCAGCGCCGCATCATCTACGCTATCTGCACCAGCTACCTGACCATCATTCGTGGCACGCCGTTGCTGGTGCAATTGTTCATTCTATTTTTCGGTCTGCCGCATTTCGGTATTTTATTGCCGGCATTCGTTTGCGGCATTCTTGGCTTGGGGATTTACAGCGGCGCCTACATTTCAGAAATCGTGCGCGGCTCGATACAGTCGATTGAAAAGGGCCAGATGGAAGCGGCGCGTTCGCTGGGACTGTCTTACCGCCTGGCGATGCGCAAAGTGGTTTTGCCGCAGGCCTTCGTCCGGATGATTCCAGCGCTGGGCAATGAGTTTATCGCGCTGATCAAGAACTCCGCGCTGGTGTCGTTGCTGACCATCGCCGACGTCATGCATGAAGGCGAAAAAATTATCAGCGTGTCGTATCGCTCGCTGGAAGTGTATCTGGCGATTGCCGTGATTTACCTGGTGCTGACCGGGGCGACGACGATGATCCTGCGCCGCACCGAAAAAGCGCTGCGCGCCGACGGGAGAGTTTGATGTCACAGTCCATCATTGAAGTCAAAGGCCTGAGCAAATCCTTCGGCAGCCATCGCGTATTGCAAGGCATCGATTTCACGGTCGAACCCAGCCAGGTGGTGGTGGTCATCGGTCCAAGCGGTTCGGGAAAAAGCACTTTCCTGCGCTGCCTGAACGGTCTCGAAACGGCTGAAGCCGGCAGCATCCGCGTATGCGGCCATGCGTTGGTCGAGCAGGGAAAAATGATCGCCGAAGACAAGCTGGATGCCTTGCGTAGCGAAGTTGGCATGGTCTTCCAGTCGTTTAACCTGTTTCCGCATTTGACCGTGCTGGACAACATCACGCTGGCGCCGCAAGCGCTGCGCCATACGCCGCGCAAGCAAGCGGAAGAAGAAGGCCGCCTGTTGTTGAAAAAAGTCGGTCTGGAACATAAGGCCGATGTATACCCCGGCACGCTCTCTGGCGGTCAAAAACAGCGCGTCGCGATTGCCCGGGCGCTGGCGATGCAACCGCAGCTCATGTTGTTCGACGAGCCGACCTCCGCGCTCGATCCGGAACTGGTCGGCGAAGTATTGCAGGTCATGCAGACGTTGGCGTCGGAAGGCATGACGATGCTCATCGTCACGCATGAAATGGGATTTGCGCGGGAAGTGGCCGATGTGGTGGTGGTCATGGATCACGGCATGATCGTTGAAGCTGGCGCGCCGGCGCAGATTTTTACCGCGCCGAAAGAAGCGCGCACGCGCAGTTTCCTGCAGACCTTGTTGTCGCGCGAGGCTTCGCATGGTGCCTGATGCCATCGCCGCGCTGCTGCATCTGAAAGAGCTGGTACCGATGCCGTGGAAAAACAAGGGCGGGCGCACCCGCGAATTGTACGTGTTTCCGCCCGATAGCGACCTGACCTCGTTCGTCTGGCGCGCCAGCATTGCAGATGTCGATGCGGACGGCGCATTTTCGGTATTTCCTGGTATCGACCGCACCATCGTTTTGCTCGACGGGCCTGGTTTACGGATGCACATGGACGCAGCGGGCGATCAAGCTGCGCACGACCTGTGCGCACCGTTCGCGCCGTTCAGGTTTGCCGGAGAGGCGGCTGTCGCCGTGACGCTGCATGGCGGGGCGACGCGCGACTTCAATCTGATGGTCAGGCGCAGCGATGCCGCCGGCGAATTGGCGATTGTCACGGCGTCGGGCCAGTTGCCCAGCGATACGGCATTGCTTTTTGTGGCACAAGGCAGCGTGGCGTTGACGGATGCGGTCGGTGCTTCGCATTGCCTGGAAGCCGGCGCCGCCGCCCGTTTTCTCGACGACTGCACGTTGCCGGATATACAGTGCGATGTTGCGACGGTGGCGATCGCCGTGCGCATTTTGCGGAGGCCATCATGAAACCGTGCGACACCACGCGCAGCCTATTTGCAGAGCAAGCGCTGTTGCCGGGCGGTTGGCGCGAGCATGTGACGCTGACGTGGAATGCTGCCGGCGACCTGATCGATGTGTGCGCCGACACCATCTGCGCGCCGGGAATGCGCGCCGCATCCGGCCCGCTCGTTCCCGGCATGCCGAATTTGCATTCACATGCGTTCCAGCGCGCGATGGCGGGCTTGACTGAAACCTTGGGCGATCCATCGGATTCATTCTGGAGCTGGCGCACGCTGATGTATCGCTTCGCCGAGCGCCTGCAACCGCATCATCTGGAAGCGATCGGGCGTCATCTGTATATCGAGATGCTCAAAGCCGGCTACACCGCAGTATGCGAATTCCATTACGTACACCATGCCGTCGGCGGCCAGGCCTACGCCAATCCGGCCGAGCATGCCGAGCGCATCGTCGCCGCCGCGCAGGATGTCGGCATCGGCATGACCTTGCTGCCGGTGCTGTATCAATACAGCGGCTTTGGTGCGGCCGCGCCGTTGTCGCATCAGTCGCGTTTCATTGCATCGCCGGATTGGATTCTGAATCTGCGTTCTCGTTTGCAGCGCAGCCATCCGGAACATGGCGGTTTGCGTTACGGCGTTGCGCCGCATTCGCTGCGCGCGGTATCCGCCGATTCGCTCACGGCGCTGTTGACCGGCCTGCGCGCCGACGATGCGCAGGCACCGGTGCACATTCACATTGCGGAGCAGATCAAGGAAGTCGACGATTGTATCGCCGCCTACGGCAAGCGCCCGGTTGAATGGTTGCTGGAGCAGCAGGCGCTGGATGCGCGCTGGTGCTTGGTGCATGCGACGCACATGACGCCGGCCGAATATCGAGCCGTGGCGCAGAGCGGCGCGGTGGTGGGCTTGTGCCCGACGACGGAAGCGAATCTGGGTGACGGCATTTTCGATGCGGGCATGTATATGGCGCAGAAAGGGCGCTGGGGCATTGGCTCGGACAGCAATGTCAGCGTCAATCCGCGCTCCGAATTGCGCCTGCTGGAATACGCGCAGCGTTTATCGCATCGCCGCCGCAACGTGCTTGCCGATCCGTCGACGCCGGCTGTGGCCGACCGTCTATATCAGGCGGCGCTCGACGGCGGCGCCGCTGTCACCGGTCGCAAGGTGGCGGGGCTGGCAGTAGGCCAACGCGCGGACTTTGTCGTGCTCAACGGCGAAGATCCAAATCTCGCCGGGCGCGTCAATCTGCAATTGTTGTCCGCGCTGGTATTCTGCGAGCATGGCAGTAATCCTGTACACGATGTCTTTGTCGGCGGCCGCGAGGTGATTGTGGCGGGGCATCACGAAATGGAACGCGTCGCATTGACCGACTATCGCAAGGCGCTGAGTGAATTACTTTCTTAGGAATAAAACATGACGCAGCAATCTGTTTACACATTAAATCAGGGTAGTGGTCCGTTATTGATTTCGATGCCGCATGTGGGCACCGTCCTGCCGGAGGACATCCGCGCCAACATGACGGCGACCGCCGCGCAATTGGACGATACCGACTGGCATCTCGAAAACCTTTACGGTTTTGCCGCCGGGTTAGGAGCATCGCTGTTGCAACCGCGTTATTCGCGCTACGTGATCGACCTGAACCGGCCGCCTGATAATCAAAACCTCTATCCAGGCCAGAACACCACCGGCATCTGCCCGGCCACCACCTTCGATGGTGAACCGCTGTACAAGGACGGCCACGTGCCCGACGACGCGGAAGTGGCGCGTCGCCTTGCGTATTACTGGCGGCCCTATCACCAGGCATTGCAGGCGGAACTGGTACGTATTAAGGCGCAGCATGGTTACGCCTTGTTGTGGGATGCGCACTCGATCCGTTCCAATATCCCGCACTTGTTCGATGGCGAATTGCCGGTATTTAATTTCGGCAGCGCCGACGGAGCATCTTGCGGCGGTGGCATTGCCGAGCGTTTGCTGGGGCAGGCGAAGCAACTTGCACCGTCGCATCCAGCGGTACTGAATGGACGCTTCAAAGGCGGTTACATCACCCGTGCCTACGGCAAGCCGGAGCAGGGCGTCCATGCGATTCAGCTAGAGCTGGCGCAGCGCAGTTACATGCAGGAAGTGCCACCGTATGCAGTGGCCGATGCGCTGGTAGCGCAATTGCAACCGGTGCTGGTTGAATTGCTGACATCCTTTATCGCATCTAAGGTGATTTAACCTGTTTCAGGTTCGGTTAGGGGGCGGCACCTTCGCGTAGCTTGACGGTGCAGATGAATCAATTTTTTTGCATCGTTCAGAGCACGATGCGGTATTGCGCTTCAAACTAAAATAGTGAAACGTTATTTTCGTCAATTTTTTTCGCGAACGCTCCGGATAAATTCGTACGGGACTTTCTTCAAAATTCATATCCTGGTGCAGGCCGTTTAACAAAAAACCCGCTTGCGCGGGCCCTTGAGCAAGATCGAAACAAGTCACCACCATCATGGACGGGCCTGTAGTACCTCAACCTTTCGCTCGGCCAACAAGGGCAGTACGCGTCCCACCACCAGCGCCTGGTAATGCGCCGACAGCTTGTGCGCCTCGAGTGCTTTTGCATCTCGCTAGTGCTCAAGCAACAACAGGGTACGCGGCTTGTCCGTGACTGACGCTGAGCTGACGGTGAATTATTTTTTGTCGGCGCTGAGCGCTGCTTGCTCAATCACCTTTGCCACTTCTTCAGGATACGCAATGAAAGATGCATGGCTGCCATTGATGTAGGATATCTGGCTGCCAGCACGGGCCGCCATGAAGCGCTGCAGCTCGGGATTGACTGTGCGATCGGCTGTCGTGATTACCGCCCAGCTCGGCTTCGTCTTCCACGCGGCTTGCGTGACGGCGGCGCTGGCCGTCTGGACTGCCGGCATTACTTGCGACATGGCCATGAACTTGGTATCGGCAACTGGCACATCGGCGGCGAAATCGGCATGAAACAGCGCCTGATCGACATAGAGGTAGCCGTCGCTAGTGGCCTTGATTGCTTCACTGGCAGGGGGTGTCTTTTTGACCAGATTGAGCAGGCTTTCACCTACTTCGGGCTGAAATGCCGACACATAGACCAGCGCTGCGACCTTGGCATTGACGCCAGCCTCGGTGATCACCATGCCACCATAGCTGTGGCCGACCAAGATACTTTTGCCGTCGAAGGCATTGATTGCTCGGGTGGTCACTTTCACGTCTTCGGCGAACGAGGTTTCCGGTTCTTGTACGACGGCGACGTTATAGCCGTCGCGCGTCAAAATCCTTGCCACGCCTTGCCAGCCGGAGCCGTCAGCGAAAAAACCATGGACCAGGACGATGTTCTTGACAGGCTCGGCCATGGCAGGGTTGTTAAGTATGGCGACCAAGGCGAGAGCGCAAGCAATACGGGTGACGGTGTTCATTTTCAATACTCCCAAAAATTAAAACTAGGATCGGATGACAACATGGGAAAAACGACAGCAACGAAATGGAGGCTAGGTGTCGCTTAGGCAGAGGCTGCGAAAGCTGCATGCATGCCAGGCCAGTCGGAATAACCTCGGGCGTCACCGCCGTACCAATACTCTTTGGGAGCCTCGGCCAGTGGCGCGTTGTCGTGCAGTCGGGCGATCAGGTCTGGATTGGCGATGAAAGGCCGTCCGATACTAAACAGGTCGGCGTCGCCAGCGGCCAGCGTCTTCTCGGCGAGAGGTAGCGTGTATTGGTTGTTGGCGATATAGGCGCCTTTGAAGCGCTGGCGCAGGGCAGCGAAACTAATGCCATCATGTGCTTCGCGGCTGAGCTGCGTCACACCCTCGATTTCATGGATGTAAAGCAGCCCCAGCGCTGACAGTGCGTCAATATAGGTGCCAAAGGTCTGCATCGTATCGCTGTCAAGCGCGGTATCCCCAGGAGTGGTGGTGGTGGGCGAAATGCGGATGCCTACGCGCTCTGGTCCCCACACATCGACGACGGCCTTCACCACTTCCAGCGGAAAGCGAAGGCGGTTTTCCAGCGAGCCGCCATATTGGTCGGTGCGATGGTTGCTACTATCGCGTACGAATTGCTCAAGCAGGTAGTTGTTCGCCGAATGGACTTCGACGCCGTCGAAACCCGCGCGTTTCGCATTTTCTGCCGCGCGGCGATAGTCTTCGACAATCGCTGGGATTTCCTCGGTGCGCAGCGCGCGTGGCGTGACGAAATCCTTCATTCCATCGTGGACGCGGATCTGGCCATGCGGCTTGAGGGCCGATGGTGCGACCGGCAACGCGCCGGCCAGCATGTCGGGATGCGACATGCGCCCGGTGTGCCAGAGCTGCAGGAAGATTTTTCCCTCGCGGCGATGGACGGCGTCGGTCACGTGCTTCCACGCAACGATCTGCGCTTCGCTCCAGATACCCGGTGTGCGTGGGTAGCCACGTGCTTCAGCTGAGATGTTGGTGGCCTCTGTGACGATCAAGCCAGCGTCCGCGCGCTGGGCGTAGTACTCGGCAGCATAGTCGGGAGGGACGCCGAAATCGTCCGAGCGGCTGCGGGTCATCGGCGCCATGACGATGCGGTTTTTTAATTGCAGATTGCCGATCATGACCGGCTGAAGCACAGGGCTTGAAGAAAAATTTGACATGATGGATTTCCTTGTTGGTGAAGTTCAATGATGGTGGGCGCAACAGCAGTGCGCATCAGATGGTCTTTGCCCAGACTGCCTGGGCGTTGGTGAATTCGCGCAAGCCGAAATGCGACAACTCGCGTCCGTAGCCGCTCTTCTTGACGCCGCCTACTGGAATACGCGGGTTCGATGCAGAAAAGCCGTTGATGAAGACACCGCCGGTTTCCAGGCGCCGGGCGATGCGCTGGAGGCGGGTGACATCGCCGCTCCACAGGCTGCCGCCGAGGCCGTAGTCGCTGGTGTTGGCCAATTCGATGGCATGTTCCACATCTTCGGCGACCGTGATGGCGGCAACCGGCCCGAAAGTTTCTTCGTCGAACGCAGCCATGCCCGGTGTTACATCGGCCAGCACCGTGGGTGCATAGAAGTTGCCCGGGCCGTCGATCTTGTAGCCGCCGAGCAGCAGCGTGGCGCCGACTTCCAGCGTGCGTTCGACCTGCCGATGCAATTCGTCGCGCAAGTCGTTGCGAGCCATCGGGCCCATCGTGGTCGAGGCATCCAGAGGATCGCCGGTTGTCAACGCGCTGGCGGCGGCAACGAACTTGCGGGTGAATTCGGCGGCAATGGGTTTCTCGAGAATGAAGCGCTTGGCTGCGAGGCAAACCTGACCAGCGTTTTGAAAGCGTGCCTCAATCGCGGCCTTGACGGCCAGGTCGATATTGGCGCCGGCCAGTACGATGAAGGCGTCTGCGCCACCAAGTTCCAGCAAGCTCTTCTTAAGTGCGCTGCCAGCCAGGGCGGCGACCGCAGCGCCGGCACGCATGCTGCCGGTGAGTGTGATCGCGGCAACCCGCGGATCTTTGATCACGTGGGCGACAGTCTCGATGTCAGCATTGAGGTTGGTAAACAGGCCTTCAGGGAAGCCGGCGATTTCATACATGTGCTGCAGGGCATACGCCGATCCCATCACATTCGGCGCATGCTTGAGGATGAAGCCGTTGCCGGACAACATGATCGGGCCCGCGGCGCGCACTACCTGCCATAGCGGGAAGTTCCATGGCATCACAGCCAGGATGCTGCCGATCGGCAGATAGGATACGTGTACCTGGTCGTTGCCGTCGACTGCGACCGGCTCGTCGGCGAGGATGGCCGGGCCGTGTTCGGCAATCCAGTCAATGGTGGCGGCGCATTTTTCGACTTCGGCGAGGGCGGCGCCGATGGTCTTGCCCATTTCGGCGGTAATGGTGGCCGCCAGGATTTGAGAATTGTGACGCAAGGCGGTGGCAAGGCGGCGATAGGTCGCTACGCGCTGGCTCATCGGGGTGGCGCGCCATATCCTGAAGGCAGCGGCGTTGTCGTCGAGCAGGCGTTCCACCTCGGCAGGTGTCTGGAACGCGTAGGTGGCGATCAGTTTGCCGGTGGCAGGGTTGCGGGAGATTGCGTTGGCAGCGGGATCGGTATTGAGTTGCGACATGGTTTGCCTCCGTGAGATGAAAGAGCAGTGTTCAAGAACTGCTCTGACGTCACTTTAGGCAATCACGACGACCTCAAGAAGGCGTCTTGTTATCCTATGAGTCGCACTCACTGGCAGGCGGTGTGGGGATATAGGTAACCAGTGACAGGTCCGGCCGTCCAACCGGAGCCAACGCCACATAGGTAAAGGCCGTGATTTCACCCGAAGGAAGTCGCATCCGTTTGGCGCCTTCGTCAAAGCCCTTCACATTGGTGTCTTGCCACCACGCGCGAAACTCAGGGCTTAACTCGGACAGTTCTTCGATCAGGCTGTCGAACGGCGCCTTGTCCTGCGCTTGGGCGCGCGCAGCACGGAATGCCGAGATCATGCCGCGCGTCATCTGTTCCCAATCGAGGATTTGGGTGCGATAGGGCGGATAGAGAAACAGCAGGCGCAGTGTATTGCGTTCGTGTGGTTGCAGCAGGCCGTAGTCCACGAACAGATCGGCGATTGGGTCGTTCCAGGCGAGGATATCGAGCCGAGTGTTGCGCACATAGGCTGGTACGTGGATAGCTCGCACCAGCATTTCCAGACCGTCGCTGAGGCGACCGCCGGTTGCCACGGCTGGCGTTTCACGGGAAGACAGCGCGAACAAATGAGTAGATTCAATCTGATCGAGCTTGAGGACTTTCGAGATCCTGCGCAGCGCCTCGGCAGAGGGTTGTATCTCTCGTCCTTGCTCCAGCCAGGTGTACCAGCTGACACTGACGCCGGCGAGCACCGCGACCTCTTCGCGGCGCAAGCCTGGCGTGCGCCGCGGCCCTTTTGGTAAGCCGTATTCATCGGGCTGGAGGCGCGCGCGTCGGCTGCTGAGGAAACTGCCCAATTCGCGTCGTTGTTCAGGGGATGGTCTGCTTGGCATGGGGCACGTGGGTAAGGTATTGATAGAATGGCTACAAAAGAATCAGGCTTTCATTGCAGCTAGAGGTGGTCCCTATCGTAAGGCGCAAGAGCATAGTCGGCAAAGGATTGTTTTGTGGAAATTGTCAGCAGCAGCTCAATCCAGCGTGAACGCGACATCTGGATGGTGAACCGAGTCGATGAGCTTTTTGTGCATGCTGACATGCCGACACCCCACTGAGACGATGATATTTCACAACATAATGCGAGAGAAGATAATAAGCAAAATTAAGCAAATGTAAGTGCTGAAATACGCTGCGATGATTTTACATCGTGCAAAAAAGATAGGCTTTTTTGAAACTCAGTGGTAAGGAGCGCCCGCGCAGCAATCTCTTCTGTCGGCTTCCCGCAGGCTGTTGTCCAAGGCTTTGCGCGTGTTGACACGGGCAAAGCCATTCACTTCGCTTTCGAAACGGGAGCGATCATGCGCGATTGTTGCAACAATTCGCGGAAATGTGTCACCAAGGGGCGCAATGCCACCTTGTGCCACGTCACCTGACTGAGTAAGTCACTCAATCCGCATGTTCTGTCGTCGGCCTTGCATTAAATAAAATTCAAAGGACTCACGGATGCCATCTCTTTTGCCGCCGATGGTAGCCAGGAAAAACCGCTCTATACACTTTATCGTGCAGTCCAGGGACACTGGAAAATCGTCAATCACTACCCTGATTGGAGGAACTGGCGGATCCTTCCAGGAGGTATTCTTTTCAGCGATAAAAACTGCCTAGTCCGCAATTTATTGAGGCAATAATTTGAACGTTTGAAACAAAGAGTAAGTTGCATGGCGCTGAATATCAAAGGGCGTTGAGCACTGATATGGGCGGCAAGCAAGAGGCTTGGCTAGGATACTTCTCTGGGCTCAGACGGCCTCACGCAACAAAACGAAGCGCAAGCGCCGCTGTCTGGTCGCCTCGATGAGCCTGGGCAGCACCGACAGCAAGACTGGCTGTCCATCGGGTGTCAGCGCGGCATTGCCGTCGTGGAGTAGCAGGATGTCGCGTGCAGCCAGATTGCGCAGCAAACGCTGGGCAACCCGTTCGGGATCGGTTTCGCGCGTGTCGAAACCGCGTCGCGTCCATGCGGCGAGCCGTAAATCACACTTTTGCAGTACCGGTTCCAGCAGGAGGTTGCGCAAGCCCGCAGGGGCCCGAAAGAAGGCGGGGCGCTGGCCTGTCAAGGCGGTTAGCGTCTGCTGGCCTGCTTCAACTTCACGGGCCTGTGCTCCCATTAATTTGACCGAGAAGCTCAGTGGGTGCGTTTGGGAATGGTTTTCGACGGCGTGACCGCGCGCTACGATGTCCCGCATGAGATCGGGATAACGTTGCGCGCGCGCGCCGATGCAAAAAAAGGTGGCGCGCACCCCGTGGGCATCGAGTAGGTCGAGCACCTTGGGCGTGACCTGCGGGTCCGGACCGTCGTCAAAGGTGAGGGCGATGGCATCTTCGTTGTTACGGGTCGGCGGTAATTGCGTCCAGTTCGGTCCCAGCAACGACGAGCGCGGCCACAGCCCCGGTAGCGTGAATACGGCATGGTTCACGGCCGTGCCGGCCAGCCACCACGGCCACGCATGCGGGATACCAACGCAGCCTGCCAGCGCCAGCGCATGCCACGCGATGGACAGTGTCAGTATCGGCGGGTAGGAGGCGACAGGCCAGCGGCGTTCGGGCCTTGTCTCCTCGTAATGGTCGATTCGAGAAATCGGTTCACTCATGGTACGTTCGTTGTTTCTAAGCTGAAAGATGCGTTTTACGCGGGCGTTTTACACCATGACACTTGGCGCGTTGGGCTATCGCAAGCATCAGGAAAAACGGCCGAGTAGGACGCGAGAATCTATTGTAGCGTTGGCGGCGCCTAAATGAGTCGAATAAATATCGTTATTGAACTCCTTACATCCTTGCCCGTGGCTGTTCGCGCTAACAATCAACTGGCGAATGCACCTAGTCGGTGGTTTCCCAAAGGTACTTCTTCGGGGCGTGCTGCAAGGCGCATGAGAAGTGCTAATTCGGCGTAAAGGGGGAGCAGCATAGAAGCGCCTTGGCGCTTGATCATGCCAAGCCGTTTTTGTTTGCCGGAATGGCGTTATTCAATGCTAAAGGGAGGGGATTTTGACCGCAAATCAACACTGCGAAGGGCTTGGTGGAAGATGCAAGGGGCGAGCTGCGCGTCCCAAGTGCAAGCTACACCAGCTATTGCTGGGTTGAACGCGCCAATATGATAGACCTCAATGCGAAGGCCCCGGACTGAGTTGCTTTGCCGCGCATCGACTGCACTGTAGCCGTCACGCCAAAGCGTCGGTGGACGTCGCCGATGCCAGGCCGGGAAGGGCCCTGGAAAACTCGGCCAGAAACGGCTCTCTAGCCGTAGCGCGACCTTTGCCTACAGTGCACTCGCATGGGTGAATGTCTTGTTGACGATGCGCCACTTGCCATCCAGTTGGCGCAGCGTCAGATATAAATAGTAGTCGAAGCCCAACATGGGGGAATGCAACTTCACGTTTGCTATGCTGCCGTGGTTGTCGACAGCGAGCAATGCCATGCGGTAAGGCTCATTCAATTCCTGCGGGCTTTTGCGTGTCGCGACGCCTTCGAGGTAGGCCGCAATCGTCTTATGATAAGCCTTGCCGTCGATGACACCATAGACCTGGGCATTGCTGTCGAACAGGGTGGCAAGGGTGAGCGCGTCGCCGCCATAGACGCCCTTGAAATAGGCGTCCACGACGGAATCGATACTCTCATGGTGATTTGTTTGCATGATATGGTCCTTCGTTTTACAACTGCATGCATAAGCCAGCGGCTGCGGGAAGACAGCTTTTCTGCCTTCCCGCAAGTCTTGCCAGCTTACTTGATTTACCCGGCTGAGCTTATGCGCTTTGCCGAGCAGTGTGGTGCTGGGATTACGAACGCAACGCGGCCTGGAGTTGTTGCTCCAGTTGTGCGACATGGGCATAACCTGGGCTGATTTCGATTAGTTGACCATCCTTTTCGAGCAATAACGCAGGAAAGCTATTGATACCGATCTTACGCACATAAGCAAACTCGGCCTTGGCAACTGCGATCGTGGCCGAGTGCGACCATTCAGCATGGAAGCTGGCGACATCGATGGCATGACCTTGTTGCTGTAGATTAGCGGCGGCGGCTTCGGCAAGCACCATGCCGTTGTTGGTGTCGAGGCCGTCGACATAGAACGTACGCTGCAACGCCCGGAACACTTTCAACAGGTCAGCCTGAGGTAGCAGGCGGCGCGCCGTCACGACCGCACGGCAAATTGGTTCGGTGTCGTAGACGAAGTTCTTGCGCGCCATCAAGGCTTCGCGGTTGAACGGCAAGCCGCTGCTTTCCTCAACCCTGGCCCAATGGGTGAGGCGGAACTGCTTGCCGCTATCGTCCAGCACGTCGGTGGCGCCGGCGCGCAAGCCGCCCACTAGAATTTCCAGCGGTAGTTCTGGATGACGCTCATTGAGCGCGCTCAGCTCCTTACCGAAACCGTAGCACCATGAACACATCGGATCGCCCACAAAGATCAGCTTCATGCTTGTTCTCCGGTCTTGTTCTTGGACTGACGTGCGCGCAGGGTAGTGACGTTCTCGCGGTTCATGCCCCAGTTGTCGGTATCGACTTCATCGATGACGACGAAGGTCGCTGCCGGGTCCTTGTTCAGTACGCGTGTCATCAGGTCGGTGGCGCCCTCGATCAATTCCAGCTTTTGCTCGGCGCTCACGCCTTCCTTGGTGATGCGGATATTTATATACGGCATAGTCATAGTCCTTTGGGTGAGTGAGTGGATGCTTCAGTGCTTACCAGGTGCCGGCCGTCGCGCCGCCATCGACCACCATGACGGTGCCGCTGGTGAAGGTCGAATCGGTCAGGTAGAGGACGGCAGCGACGACGTCTTGCGTGTTACCTGTGGTGCCGTTAGGCGCAAGCCCATCGAGGAAACTCTTGGCGCCGGCAAAATCGGCGTGCAGTTCAGTTTCGATGATCCCTGGGGCAACCGCATTGACGCGCACGTTAGCGCTGGCCAGTTCGATCGCAAGGCTGCGCGTCGCGTGATTGAGACCACCTTTGATCAACACTGGCAGCAATGCTGGAACCTTGACGTTCGGCTGCATGGCAATACTGGCGGTAATGGTCACGATATGGCCATCCTTGTTTTTGCGCATGTGCTCGGCAGCTTGCTGAGACGGATAGAAGAAACCCTTGAGGTTGGTGCTGACCATGGCATCGACATCGGCCTCGGTGTAGTCACCGATGGGTTTGGCAATGAAAATGCCGGCGTTGTTGACCAAAATATCGATCTTGCCGAAAGCCGCAATGCCCCGCTCGAATAAAGCGGCCGCGGTGCTTGCCAACGCGATATCGCCTGCTACCAGCAGGAAATTGGTCGGATTGCCCAACTTGGCGGCAGCCGCTTGCAGCCGTTCCAGGGTGCGGGCGTTACCGACCACGTTATAGCCGCGCTCCAGGTAGGCCTTGGCAATGGCAAAGCCGATACCGCTTGATGCACCTGTGACGACGACGGTTTTTTTCGAATTCATCCTAATAGTCCTGTTTAGTTCTGACAGGACTTGACTATACTTATGACGTGAATGCTAATAAATACATTCGAAGTAATATTACGAGATACATCATGTAATATATTGGGCAAAGATATGGAGGGGGTATGGAGCGTAATTTCGAAGAAATGCAGTTGGGGAGCATTGAACTGTTTTGCCAGGCAGCTGAGCTGAGCAGCTTTACTGCGGCGGCCAATATGACGGGGGTGACACCGGCTGCGGTCAGTCGCTCCATAGCGCGGCTGGAAGAGCGGCTTGGGGTGCGCCTGTTCGTGCGCACCACGCGCCAGGTTAGGTTGACGGAAGGCGGCCAACGCTACTACGAGCAATGCCGCCAGGCGCTGCTGCAACTGATGGAGGCCGAGCGTGAAGTAACCGGGGCGCAAGCTGCACCGGCCGGGCCCTTGCGCATCAGTGTTCCGACACCTTACGGCCACTATCGCCTGCTGCCCCTGTTGCCGCAATTTCGCCAGTTGTATCCGGGCGTGACGCTACAACTGCATGTCAGTAACCGCAACATCGACTTTGCCGAAGAGAGCTATGACATGGTGATCCGCGGTCGTGCTCCGGCCGATTCTTCACTCATCGCACGCAAACTCGAAGATGCCGAACTGGTCCTGGTGGCGGCACCCTCCTATTTGAAACGGGCCGGTAAGCCAGCTTCGCTCGATGCGTTGCAGCAGCACGATTGCATTCAATTTGATTTGCCCAGCACAGGGCGCAAAATCCCATGGTCGTTCATGGTCGATGGCAAGCCGCTAGATGTGGTGACCAACGGCGGCTATACCTGCGCCGAGGACGTACTGGGCATCGTGACCTTGGCCCGCAGCGGCGCCGGCATCGTACAAACCTACCGCTTCATTGTCGAGCGCGATTTGGCTGAAGGCGCGTTGGTGGAACTACTGCCGCAGCATAACGGCACCTCACGGCCATTCTTCTTGCTCTATCCGCATGCACGCCATCTTTCGCTGCGCGTACGCACCTTCGTCGATTTCGTCACCGAAAAGCTGATCCCGCACCCTTAACAAGGGCACGCAGAGGGCGAACGTTGCCGGCGGCATGGTGTTAGGCATTCTTAATCGTGTTCCCTTTTGGGCAACGCTAATTCTCAGCTGCAGCCATTGTCAATTGATCATGGAAACATCATGATCAGTTCCTGTCATCGCGATTACAAAAGTAAAGCTAAAAACAAAAGCTAAAAAGTGGGGCGAGACAGATTCCCAATAGAGACTTGCTCGAATTTTTTGAAGAAATCCAGATTTCAAGAAGTCGTGGAGTGATTTGTGTCGTCCAACGCGAATGTGCGTTGACTCGATGGTGCGTCGTTCTCCTTAGTCGTTATCCAAATAGCCTTTTGATTCCGCTTGAAGATATGAACAACAATTTCAATACGCAGCTCGAACGTTTTCCTCGCTATCAACTCCTTGAGACGCAGACACCGATACAGAAACTTTCAAGACTTGAGAGGTCGTCTGATGTCGTGCTCAATGGCGTCAATCTCTATGTCAAACGAGATGACTATATGTCCTTGGGGGGCGGCGGCAATAAGCTGCGCAAATTGGAGTTTTTGATCGGTGCGGCGTTGGCTGACAATGCCGATACGATCATCACTATTGGCGGTCTGCAGTCCAATCACGCGCGCCTTACTGCCGCAGCGGCGGCTTACGCGGGGCTGCGTTGCGAGCTGTTTCTCGGTCGTCAAGTCCCGCGTGACGATCCAGACTACGAACGCAACGGCAACACTGTTCTTAACGAGATATTCGGCGCTCGAGTTTATGATCTCATCGCGGGAGCCGACGTACTTAAGCGAGCTCAAGAGCGGGCCGAGGCGCTTCGCAGTGCCGGTCGGCGCGTGTATGTTGCACCTACAGGAGGATCTACACCGACGGGCAGTCTGGGATACGTACATTGTGCCCAGGAAATCCTTCAACAATCCGCTGAGTTAGGCGTCTCGTTTGACCAAATTGTGGTCCCCAACGGTAGCTCCGGGACACATGCCGGGCTTGCTGCCGGTTATATCTTGGCGGGAAAATCGGCGGCCACGGTCAAGTCATATGCAACGCTGGCAGACCAAGCCACTGCATTTCAGAAAACCCGCACCCTCGTTGAAGACACGCTGAAGTTGCTGGAATGCGACGTGATCGTTGATGGCGAAAGCATTCTTGTGGATGACGCGTTTCGTGGGCCGGGCTATGGAATACCGACAGAAGAGATGAGGCGCGCGGTCAAGATCCTGGCCAGAACCGAGGGACTGCTTCTCGATCCTGTGTACTCTGGAAAAGCCTTCGCCGGGTTGTTGGCAGATATTGCGGCAGGAAAATATACCGCGGGTCAGAACATCCTCTTTGTGATGACCGGCGGCACGCCAGGCTTATATGCATATCGCAGTGTTTTTGAGCCAACCTTGTTTTGACCGGGGCGACGAAATCTTCCTCTCAAGGATGTTTAGTAGAAAGTGCCGAAGCAAAAGGCATGGATAAAAGAGTGTGAATCAAAGTCGCGCTATATGAAAAATCAACTTTCTTTAGGAGCAATGATGAAGTCTCAGAAATTGGCAGCAACGGTCGTCGCGGTGGTTGGTGCATTGTCTCTTGGTTCGAGCGCATATGCGCAAGAGCAAGTGGTGAAGATTGGACATGTCGGGCCTATTTCAGGGCCCAATGCGCATATGGGAAAAGACAACGAAAATGGTGCACGACTGGCTATTGAAGAATTAAATGCCAAAGGATTTACAGTCGCGGGCAAGAAGCTGGTGTTTCAGTTGCAAGCCGAAGATGACGCCTCTGATCCTAAGCAGGCAACTGCGGCCGCGACCAAATTGGTGGATGCCAAAGTTGCCGGTGTTGTCGGACATTTGAATTCAGGAACGACAATTCCGGCTTCAAAAATATACAACGATGCAGGCATTCCGCAGATATCGCCGTCTGCGACCAATCCCAAGTATACGCAACAAGGTTTTAATACGGCTTTTCGCGTTGTCGCAACTGATGCGCAATTGGGATCGACGCTTGGCAAGTATGCGGTACAAACGTTGAAGGTGAAAAATGTCGCCGTTATTGATGACCGTACAGCATACGGCCAAGGTGTTGCCGAGGAATTCGCCAAGGGCGCCGTCGCTGCTGGCGGCACAATTGTTGCCAAGCAGTTTACAACCGATAAAGCCACTGATTTTAATGCGGTATTAACCGCTATCAAGGCCAAAAAACCGGATGTGATTTTCTTTGGTGGTCTTGATGCTGTCGCCGGACCGATGTTGCGTCAGATGAAGCAATTAGGGATCGATGCGAAGTACATGGGCGGCGATGGCATTTGCACCGGGTCTCTACCATCCCTGGCTGGCGATGCACTCATCGATGGTCAGGTGGTTTGCGCTGAAGCCGGCGGTGTTATGGAAGCTGGCCGTAAAAACCTGGATGCCTTCATTGCGTCTTACAAAAAACGGTTTGGCATCGACGTGGTGTACAACGCTGCGTATGCTTACGATTCGGTCATGATTCTTGCCGATGCCATGAAGATCGCGGGCTCGGTTGAGCCGTCCAAGTATCTTTCTGAAATCGGCAAGATCTCGTACGATGGCGTGACAGGTCATATTGCTTTTGATGCCAAGGGCGATATCAAGGATGGCGCATTGACCTTGTATACCTACACGGGTGGAAAAAGGACCGTGCTGACGGTGACGCACTAGAGGTTTAGTGCTCTGAAGGGAAGCTCTTCAGAGCACTGTTATTGCGGCAATTCAAGGCCTTCATGTCGATTGTCGATTGTTGATTTTCGTTCGGCAAGCATGGCGATGCGGCTGGGTGCATACTCATGCCGATTCTGGGCAGTAGTCCTTACTGTCATTTTTTTGCGCGTACGTACAAAATAATAATGGGGCTTGGCGGTCTGCGTCGTCGCTGGTGGATAATGTTAACGGTAGCTTGCGTGGCATCTTTGATCGACTGATTATCGAATTACTCAATTACTCAATTACTCAATTACTCAATTACTCAATTACTCAATTACTCAATTATTTAATGCTTCGCCGTGCCTTCGTCAATGCACCTCGACATCAAGATGGTAGTTGCCGAATTTTTCAGTGTTACAGCTGAGTTCTTTGTTGTTCCCCATTCCGCTGAACCAGGCAATCCTGTTGAGGAGGGCTTCATTATGCTGGTTGATGACAGGAGATTGAAATGAATGACTTAAATCAGCGACGGATCGCCTATTTTCATGAGGTCTTCATTGCAGGTTCGATTCGAAGGGCTGCCGACAAGTTGAGTATCGCTCCTTCCGTCATTACCCGACAAATTCAGTTACTCGAAAAGGAATTGGGCGTGACGCTTTTCGAACGACGAGCGCGCGGCGTGGTGGCCACGGAGGCGGCGCAAGTATTGCTTGAATACCAGCGAGGCTGTGCTGCGCAGCAGGAGCAATTGATCGCTGGATTGCAAGAGCTAAGAGGCTTGCAGAGAGGCACCATGAATCTCTGCGTCACGGAAGGATTCAGCGATTGCCTGATGGATAACGTATTAAATGATTTCTCGAGTGACTACCCAATGCTCAACATCAATGTGATGCAGCTGTCAGCCAGCGAGGTGGTGACCGCCATTGTCAATGATGAAGCACATATTGGATTAACGTTCAATCCACCGGCTGATCCTCAAATAAGAACAAGGATTGCCGTGGTAAAGCCGGTCTGCTTACTGGTGGCTCGTGATCATGCCTTGGCAGCGAAGAAGCAGGCTTTAAGTCTAAAGGATATCCTGCAATATCCGATAGGGCTCATGCCGGCTTCGTTTGGCTTGCGCAAGATCATCAGTCTGGTCGAGTATGCGGAGAAAATTCGAATCACGCCGGCGCTGACGACTAATTCCTTGTCCATCTTGAAAAATTTTGTCAGAGGCGGGCGAGGAGTGACTTTTTTGCCGCCCTTTGCGGCAACTCGGGACATACATTCCGAAGAGTTGGTCTCATTGAACATTAATAATAAATTATTAAATTCAACGGAGGCAAAAGCGATCGTGCGTTTAGGTCGCCCACTCACGGCAGCAAGTAATCTTCTGATCTCGCGCATTGCATCTCGATTGTCTGTCTTCCAAGAATGACGTGAGTCGCAATGATGAAATCGGACAATCAATCCAAGCGCACCGGGCTGGTGTGTTGCCAGGTGTCGAAGATTCTTGCTCTCCGTAAATACCCTAGGGGAGTTTTTGGGGACTAGAAGGGACGCCCGTTTGGCGTAAGCCGGATGCCTTTCGTCAGTTTTGTCCAAGGCAACTGGTCTGGGTTGGCGATGAACGGTCCGGGTGAAACCGATATCAGGATGTCCTCGGCAATGGGTTGGAAGTCGGCACGGAAATGCACCGAGCTTTTATTGACCAGGATCTTCATTTTCTCGGGCTCAATTCCGGCTATCCGATAGAGGGTTCGATCTTGCATGGGGGCCTTCATTGAGCTCACGACGATACGCACGTCATCGATCTTCAGGCAGGCAACGGGGCCAAGTTCCATGCGCATGCCGGTCATCATCGGCCCGGTCAGAATGCAACTGCCGTTCGAAACATGTTCCACCAGGAATGTCCCTTCGAATGCTTTATCGCCAGGCACGTTGGCTTCGCCGCCGATGGCCATGGTGACCATGTTTCCTACGCCTGTGCTATGTGCCAATGCGGCTGCGGCGGGATCGTAGATCAAACCAATGGCAGCCATTTGCGCTTTGCAGTCAATGAGCGCGCGCAACAATCCGGTGGTGTTGGAGTTGCCGCCGGCGCCGGGATTGTCTTGCGTATCTGCGATGACGACAGGACGCTTAGCGTATGCGGAAATTCTTTGCGCTTCTCGTACGGCCTCCATGGGAGGATAAAAACTGATTTGCCAATCGGCTTCGCCCTTGAGCAAGCGCGTGTTCAAGTGATTCAATGCATCCTCCAGCTTTGCTTGATCATGGCCGTAGCCCCAAAGCACCGGACCACACTCGGCAAAGTCCGCAGCCGGGAATCCAGGCGTAAAGGACAGGACCACATCGTGGCTGATTTCCAAGGCCCGCATTGCGTCATAGGTTCCGTTGGCCGGCTCAAGCATGGTGCACATGGCGTTGACGGGGATGAGAAACGGCAGGCGGATATTTTTCCGATATACCGGCTTGTTGTTTGATACCAGCGTTTCCATGTATGCAGCGGCTCTCGTGCCGGTTTCCGCCATGTCCACATGCGGATAGGTGCGAAAGGCGATCAGTGCATCGGCCTGTTCAAGCATTTGAGACGTCACATTGGCGTGGAGATCCAGGCTCGCGATGATTGGAACGGATGGGCCGACAATTTTTCTGATACGAGCGAGCAGCTCTCCCTCGCCGTCATCAATGTTTTCTGTGACCATGGCCCCATGCAAATCAAGATAGATGGCATCCAGCGGGGTTTGCGTGATGGCATCGATGATCTCACCAGCGATGCGCTCATAGGCATCTTGGGTCACATGCGCTGAGGGGCTGGCGGCGGCCCAAATGACGGGAATCAATTCGTGATGTTCCATGTGTTGAATGAAGCCGCCAATCGGAATATTCACATCGCGTAGTTTAAAGATGTCGTTGCCGCGGCATAAGGCGGGAAAGCCTTCGCCGCGAATAAAGTTTTCGTAAGCGGCTTTTGAGGGCGCGAAGGTATTTGTTTCATGTTGGAAGCCGGCAATTAAAATGCGCATGTTTGTGTCCGAAAATACGTTTGATGTTTAAAAAGAAAATTGTCAGGCAGATGCGAGGCTCTCCCGATCGGCACTGTTGCTGGACTTCGACGAAGGGCGATTCAACAGAATCGCGAGCGCCCCCAAAAATAGAAGAGCGACCATGATGTACAGGCCGGCTTGCAGATTGCCGTAAGTGGTTTTTGCCCATCCGATAATGGTCGGGCTAAAGAAGCCGCCGAGGAGACCAATGCTATTGATCAGTGCAATGCCTCCAGCTGCTGCATTTCCTTTGAGATAATCCGATGGCATCGTCCAGAAGACGGTATAGGCAGACCAAACGGCCGCGGTAGCGATACTCATGCAGACGAGAAAGGCGACGAAATGGGCGCTAAAGGCCATCGATGCGATCAACGAGAACGCGGCAATGAAACCAAGCATGGCGCAGTGCCAGCGACGCTCATGGAAGTAATCTGAGCTTCGCGCAAAGATGAGCATGCAAATGGCTGCTGCAATGTAGGGAATGGCCGAATATAAGCCAATCTGCATGACGTCGGTAATGCCAGCAGCCTTGATGATGGCCGGTAACCAAAAACTGATGGTATAAATCCCACTGATCAGGCAGAAATATCCTAATGCCATGACGTAGACGCGAACATCTTTTACGACGTGAATGAAGGAGCTGTGAGTTGGTTTGCTTCGCGCAACATCTGCCGCGAGTAGCATTTTTTCTCGCGAAGTGAGCCATTTGGCATCGGCCGGTTTGTCGGTGAGGAAAAAGAGGGCAATGACACCTAAAGCCACGCAGGGAAGTCCTTCAATCAAGAACATCCATTGCCATCCCGATAGACCATGCGCGCCGGCAAATGTTGACATGATCCAGGTGGAGAGCACGCCGCCAACAATGCCGCCGACAGGGCCTGTCAGAAGCAGAATCGCCAAAGCGCGAGCCATGCGTGCAGAGCAATACCAATAGGTGAGATAGAACAGCATGCCAGGTGCAAAACCTGCTTCGAAGACGCCTAGCAAGAATCGTAGAACATAGAAGGTGTTGGCATTATGGACAAACAACATTGCGGCTGATGTGAGGCCCCATAAGACCATGATCCGCGAAATGGTTTTGCTCGCGCCGATTTTTACCAAATACAAATTGCTTGGTATCTCAAAAATGACATAGCCGAGAAAAAAAATACCAGCCGCCAAGCCATACACAGCATCGCTGATCCCTAAGTCTTGTTGCATTTGCAGTTTCGCAAATCCGATATTGATGCGGTCAAGATAGGCGAGCAAATAGCAAAGAAACAGCAGCGGCAGAATACGCCAGCTAATTTTTCGATATATTGCCGATAGTTCTGGATTTGATGTCTCCGTTTTTTTGGATTGACTCATGATCGAACCTTCCTAGTTATAAGATCTGGATTTTTTTCAGATTTTTATCTTGGTATCTTTGTCGATAATTAACAATAGCAACGATAGTTAATTAGTGTTGCTGAAAAAGGAACGCTGCTAAGAGTTTGGGAATCAGAAGATGGAAGCGATTACACGGTCAAGCAATCACATCTAGAGATGAGAGTTTTGGTGTTGTTAATTACTCTCGAAATGATTTGCGATTTGTCCCGAGCCGAGCCGGGGAGGGGATGAGGGAGGAGGAGGGGTAAACAGGAGGAACAACTACCACTACTCTCTGGCGCTCAAGCTAAAGATAGGCCCTTCGTCGCTCTGGAGAATTAGCGCTACTCGATAGGTAGTACAACATGGCAAGTTGCCAATTTAAGACAAGTATTTTCTGTTGATGTAAAAAAATGTAATTTATCTGGGTGGAATCAGGCGAGTTCTTTTCCTCACCTATACTTATTTTTAGTTATGCTGTTCACTGTATTTAATTTTGGGAGATCGTTATGGCCATCAATTCTGTTTCTTCGAGCACTGCAGCAGACACATTTCGTGCGCAACAATCAACAGCGGCTAAGCCAGCAGTTGCCCCCACGAGCAATAGTGCTGCCGACCCAGTGAAAAATGACGCAACTGATGATCAACAATCCTCGACCGTTACTTCATCAAACGGATTGACCGGCGGCAATATCAATACCACGGCATAAGATTTTGGAAGTCGCGGGTTCTACTGTTCCTGAGGTAAAGCCTTGACTATCGAGAGGCCCGTTTGGCTGACAAACTGGGGAGCGTTTCGATAGTGGAAGTGAGTGTGGGGCGACAAGAGCTTGGTGCAATGCCAAGTGTGCGAATGCACAGAGATGTTTGATTCTCAAACCAGCAGGGATAGTGTTGAATCGAGGTTGATCTTGTCTCAGTGCTTGGCACTCGCTCCCAGCCGTACTTTCCTAGGCCGTTAAGCTATCTCGATGTTGCCGGTTCGCAACACTTATACCAATATTGAGATGATTGCCCCGGCGGTGATGCCGGCGGCTATCCAACGACCCATGGTATAGCCATCGGTGGGCTTGTCTTCCGTTTTTTCAGGACGTTCCAAACCGAGAGCGCCGTAAACAAAAGATTTGGCGGCCGGTTGCTTTTCTTTCGCATCCGCTCCCGCGGCACCTGCCGCCTTAGGTGGCGCGGCTTGATCTGCTGACTTAGGCGCAGCAGCCGCAGGAGCTGCTGCCTTCGCGGCACCGGCGTCAGCAGCTTGTTCTTGCTTTTGAGCATTGATTGCTTCGGGACTGATGCTCACCTTGTCCTCTGGTGCGGCAACAACTTTGGAATTGTCGGCAACAGGAGCCGCGGCCGATTTGGCATTGCTCGCGTTCCAATCACCTGCATTGGAGTTTGCTGACAGATTTGCGCTGTTAATTTCCATTTTGCCCTCGGCGTGCACCAACTCAAATAATCTACAAGTTGTATATCGGCAATGTAATTGAAAACTTTAGGGTTGCAGTCAAATATTTTTACGTATTTCGACGTATTCCAATATCAAACCTATCCCGCTTGCGATCAGGACGCCGACAATACCTCGTCGTCTGGACCTGCTATACAACCATCAGCAATCGAGTCCCAGCCATGATGGATCACAATACGATTGTCCTTCAGGCACATCTCCACACGACTGACACTGTCATAGCGCTTTTTTACAAACTGCTCAACCGATGCTGGCATGCTCACCTGGAATATTTTGTTATCAACATTCTCAGGCGGATGGTCATTCGAGTGTAGCAGAGGAATCAGATGCCCGAGCCAAATCACGTAACGATATTTTGTGTCGATATCGGTTGGCTTGTAATCATTTGCTTTGAGCCAACTCTGGGCATTGGTGCGGAAATTGTCAGTGGCGTTGATATTGCCCCAGGCATAGGCCAGCAATTCCACGACCCATTGGTTGCAATTTTGATAAATGGTGGAGAAGGCATAGGCATTGGCGCTGTATTCCGAGCCTAGCAATTGCAGCGATGTCTTGTTGTTCAGCGCGGTTTGTTCCAGTTCTTCGGAGGCCGGCGAAGGCAGCAGCAGCACAGAGACATACGAAGGAATGTCATCATCATGCGTCATCAGAAATCCTGCCAGGCCTTGATCGAAGATGCTGGGCTTTTGGTCATCGCAGCCATAATAAAGCTGACGCACGGACCATGCGGTATTTTCGCTTTTCTTGAGCGCAATGCCGGAATGAGAGTAACGGATATGGAAGCGCGTCAGATCCGTGCCGGATCTGGACACAATGGCAACTTCTTTGCCTGACTTCTCCAGTACGTTCTTGACGACCTGGCTGAAATTGAGGGCCTGATTTTTTTCTGTCGCAGTGAGAGCGGCTTCGTGATCACAAAAAAGAAAAGAAGATGCACTGGCTTGCCCGGCAAACAACAGGCAAAGCAGTTGGGCAAAAATCAGGAGGATTTTCATTCTTGGGCGCATGGCAATATGCGAAGTGAGGGAGAGGCCGTAACTGAAACGTTGAATCGATGTTAATGGCGCCACATACTCGCAAGTCAGGCACTAGCCAAGTCTATGGGGTTGTTGATCGTCAATATGGCGCAAGACGGGTGCTTGTCCGACTTGCCGTCAGGCAAGTCGGTGTGCCTGATGATCAGGAAACGGCTTTAGGTTTCAAGCCATTGGCAAAAGTGTCGGCGACCACAATGGCGAACGGCTGCTTCACATATTCTTGGAAAAATGCGAAGCCATATGTTTCAGGGACTACATTGATGACCTGGCCAACGCCGATGGTGCTGCGCTGGTAATCGCCGACTGGCATGTGCAGAAACACATCCTTGCTACGATCGTCACCTGCGGCGCGCAGCGCAATCTTCATGCGGTCAACACGATCGTCGGCGGCGATATCGGTAATCTTGTAATCGCCCTCGAGTTTGGCGGCATTGACAGCGCCCTTGCTGCTGTTGCTGATGCTGTTTACGCTCGAAGTGATGGAGCTGCTGATGCTATCCGAGACCGAGATGGAAATCGATGTAGCAAAGCTCGACGCGAAAGGGAGCATGGACACAATCGCTAAAAAGATCCCAGCTTTTTTCTGCAAATTCTTGTTCATTTAATTTACTCCATGAGGTGTTAATGAGCGGCTCGATTATCTAAGAAAAGTCGGACCGCAAAGCTAAGGTTGTGAAACGGCGGTAGTGTGACTAAAAATACAATTCTTGCGCAAAATACTGTCAGATCAGTGACCTATTGTTTTGCTTTTAAGCAATAATCACCGGCGAAACATCTCAATATGTTATCGGCTACATGCACCAATATCTTTAGCCCGGCTCATGTTGCGCATGCAATGCCGGCTAAATCGGCGCCTGACCACGACACATCAAGGTCGCTTGAGGACGCAAGAATATATTTTCACGCCGTATTGAACAATACTCGCGCCGAAGTTGCAAGGAATCAGAAGCATACATAGGCATCGCAATGATTTCCTTCGGGAAATGTTTGTATGGGAGACGCTTGTCAGCGTGAGGTTTAAACGACCTGCAGGAGCGCCGGCAAGGGGCGCCAGCCAGTGTATCTGTGTGCAGAATACAACAGTGCTCATGTCGGCCGCAGTGCCGGATACGAAAACGCAAAAAAATGCACCGCATTGAGTAGAAAGTGCGCCGCGATAGCACTCTCAATTCGTCTACTACGCTGGTAGACCAGTGCATACCCTAGTCCGGCCATGGTGGCCAACGCGGCATACATGTAACCGCCTGGCAGATGCGCCAGGCCAAACAACAGTGCTGAGGTCATAACGCTGAACGTGGCAGCTAGGCCGGAGTGCCCCAAGCAGGCGGCTAAACGCTCCTGGATGAAGCCACGGAAAAAAACTTCTTCGGCCACCACGGTAAAAAAGAGATTTACCGCCAAAAATATCGCACTGACCGACGGCAATTTGAAATCTGGTTGTATGACATGCAGCATGGTCCCGCTGGCCATGACCGTTGCAATCGTCAACAGGGCCAGCCACCAGGTCTGGCGGATGCTGACGCCTAGTTGGGTCAACGAGGTGCTGCGTCGGCAATACAGTGCCAGCAAGAGCAGTCCGGCGGCGCCCTTGTCGACATTAGCATAGAGCGTGAATGGCAGACCGTGTACCGACAGCATTTCTGCCGCGATGACCAAGGGATTGTGAAAGCCAGGCCAGCGATGCATGGCCAGTGCCAACGAGAGCAACATCGCCAGCGTACCGAAGCTCCATTTTTGCCATCGTGGAGCATGGTCGCGTGTGCCGAGAAAGGCTGTCAGGCCAAGCAAAACCAGGCCGCACAAACCAAGCGGAGTCAATAAGCCGTTGCCCAGTGCGCTGGCGGCGGCCAAGAGTGATAGCGGCAACCACGGGGCGATTCGGCCTTGGTCGAAGCAGCTCACTGGCGCTAGCCAGACCGCGCAAATGGACAGCGCCAACAAGATGAAGCTTAGTATCACGATCTAACTCCTTGGCGTTAGGTGGTGGCGTATTGACCAGCGGTACGCTACGAAGTTGTTCTATCTGGTAAATTTGACGTGCCACACTGGCAGGTCGCCATCCAGGCGCAGCGGTCCGATTGATCATCCAACGAGCAAAATCATATGAAATATTTTCTGACACTCACGGCGCTGCTAGCGTTCAAGACCATGGCAATCGCCCAGACTAGCGCGGCGCTGCCGTCGCGGCCAGATGCGGCGCTGGTATCTTCGTTCGCGCCGGGCGGTACCTTACGCGTTTCGATCAATCTCGGCAATCCGGTTCTGGCCAGTCTCGATGCATCGAGCGGCCAGCCGGTCGGGGTTTCTGTTGACCTGGCTAGTGAGCTGGCCAGGCGACTTGGCGTCAAGCTGGAATTGGTCGCAGTCAAGTCGGCCGGCGCATCTGTTGAGAATGTTGAACAAGGTAAGGCCGATATTGGTTTTTTTGCGGTTGATCCCAAGCGAGCCCAGGAAATCAGTTTCACCCGGCCATATGTCTTGATTGAAGGTTTTTATGCCGTGCGTAGCGATTCACCGATCACCAGCAATGAACAAGTCGATCAGCCCGGCATCACCGTCGCGGTTGGCAAAGGCAGCGCTTACGATCTGTTTCTCACACGCGCCCTGGCGCAGGCGACGATTGTGCGCATCCCGACTTCACCGGCCGTAGTGCAAAGCTTCCTGGAGCAACACTTGAGTGTTGCTGCTGGGGTCCGTCAGCAACTCGAAAAGGATGCGGCAGCGCTCGGTGGCGTGCGCATTCTGCCGCAACGCTTCATGGTGATCCGGCAAGCCATGGGCGTGCCCAAGGCCAGAGGCGAGGCGGCCAGTGCGTATCTGGCGCAGTTTGTGGAGGAGATGAAGCAATCCGGTTTTGTTGCCGCTTCGCTGCGCCGCCACAGCATCGAAGGTGCCCTGGTCGCCGGCCCGAATGACTAAGAAGGCCTAAGGATATGCCTGCGGTGCTTGGTTCATCGCACTAGGCAGACACACACAGCGTTGGTGCCGATACCGGTTTTTCCTCGGCATGAAATGCGCGCGACAGATCGCCCAGAATGTGCCGTAGCTCCGGTGCGTCTAGGTCGTGCAATGCGCGAGCGTTGATCACATCTTGTATGACGCGGCGTAGTACTTTGCCGGAACGCGTACGCGGCAAGCTGTCAACGAACACGATACGCTTGGGCCGGGCAAGCGCCCCCAAGGCCAGCTCAACGGCGTCGATCAGACGTCGTTCCAGTGATTTTGCGGCGTCGGCCGGCCGACGTAATACGGCGAAGGCGATCGGAACCTGACCACGCAGAAGATGCGGCATGCCGACCACGGCGATTTCAGCGATCAGTTCGTCGGCGAGCAAGATCTCTTCAATCTCGCGCGTGCCAATGCGTTTGCCGGCGACATTGATGACATCGTCGGCGCGCCCGAGCAGACGGATATAGCCATCCTGGTCGGCGACGGCCCAATCGAATGTGGCATAGCGCCAAGTATCGTTGTAGCGCGACCAGTAGATGTTGCGATAGTCGGCATCGCGACGCCACAAGGTGGTCAGGCAACCGGGTGGCAAGACGCCTTCGGCCACCAGCAGGCCTTTTTTTCCGGGAGCGCAAGGGGCGCCGGTTTGCTCATCCACGACACAGAGACGATAGCCGAGTGCCGCCAGGCCGGCTGAACCAGGCCGAGACTGTGCCTGCGCTGCTGGTAAGCCTATCATTGGCGAGCCGGTCTCGGTTTGCCAGTAGTGATCAATGACTGGCACGCCCAAGGCCTGTTCGACGCTGAGCGCGGTGGCCTCGTCCAAGGGTTCGCCGGCCAGAAACAGCTGGCGCAGCGATGCCAGGGTGCGGGTGGATGAATTGCTCAGGCCAAAGCCGTGGCGCTTGAGCAAGCGCATGGCGGTGGCCGACGACAGCATTAGATTAACCTGGTATTTTTCGACGATGCGCCACCAGATGCCGGGGTCAGGCCGCAGCGGCGAGCCTTCCATCAAGACGCTGGTCAGACCCGACAGCAAGGGGCCGTAGAGGCCGTAGCTATGACCGACCACCCAGCCCAGATCGGAGGTGGTAAAGATGACGTCGCCGGGACTGGCGCAGAACAATAATTCCATCGAGGTTGCCAGCGCCACGGCATGGCCGCCGATGTCGCGCTGTACGCCCTTGGGCTTGCCCGTGGTGCCAGAGGTATAGAGCAGATAAGACGGCGCCGTCGACGGCAGCCAGGCGCACGCGACTTCGGTTAGTTCGTCCTGTTGCCGGGCGAGAGCGTAGTCGCTGTCGCGTCCGGCAGTCATCTCGCAGGCGGCCAGGCCACGATCGACCAATAGCAGCCGAGGCGTGGCGTGACGCGCTAGCGACAGGGCGCTATCCATCAGTTGCTTGTAGTGCACCAATTGGCCGTTCTGAAATCCGGCATCGGCGCAGATGACCAGTGCCGGTTCGGCGTCGTCGATGCGCAATGCCAGACTGGCGGCGGCGAAGCCGCCAAACACCACGGCATGAATGGCACCGATGCGGGCGCAGGCCAGCATGGCGATGGCGGCTTCGGCGATCATGGGCAGATAAATCAGGACGCGGTCGCCCTGTTGCACGCCCAGGCGCAGTAGCACAGCTGCCATGGTGTTGACTTCTCGATGCAGTTGCCGATAGCTCAGCGTGCGCTCGGTGCCGGTCTCGGCGGAAACCAGCACCAACGCATGTTGCTCAGCGCGCTGGCCTAGATGGCGGTCCAGCGCGTTGTGACAGAGATTGGTCAAGCCGCCACCGAACCACTTTGCAAAAGGCGTGTCCCGATCCTCAAGTACCGTGGCAAATGCGCGATGCCAATCGATACGGCGCGATTGCTCGCGCCAGAAGCTTTGGGGGGATCGTAGCGCCTGCTGTTGCAGGGTTTGGTAGGCAGACATGATGGCTGGCGTCATCGAAAATCAAGCAGCTTGAGAGAGCGGCGCGGCGGCACGATGCGCACGGATCTGCCCAAGTAGATATTCGGCGTCGCGGGCAATACCGGAAAAGCGTCCCGAACCCCAGGTGTATTGCCAAGGCAAGCCGAGGAAATACAAGCCAGGCGCTGTGGTGACGCCGCGCTCGTGACCGGGATAGCCGCGGCCATCGAAGATGGCTTCTTCAATCCAGCTGAAGTCGGTGCGGAAACCAACGCACCAGATGACGGCGGCAATCCGGTTCTGTTGCAGATCAAGACGCTGCGCAATATCGGCCGGCGGTTGCCACACCGGCACATAGCGTGCTTCGGTTGGTGCTGCGATATCGTTGCTTGCGATGTACTTGTCAATGCCGTCCTTGATGCTTTCCGAGACCGCGTCGGCGCTGTCGAGGTAGCCCGCCAGGCCGGGCCCGAACGTGGCGACGCCGTCGTCAAGTCCTTCAAAGCGGCCGTAAAGCTGCATGCCTTCCAGCGCAAATTTGCGCAGGTCGATGTCGCGTCCGCCGTCACGGCCGGTGACATAGTGATTGGTTTTTTCACGCACACCGGTACCCAAAGGATGCTGCTCTACCGGTAAATCGTAGTACTTCATCAGGTCCAGCCATTCCACCACATCCTTGCCGCGATAGGTGCGCGCCACGCGCGGCGCATCGCCTACGCATAGATGTACGCGGCGTCCGGCAAGATGCAGGTCTTCGGCGATTTGGCAGCCAGATTGACCGGTGCCCACCACCAGTATTTCTCCCCCTGGCAGCGCCGCCGGGTTGAGATATTCGGAGGAATGGATCTGGACGATATGGGCCGGCAGTTTTTCTGCCACACGCGGCACGATCGGCAGGTGATAGCCACCTACGGCGACCACGATCTGGTCGGCGCTGAATTCACCTTGCGAGGTGTGCAGCACATAGTGACCGGCCGCATTGCGCTGCAAACGGGTAGCGGCGACGCCTTCGCGTGTGGGCGGCGCAAAGCTGGCAACGAATTGTTCAAGGTAATTGACGATTTCGTCTTTCTTCATGAAACCATATGGGTCGTCGCCCTGGTAAGCGAAGCCGGGCAGGGTGCATTGCCAGTTCGGCGTCACCAGACAAAAGCTGTCCCAGCGCTCGTTGCGCCAGGCATGGCCGATGCGGTTTTTCTCAAGCACCAGATGGTCTATGCCTTCTTGCTTGAGGTAGTAGCTCATGGAGAGTCCGGCCTGGCCGCCGCCGATGATGAGTACGGGGTAGTGGTTATCGTGAGAAGTCATGATTATCTTGGTGTTTAGGTTGGGGATATCAGGGGCGAAATTGCTCGACGGTGACGCAGGCGTCGGTGACATCTTCAAAGCGTTTGGCGGTTTCCTCGATGCGTTGCAACTGGTCCATGGCCGAGGAGCAGGCATAGCCGAATTTCGCACGCACGCGTTCGCTGCCGATGTTCAGCGCGGTGGCGCTGCGGCTGACGAAATCGCTTAATGGATAGCGTTGGCCGACGTTCAGGTATTGCTTGACCACCAGCGACGGCGAATAACAATCGGTGATGCTGTCGTCCGGCCAGCGCACGCTGAAATGCATTTCAGGCATAAGAGATATCCTTGTTGTGCGCCAGATAGGCGCGGTAAATGGAAAGGTGACGGTGCGCAGATTGCGCCCAGGAAAATGCTTGGCAAATCGCCGCGCCGGATCGGCGCAGCTGCACACTAATGAGCGGATCACAGGCTTGCGCCATGCCGATGGCAATCGATGCCGGATCTTCCGGATCGACCCAGGCGCAGCTGTCCTCCTGGAGATATTCAGTAAACGGCGCGATGCGCGAGACCACGGTCGGCAAGCCGCAGGCCATGGCTTCCAACACCACCAGTCCAAAACCTTCCTTGAGCGAGGGAAACACCAAGGCATCGGCGCAGCGAAACAAGGCTGGCATATCCTCATCGGCCACCTGACCGAGGATGATCACAGCTTCGCCCGGCCCAGTACTGAGCTGCTCGCGGTGCAGCAACTCGTGGAATGCCTGTTGATACTGATGATGATCAAGCAGGCTGGCGCCACCGGCGATGATCAGTTGCGCGCTAGGACAGACACGACGCAGACGTACAAAAGCTTGCAGAATGGCGCAGCTGTTCTTGCGCGGTTCAATGCCGCCAACCGCAAGCAAGATTGGCGTGCCGCGCAATCCCAGCTCGCGCGCCAATGTGATATCGCGCGGCTGTACCTGTGCTTGATAGCGCTCAAGATCGACGCCGTTGTTGACGACTTCGGCGCTGACCCCGTGTTCACGGTGTAATTTTTCCTGCCATAAGCGGCTCACGCACAAGACCTGACTGGCTGCGCGAAAACCGCGTTCTTGCCAGGCATGCAACTGCAATTGTTCGAATTGATCGAGGTGATGCACGGTACGCACAAAGCCTGCAATCACACCGCGCTCGGTGAGTGTGGCCAGTGCGTTGGCGCTGATAGAATCCTGGGCATGGTAGATATCGTATTGCGGGGTATCGGGGCGCAGGAAATGGCGTACATAGTCGTCAATCCGACGGCGCACCATCTCCACCGTGCCGTAGCTAGGAGCTAGCGGCTCGCCGGGAATGCCCATGAAGTCGCAACGCGGTTGACGGAACAGCCCTTTTTGCTGCGGATCGGGCGCCAGCAGGGTGACGCGATGGCCGTCATCCTGCAGGCTTTCGCTCAATTGCAAGGCATGCACCACGCCGCCGCGCGGATTGATCGAGTGGCTCAGCATGGCAATGCGCAGTGCGCCGCTGGCGTTCGCAGTCGAATATCGCATGTCAGTGCTCCGCCGGCGCGCAACCCATCAGCGCCTCTTGATTGAGATCCCAGAACGGAATGGTTTGCCCCTGACTGTGCAAAGAAAGTTGGCGGCTGGGGTCGATACGCCCGATGGCGGCGCAGGCGATATCGCGTGCGGCAAAGCGGCGCAATACTTGCGGCAAGGCGGCATCGCTTACGCTGAGTAAAAAACCATAGCTGGGGAAGGCGCTTAACCAACGGAAAAAATCCACCTCAGGCGGCCGTGGAATGGCATCCAGATTGATCGTCGCTCCCACCGCTGAGCACTCCAGCAACATCAGGGCAGTGCCGATGATGCCAGCCATGCTGATGTCTTTGGCGGTCAACGCTAGGCCATCTTCGGCCAGCGACGGCAGGATTTCCAGATCCGCACGCAGACGCTCGGCCGGCGCGCTGGTGCTGGCATTCCAATAGGCATAAGGTTCTTCGAAGCCCCCGCGCAGATCGATCGCGGCCACCAGATGGTCACCGGCTTTGGCGTCGAAGCTGGTGAGCAACTTGCGGGCGCGCCCGAGGATGGCGACCGACAATTGTTCGCGGTCGTTGCGGCGGTTGCTGTGGCCGCCCACCACTGGCACCCCGTACACCTGGGCGGCCTTGGCCAGTCCCGCCAACACCGGTTGAGCGGCGTCGCCGTCGCGGCTCCACAGGGCATCGACCACGGCCAGCGGACGCCCGCCCATGGCGTAGATATCGCTGACATTGACCATCACGCCGCAGTAACCGGCAAACCAGGGTTGTTGTTCTACAAATTCGTTGATGAAGCCTTCGATGGCGAACAGCAGATAGCCATCGCCGTCGGGGATCGCGGCGCAGTCGTCGCCAATGGCAATGGTGGCGCCTTGATGGCTGCTCGGCAATGCTGGATGGAGCATTTGCATCACCGCGTGGATATCGCGTTTGTGGGCGATGCCGCGGGCGTTGCGCAAGCGCTCGGCGAGTTGTTCCAGCGTGCTCATGACTTGCCTCGCGCTGCGTGGTGCGTCAGCACAAAGCCGCGATCACCGTCGCTCATAGGGGGGTAGAAATCCAGCTCGGCTTGCATCAGATGATGTGGGCGTCCGTGGATTTCCAGTTCGGCCAGGGTATGCCAGTGCAGGCGCCGGAACAGCGCTGCGTTCTGGCTTTGCACTTGCGCCAGGAAAGTATGGCAGCCATGCGCGTGTGCGGTGCTCACGGCGAGTTTGATCAGACCGCTGCCGACCGAGCCGATGCGTCGTGCATGCTGCGCTACGGCCAGGCGCGAACCGTGCCAGAGGCCGGGTTCTGGCTCATGGATGCGCACCGTGCCGACCACCTCGGATTTGCCATGGGCATCTTCCAGCAGTGCCACGATGGGCATGGCAATCTGGTCAATCTCATCGCTGTCATCTTCTTGGAAGACACCTTGTTCCTGGCAAAACACGTCGCGTCGCAATTGTTTGCTGGCGGCGCGTTCCCAGGGACTTAATGCTAGCTTGATGCGTATTTGCTGGTGCAGCTCGGCCGGACGATCTGGTACGAACGGCACAGTCTTGTCGGCGAGCTGGTTCATGATGGCTTCTTCTCGTAGGTGGACAAGGACGAGCAGGCGCCGCATTTTCCGCAGCCTGCCTTGATATCGCTGGAGCGTAAGCCACCCGCTTCCAGCAACGCTGCCAGCGGCGTAAGCAGTTCGCGCATGGCGGCCGCGCTCGGTGCAGGATGGTCTTCCAGCGGGGTGCCCGAGATCGGCACGAATGGCACTACGAACGGATACACCCCGATGTCGATGAGTTTGCTGCTGGTCTCCAGAATCGCTTCCTGGCTATCGCCCAGTCCAGCCAAAATGTAGGTGCTTACCTGGCCCGGGCCAAATACCCGCACCGCTGCTTCGAAGGCCGAGAAATAACGTTCTACCGGTACCGTGGCCTTGCCCGGCATGATGCGCGCACGTACTTCTGGAGTCACTGCTTCCAGATGCATGCCCAGGCTGTCAATGCCAGCATCGCGCATGCGCTGGAACCAGGCGTCGTCGTCCGGCGGCTCGCACTGTCCCTGGATCGGCAGATCGACTGCCGACTTCACCGCGAAGGCGCTTTCGCACAGCAGCTGCGCGCCGCGATCGGTGGCGTTGGGGGTGCCGGTGGTCATCACCATGTGTTTGACATGATCCAGCAATACCGCTGCACGAGCGACTTCAGCCAACTGTTCCGGCGTCTTGCGCAAAATCGTGCGGCCGGCCGCCAGCGATTGACCGATGGCGCAAAACTGGCAAGACTTGCGGCGGCTCTCGTAGCGGATGCAGCTTTGCAAGATGGTGGTGGCCAGCACGTCGGCGCCATGCAAAGTGGCGATCTTGTTATAGGCGATGCCATCGAAGGTTTGCATCTTGTAGAAGCGCGGCTGACGCGGGAACGAGATCACGCCCATTTCCACACCATCGCGCGTAATGCGGCTGGTGCCGTCACTGCCCAGTGGCGTGGCGATATAGGGCGAGGACCAGGAGCCGGCCGTGTGCACCGGAATCATGACGGTATGGCCGTCTACCGTGACGGCCTTGTGGTCAGACGGTCCGGCACCGCCGCGGCGGCTGTCGGCGCCGGCGCTCGGGTCGCTAAGGCGCAGCCCGAAGGATTGCAGTTCCGTGATCAGTTGCTGGTTCGGTGCTGGCATTGTCTGCATGATGCGACCTCGCGAAAGTGGTGGGTGTGAAAAGTGTGGAGACAGGTGTGGCGACGCGATCATCGTGCACCAGATGCAGCAGTTCGGGACGCGCATAATGGCCGACCGAATCCATCATGCGTTTGCGTTTGGTAATCAATTCCATCTCCAGATCGGCGAAGAGAATCCCCTCGCCGCTGCGCAATGGTTCGGCCAGCAGCTTTCCTTCCGGCGACACGATGGCAGTGCAGCAACCACCGCGCAACGCCTTCTGTACAGAGGCGTCGGGCGTGATGGCCATAATCTGTTCATCGCTGAGCCAGCCGGTGGCGTTGACCACAAAGCAGCCCGATTCGAGGGCGTGGTGACGGATCGTGACCTCCATCTGATCGGCAAAAATCTGGCCAACCATGGAGCCTGGAAATTGCGCGCAATGAATCTCTTCGTGCTGCGCCATCAGTGCATAACGGGCCAATGGGTTGTAGTGTTCCCAGCAGGCCAGCGCACCCAGTCTGCCGACCGCGCTATCGACCACTTTGAGACCACTGCCGTCGCCTTGTCCCCAGATCATCCGCTCGTGATAAGTGGGGGTGATCTTGCGCCGCTTGAGCAAAAGTTCGCCATCGGCATCGAACAGTAGCTGGGCGTTATACAAGCTGCCGTTGTCGCGTTCATTGACGCCTAGCACGACCACGATGCCGTGACTGCGAGCGGCGGCGGCCACAGCATGCGTGATCGGACCCGGTACGGTGACTGCTCGTTCGTACAGCAGCAGATGTTCCGGGCCGCTGGCAAAGGGCGGCCTGACGAAGGAGAAGTAGGGATAGTAGGGAACCAGGGTTTCTGGAAACACCACCAGATCGGCGCCGCCCTTGGCAGCGTCGGCAATCGCCTGGCAAACCTTGTCCAGCGTGCCAGTGGCGCTCTCCAGATCCGGTGCCATTTGTACCGCCGCCGCCCGTACTATTTTCTTTTTGAAAGTCATGTCCGCCCTTAGTAAAGAAACGTGCTTACAGTGTCCAGGTATCCAGAATGAAGGCGTTATCGCGACGATGCAGCAGCGTCAGATCCAGCACATCGAGTGGATTGATAGGGCGAATGCCGGGAATCAGTGACGGCTCGCCATGGCCATATAGGGCTTGCAAGGCGAAGCGGCAGGCATAGACCTTGCCGCCTTCTTCCATGAACTTGACGATCTGTTTGTTGAAGTTCAGGTGTCCTGGAAATGCTTCATCGCCCAAGGTTGGGAAACCGCGTTGCACACCCAATGTGACGCCCGGGCCATACAGCAGAATGGAAGTTTCAAATCCCTTGCGCTGGAGTCGCGTGGCTTGCAGCAGATTGACGAATCCGATCGAACCTTCAAAAGCGACGGTGTGAAAAGTGACCAGTGCTTTCTCGCCTGGTTGGGCTTTGACGTCTTCAAATACCTTCTCTTCGTAGTCAACGAAAAAATCGCCTGGGGCGTGCGCGGCTTTGGACACTGCTGGCATGGTGGAACTCCTTTAAATGGTTTTTCTACGGTGGAAAGAAAGACTTTTTGCTTGCTTTCAGGTCTGTCCGGCGAACTGCCGCAACGCCCACATTGAATGCATCGTCTGTGCCATGCAATCGATGTGGTTGGCTAAATTGACTGCAAAAAAATCCTATCAATTGCATCCCTAAAATGGTCGCTACAGCGCTGTAGCGGGTTACCGCAATGTCAATGTGGAAGGGGATTTCAGGCTAAATCGTAAATCCATTCAATGGCTCCATTCAATCGCATAAAAATCCATGCACTTGTAAGTTGCGGCCTGTTTTGTATTGGTGCAGCGACACGCGTAAAAACAGCTTGAGATGGTGCAAATTTGGCACTCAGACATGGAACAGGAGTTGCATGCAATAGCGGGTGTCCAACCATTCAATGCGAGACCGTGCATGCAGAAATCTTCCGCCAGCTGGACCCCAAAACTAAAAAAAGGCAGTGGTCCGGCCTACCTGGCCATTGCCAATGCCATCGCCGACGATATTGCGACCGGTCATCTGCAGGCTGAGCAGCAGCTGCCGCCGCAGCGCACGCTTGCTGCGGCATTGGATCTGGATTTCACCACCATTGCGCGCGCTTATAGCGAGGCGCATCGGCGCGGATTGGTCGACTCCGTGGTGGGGCGCGGCACCTTCGTTTGCGGGCGCCGGCGTCCCAAGATTCCACGCGTCATGGAGGGCCGTCCGAATGTGGACATGTCGATGAACATGCCACCCGAACCGGTTTCGCCGGAATTGGATGCATTGATGCAGCAGGGGTGGGCGCAGATCAATGGCAATTTGCGCAATCTGTTGCGCTATCAGGATTTTGGCGGCTCAGCCGATGACCGTGATGCCGGCGCCTTATGGTTGCGTCGCCGTGGTCTGAGCGTCGAGCCGGAGCGTGTATTGGTGGTGCCGGGGGCACAATGTGCGTTGCTGGCAATCTTGACTATGTTGGTCGGACCGGGTGGCGTATTGTGTTGTGAAGACGTGACCTATCCAGGATTGCGTGCGCTGGCCGGGCAGTTGGGCATCAAGCTGGTGGGCTTGCCGATGGATAAGGAGGGTATTGATGCGGTCGCCTTTGCCGGCGCCTGTGCGCAATATGCACCCAAGGCTTTGTACTGCAACCCGACCTTGTTGAATCCGACCACTTGCACGACTTCTCTGTCGCGTCGTCAAGCCTTGGTCGAAATTGCGCGCCATTATGAAGTGGCCATCATCGAAGACGACGCCTACGGTTTTTTGCCGCGTGCAGCACCACCGGCGATTGTCAGCATCGGGCCGGATGTGACGTTTTATATTACCGGTCTGTCCAAGAGTGTCGGCGCTGGCTTGCGCATTGCCTACATGACCGCGCCGGACACCCAGTATGCCGCTAAGCTGGCGGCGTCCTTGCGCGCCACCACCGTGATGGCTTCGCCCATTACCTCGGCCTTGGCCACGCGCTGGATCCGTGACGGCGTGGCTGATCTGGCGCTGGCCGGGATTCGCAAGGAATCGATGGTGCGTCAGAAAATGGCAGCCCGCATCTTGCCCGAGCGCTCCTATGACTCACAAGCCGAAGCGTTTCATTTATGGATCAATCTGCCGCCCGAGTGGCAGGCCAAAGCCTTCGCTGCACAGATGAAATCGTCGGGCATCGGCGTCGTCGCCAGTGATGCCTTTGCGGTATCGAATCAGCCGGCGCAAGCGGTGCGGGTATGCATCGGCGGCATTGCTAGCCGGGACGATATTGCGCATGCGCTGGAACTGATTCGAGATACCTTGCAGCAGGCACCGATGGAGCGACCGGCCGTGGTGTAGCACGCTTGCGTGCCACGGGCTTTTATTGCTCGGTCACCAAACGGTGAAACACTTCCGCCGTGGCTGCCGGGTCGCTCAGGAAAGGCGAGTGGCTGGTGGCCAGTTCCTTGACGCGCTGACAGCCGGAGCGTTTTGCCATGGCGCGCTGTAGCGCCGGATCGACAGCTTGATCCTTGGTACAGATGATGTAGCTGCGGGCAATCTTGCCATACTGCTCGGCAGTGATGCTAACCGGTGTCATGAGCGGCGCAATGGCCTGCGGACGAAAGCGTTCGGAGGCCCATGACGAGATCGCCGAAGGCACATCATGCATGAAGGTGCGCACCCGCGACCCTGGCATGGTCGAGGTTGCTATGCCATTGCCTTCCATCTCTACCTGCGCTCGCTGCGGCGGCGCCAGCAATTGATCCAGCGACGCCAGTGAGTCGCCATCGCAGGGGACAAAGGCGCACAGATAAATGATGCGGGCGATACTGGTCGAGGCCAATTCGGCTGCGGCGGTGACCGCAATGCCGCCCATGCTGTGACCCACCAGCGTGACCGGCTTGCCGATCGCCTTGATGGCATCGACGATGACTCGGGTGTAGGACGACAAACTCACTTCGGCCAGCGGGGTGGCATCGCTGCCATTGCCGGGAAGGTCGAGCACGCGCACCTGATGGCCGCGCATGGTGAGCCCGGCACTGACGGCAGGCCAGACCCAGGAACCTTGCCAGGCACCATGAACCAACAGGAAATTTGCCATCAGAAACTCCGTTTAGTCGTGTGCCATGGCGCGCTCAACGGATATGGTGCCGGGCATCATATTGGTGTTGGCGTTGTGCATGACCCATAAAGAACCGCTGACGATAATGGCAATGAGCAAGGCGGTGCAAAGAAAGATGCCGGTGTTGGAACGTTGCTCACGCGCCGTGCCAATGTGCAGGAAAAACACCAACTGCACTACTAGTTGCACAACGCAACAGAGCACGATGGCGCTCAACTGCAACTGGTGCGGGATTAACTTGAGCATGACCGCGCCAAAGGCGGCCAGCGTCAGCAACAGGGACAGCGCAAAGCCAATCAGGTAGCTGCGCAGGCTGCCGTGCGCATGGGAAGTTGCAGTGGTCATCAGGCAAACTCACGAAGATAGACAAAGGTAAAGACGCAAATCCAGATAAGATCAAGGAAATGCCAGAACAGGCTAAGGCAAGCCAGGCGCCGGCGCACGATGGTGTCTAGACCGAAGCGGCGAATCTGATCGACCATTACGCCTATCCATATCAGCCCCATCGTCACATGCAGGCCATGGGTGCCGACCAAGGTAAAGTAGGACGACAGGAACGCGCTGCCGGAGGGCCCCGCACCTTCATGAATCAGCTTGGAAAATTCAAACACTTCCATGCCGATAAAGCCGGCCCCGATCATGCCGCTGACGATCAACCAAAGTACCACCTGGCGTTGCTTGCCGGCTTGCAGGTTCAGCATGGCCATGCCAAAGGTGAAGCTGCTGATGAGCAGCAGCATGGTTTCGCCGAGCACGAAAGGCAGCTCGAACAAATCCCTGCCGCCAGGACCGTCGGCGGTCTGGTTCATCAGCACGCCGAAGGTGGCAAACAAGACGGCGAAAATCAGGCAATCGCTCATCAGGTAAATCCAGAATCCCATCGTGGTTTTGGCGCCGTCGTCGTGACTATGGTCGTCAACAGGATGAGCATGCACCGGTGTCGTCACGGGTTTGCGGGGCGCTGGCGCCAGTAGGGTGTCAGCTTCTTCAAGGACAGGAGAGTGCATATTAGATGGCCTTTCTCATGGCGGCGTAACGTGCGTTTTCAATTTTTTCCACTTCGGCGGCGGGGACGTAGTAGTCCACATTGCGGTTGTAGCTGCGGGCGATGAAGGTGATCAATACACCGATCAGTCCCACGGCCGCCGCTAGCCAGATGTGCCAGACCAGGGCAAAGCTGAGCAGCAGTCCAAACATCGCCACCAGGAAACCGGCAGGGGTATTGCGCGGCATATGGATGCGTTCGTAGTGCTGCGGACGCTGCCAGGCGCGACCGCTTTGCTTGTCGTCCCAATGTTGTTCCAGCGAAGTGATCTGTGGCGTGTGGGCAAAGTTATAGAAAGGTGCCGGTGACGCGGTCGACCATTCCAGGCTGCGTGCATTCCACGGGTCACCGCTCAGATCGCGATTGAGTTCACGATCACGCACGCTCACATACAGTTGGATCAGCAGCGCCAGGATGCCGGCGCCAATGATGAGCGCGCCAATCAGTGCCACCACGAGATAGGGGTGCCACTCCGGCACGTCGTAGTGATTCATGCGGCGTGTCATGCCTTTGAAGCCAAGCACATAGAGCGGCATGAAGGCCAGCAGAAAACCAATTTGCCAGCACCAGAAGGACACCTTGCCCCAGAATTCATTGAGGGTGAATCCGAACACCTTGGGAAACCAGAAACTGATGCCGGCCAAACAGCCAAACACCACGCCGCCGATGATCACGTTATGGAAGTGGGCCACCAGAAACAGACTGTTGTGCAACACAAAGTCGGCGCCCGGCAGTGCCAACAAGACCCCCGTCATGCCACCGACGGCGAAGGTCACCATGAAGCCGATGGTCCACAAGGTTGACGAGTGAAAGCGGATGCGGCCGCGATACATGGTGAACAGCCAGTTGAACAATTTCACGCCGGTGGGGATGGAAATGATGCTGGTCATGATGCCGAAGAAGGCATTTACATTGGCGCCGGAGCCCATGGTGAAGAAGTGATGCAGCCAGACAAAGAAGGACAGTACGCCAATCGAGGAAGTGGCATAGACCATCGAGGTATAGCCGAACAGCGGTTTTCTGGAGAAAGTGGCAATGATTTCCGAGAACGCACCGAATGCTGGCAGGATCAGGATGTACACCTCGGGATGACCCCAGACCCAGATCAGGTTGATGTACATCATGGCGTTGCCGCCCAACTCATTAGTGAAGAAGTGCATGTCCAGATAGCGATCCATGGTCAGCAGGACCAAGGTCGCGGTGAGCACCGGAAACACGGCCACGATCAGGATGTTGGTGATCAAGGCGGTCCAGGTGAACACGGGCATTTTCATCCAGTTCAGGCCGGGTGCGCGCATGCGCCAGATGGTCACGATGAAGTTGATGCCGCTGAGGGTAGTCCCTAGCCCTGAGATCTGTAGTGCCCAGATGTAATAATCGACCCCGACCGTCGGACTGTAACCCAGCTCAGACAACGGTGGATAGGCGACCCAGCCGGTTGCGGCGAAGTCGCCGATGAACATCGAGCACATCACCAGTGCGGCGCCGGCCGCAGATAGCCAGAAACCGAGCGAGTTGACGAAGGGGTAGGCGACGTCGCGCGCGCCGATTTGTAGCGGCACTACCACGTTCATCAAACCGATCACCAAGGGCGTGGCGACGAAGAAGATCATGATCACGCCATGCGCGGTAAAGATCTGATCGTAGTGATGCGGCGGCAGAAAGCCGACTGCGCCGTTAAAGGCCACGGCTTGTTGTACCCGCATCATGATGGCATCGGCGAAGCCGCGCAGCAGCATCACCAAGGCCAAGAGAATGTACATCACGCCGACTTTTTTATGGTCGACCGAGGTAATCCACTCAGTCCACAGGTATTCCCATTTTCGGTAATAGCTGATGGCGCCGAGCAAGGCTGCTCCCAGCAAGAGAACCACCGCCAGCGTACCCATGATGATGGGTTCGTGATACGGAATCGCATCCAAAGTCAATTTGCCGAACATGATATTTACTCCGTAATCTGTGCTGAAAGACGAGGCCGCTGCGGCACTGGCACTGGCGCTGCTACTGGCATTTGCATTGCCACCTGCTGATGAGCGTCTTTCATGTATTGATTGACGATGCCCAGGAACAAGCCTGCATCGACCTTGGCATAGAGTCTGACTGGATCCTTGATGCTGTCTTTTTGCAGCTCCTGATAGCTGGCCTGGTCTAGTATTTGCGGCGATTTTTTGGCCCGCGCGATCCAGGCATCAAACTGTTCTTGATTGCCTGCCAGGGTATCGAACTGCATATCCGAAAAACCGGCGCCGCTATAGGCGGCCGAGAGTCCGTGGTAAATGCCGGGGGCATTGGCGATCAGATGCAATTGGGTTTGCATGCCGCCCATGGCGTACACCATGCTGCCCAGTTGCGGAATGAAGAAGGCGTTCATGATCGATGCCGAGGTCAGCTTGAAGGCGACCGGGCGATCTACGGGAATGGCCAGCTGATTGACTGAGGCCACGCTGTATTGAGGATAGATGAACAGCCATTTCCAGTTCAGTGCCACCACTTCTACCTGTAGCGGTGGTGCCGGAGAGCGAATCGGCTGGTAGGGGTCGAGCGTATGTGTGCTTTTCCAGATCAAGATCGCCAAGCAGATCACAATAATGCAGGGAATGCCCCAGACAATGATTTCGATCTTGCTCGAATGCGCCCAGGTCGGCGCATAGACCGCCTTGGTGTTGCCTTCACGATAACGCCAGGCAAAGTAGAAGGTCAGCAGAATGACCGGAATGACAACCAGCAACATCACCCCCAGGGCCAGCAGAATCAGGGTTTTTTCCTGTACCCCGATATCGCCTTGCGGGGCGAACAGTTCCAGCTTGCAGCCGGCCAGTGCAAGCAACGAGAGGGCGCCGACGGGGTTGCGCAGCAGACGGGCGACACCGATGAAGCAGGTTGACAGCGTCGGCGCGGGTAGGGCGGGGGAGTGCTTAGAATTGGGCATGATCAAATTGCATGGAGATGATGAAAAAATAATCCATGCAAGCGACAAGCCTCATCATGCACTATAGAGAAATAGATGAGCGCTTGATATGATGGCTGGCAGGTACATTGCCGCGTATCAGTCGATTAATGTATGGATTTGTTTCGAGCTTCAATCCATACTAGCACCTCAAATGTATGGTTGCAATCCAGACAATATCCATACAAGATAATGATAAGAGGAGATAAATAATGAGTACAGAAGTCATTGCATTGGACTGGCTCAAGCCTTTTTCCAGTGATGGCGGGCCGTTATATTTGCAGATTGTGACTTGTATGGAGCAGGCCATTTCGGAGGAGCAACTGCGTCCTGGAGACCGGTTGCCGCCTCAGCGTTTGCTGGCCGAGCATGTCAAGGTTGATTTGACGACGGTGACTCGCGCCTATGCCGAAGCGCGCCGCCGCAACCTGCTCGAAGCCAAGGGAGCGGCGGGGACTTTCGTGGCCGCGCCAAAGATCGATCTGACGCAGATCATTGATTTAAGCATGAACATCCCGCCGCCGCCGGCCGATATTGATCTCGACGATTGCCTCAAGCGCGGTCTGTCGCAAGTGCTCATGCGCAGCGATGTCGATCTGTTGATGACTTACCATCTGGGCGGCGGCAGTAGTGCCGATCGTTCGGCGGCGGCACTGTGGTTGGCGCCGATGTTGGGCAATGTTGATCACGAACGCATCGTGGTCTGTCCCGGAGCACAGCCGGCATTGGCGGCCCTGATCCTGGCGCTCACTGCAGCGGGTGACGTGATTTTGACCGAGCCACTGGTGTATCCCGGTTTGCTGGCTGCGGCGACGCAGCTTGGGCGGCGCGTGGTGGCGCTCGAATGCGATGAAGATGGCGCGCTGCCGGACCAACTGGCGGCGGCCAGTCGCCAGTATGGCGCACGCTTGCTGTATCTGAATCCCACGCTGCAAAACCCGACCACGCGCACCATGCCCGAGACGCGCCGCCAGGAGATCGCGGCCGTGGCTGAGCGCCTCGATATCAAGATCATCGAAGACGATCCTTACTGGTTGTTCAGCCAGCCAGCGCCGCAGCCGTTGGCAAATTTTGCGCCGGCGCAGGTGTTTTATGTCTCGACCGTGTCGAAATGTCTCTTGCCGGGCCTGCGTACGGCCTATGTGGTGATGCCATCGGCGGTGCCGCAGGAGCCATTCCTGGCGGCATTGCGTTCCTTTGTCCTGATGTCGACGCCATTGATGAGCGCGCTGACGACGCAATGGATACATGATGGCAGCGCGACGGCACTATTGAACGGCATCCGCGCCGAAGCCGACATGCGGCGGCAACTGGCCAACCGGATACTGATGAATGCAACCCCTTCGCATGGCGGCGGCATCCATCTCTGGCAAGCGCTGCCCAAGCATTGGTTGCCGTTCGATTTTGCTGCCAATGCGCGTCAGGAAGGATTGAATGTCATTTCTTCTGCGGCGTTTTACAGCGGTAAAAATCCACCGCCGTTCATTCGCATTTCCTTGGGGCGCGCCAAGAATCGGTTTGATCTGGTCGTCGCGCTGAGGCGTCTGGCAGCACTGCTCGATCGCAAGATGCCGCAGCGGCGTGAAATCGTGGTTTGATGGCAAAGATAGGCCGTTACATCATCGTCGAGTGCAAGGTGCACCTGCCATGCTATTGCAAGAGCGGACGGTTTCATGTGGAGGATGTCGGCAAATAATTTAAAACTCTTCCCAGGAACCGCTTTCGTCGGCGTCTTTGGCTTTTGGCTGGTGTGGGATGCGGTTTTCGCCGGGTGCTTTTGGTGTCGCTGTCGCGGCTGCTTTGGTTTGCGCCTTTGTCGCAGCGTCTGCGCTTACTGCCCTCACTGGTGCGACAGCCTTGGTCGCCGGCTTATCGACTTTCACAATAACTGGGGGCTTCTTGCTCGGTTCGGATCGTTGTGGCACGAACTCGCTATGCGGCTTGGCCGGTGCTTGCATGAACGGCGCTGCGGCGCCGTGATTGTCCAGTTTGAATCCAGCCACGACCTTGGCCAGGTGCAGCGCCTGTTGCTGCAATGACTGGGCTGTGGCGGCGGCCTGTTCGACCAGCGCTGCATTTTGCTGGGTGTTCTGGTCCATCGACGAAATCGCTCTGCCGATTTCGTCGATACCTGCACTTTGTTCGTGGCTGGCGGCGCTGATTTCGCTGACGATATCGGTCACACGGCGCACGCTTGAGACGACTTCGGTCATGGTGTTGCCGGCTTGTTCGACCAGTTTGTTGCCGGCATCGACTTCCTCTACCGAGGCATCAATGAGCGTCTTGATTTCTTTGGCGGCACTGGCGCTACGCTGCGCCAGACTGCGTACTTCAGACGCCACCACGGCAAAGCCGCGGCCTTGCTCGCCAGCGCGGGCGGCTTCGACTGCGGCATTGAGCGCCAGGATGTTGGTCTGAAAGGCAATACCGTCAATCACGCTGATGATATCGACGATCTTGTGTGCCGAGGTATTGATCGCACCCATGGTATTGACCACTTGCGCCACCACGGCACCGCCTTGCACCGCGACTTCAGATGCCGATACCGCAAGTTGGTTGGCCTGGCGTGCATTGTCGGCATTTTGGCGCACAGTCGAGGTCAGTTCTTCCATCGCCGAGGCAGTCTCTTCCAGCGAACTGGCCTGCTGTTCGGTGCGACTGGATAGATCGAGATTGCCGCTGGCGATTTCGCCGGACGAGGTTTTGACGGATTCACTGGACTGGCGGATTTGCACCAAGGTATTGGCGATCATGTCGATGAAACGATTGAAGGCGTGGGCAATCTGTGACAGTTCATCGCGACCCTGAGCATCCAAGCGACGGGTCAGGTCGCCTTCGCCGGAGGCAATATCTTCGAGCGCATTGCGCACCATGATGAGACGGTTGAGCATCTTGGTGATGGTCAATGTCAGCAAGACCGCAGCGGCGATAATGGCCAGCACGGCGGTCACCGCAGAGGTCGTCATCAGGGTGCCAATCGAGTGCGTTGCCTGGGCGTAGTTGACGGCCACCACCAATGACCAGTCGGTGCCGTCGATCGGCCGCACATACAGCAGTTCACGTACGCCATTGATGCTGACCGTGGTGCCTGGTCCCTGCGCGGCCAGGGTTTGTGCACTCAATCCTGGATCGAGCGCGGACACCGGCTTGAGTGCCAGCTCCTTGTTGGGATGGGTAATGATGATCCCTTGTTTGTCGACGATAAAGGCGAAGCTGTCCGGCGTTGGTTTGATGCCGGCGACGTTGCGCACCACGTTATCGAGTTGCACATCGGAGCCGACCACGGCTTTGAGATCGGTTTTGCTGCCGACGGCTTCGGCAAAAGTGACCACCAGCTTGCCGGTGGTGGCATCCACATAAGGGGCCGTCAGCACCGGCACGCCGGCCGCGACTGCCTGCACATACCAGGGGCGACCGGTCGGATCATAACCGGGGGGCATGGGATGCAGCGACAACATGCGTTTGTCCGGGTAGCCGATATAAGCGTCGTCAAAGGCACCGGCTTCCTTGGCGGCAGCGACGATGGGCATGGGGTCGCTCTGCGGGAGCGCTTGCTTGAGGGCGCTGGTGGTCTGCCGTTTGCTGCGCACCCATTCAGCAATATTGGCGGCATTGCTATCAGCCAGCTGACCCATCTGGGCATTGAGGGTATCGAGGGTGTCGTGTCTGACGCTGAAAATGTTGGCGGCGCTCAAGGCAATCATGGCGCATGCCACGATCACGGCACAGGTCAGGATAAGTCGGGTACGAAGTGAAGTCAGCATATTTCCCCCTCTGAGTTCTCTAGACTTGTTGTTTGCCTGGCGGCAACGCAAAATCGACGTATGGAAAGAAGAAGAGCAATACGGACTGCTATTTGTTTGAATCCTCATCCGGGTTGTTTGGGCAACCTCATACCAACGCGGCTTGCTGCCGTGTCAATCTCGCTCTTGTGGGGCAATCCTGCCACAGCTTGGCTAATTTATCTAGAGTGGATAAAACAACATTGCCCGTCGTATTCAGGCGCAGGAGACGGCCGGGTGAGGGGGCACCCGGCCTTGGTGTCATTGCGTTGCAGGATCGATACCCATGGCCTGGAACAGAGTGGCGGTGTCGGCTAGGCGGCTTGCGGTGGCGCGGATCTCATTCAGACTGGCGGTGTGAAACTGCTTTTCGCTGGCGCGTACTGCGCTAGGAGCAATGGCGCCTAGTGCTGCGCGGCGCGCAGCATCGCGCCAGCTTTGTTGGCTGCGCGCGCGCGCGGTGCTGGCGGCCAGGATGGCGTCGGCATCTAGCGTCAAGGCACTGAGGCTGTCGGCAACATTCTGAAAGGCATTCAATACCGTCTGACGGTAATTGTCCTGGGCCGCGAGATAGTTGTCATGCGCTGCGCGCCGTTTAGCCTGCAAGGCGCCGCCGTGGAACAGTGGCTGCGTCAATGAGGTGCCGATACCCCATACCGCGCCGGCGCCACCAATGGCGCTTGGCCAGGTGAAACCTGCCTGGCCGAAGCCGGCGCTGATCGACAAGCTGGGATAAAGCTCGGCGGCAGCTTGCCCTTCCTCGGCAGCGGCGACTTTCAGGGCGGCGTCGGCGGCCAGAATATCAGGGCGCTGGCGCAGCAGCTGGGATGGGATCGCTAGCGGCACCCGTGGCGGCAGCGTTAGCGCTGCCAGCTCCAGATCGGGCGGTGCGGCGTCCGGTGTGCGTCCCATCAGCACTGCCAAGGCATGGCGCGTGGCCTGCCATTGCGCCAGCAGACCGGGCAGGCCGGCGCGGATGCTCTGTGCATTGGCTTGTGCTGCCAATACCTCGTCAGCGGCCGCTGCACCAAGTGCCTGGCGCCGTTGTAGTTCTATCGCGTCAGCGTCGGCCAGTGCCACCAGCCGCTCGGTGGCCGTTACCTGAGCACGAAATGCGGCGCTGTTGATGGCCGTGATGACTAGGTTGGCAACCAGGGCGCGCCGCGCTGCGTCCAGTTGATAAGATTGGGCATCAATCTGCGCTGCCAGCGCCGAGTTGGCGTAGTGCGTTCCACCGAACAGATCGAAGGTGTAGCTGGCCTTGATTTGACCGGCAAAGGTGTTGTACAGATTGGTCTGCGGTCCTATTGTGGGCAAGCCTAGCGCACGCTGGCGTTCGCTTTGCAGACTGGCATCGACACTGGGCCACAGTGAATCGCCGATCTGCGCACGCAATTGTTCGTGCGCGCCTGCCAGGTTGTGTTGCGCTTGCGCCAGGCTTTGGTTGTTTTTCAGCGCCTCATCGACCCAGCTCGAGAGTTGCGCCGAGTCGTAGGCCTGCCACCATTGCGGCAGCGGGCGTTCTCCGAGGACAAACTGCTGTTGCGCACCGGCAGCGCCAACCACTTGCGGTGTTGGGCTTTCACCGTAGTGTGTCGGTTGCGGCATGGTTGGCGCGACGTCAGTGGGTCCCATGGCGCAGCCTGAGAGTAGCGCGGCAATCAAGAGGACGGGCCGGCCCAACGACACCACCGGCTTGGAATAATCAATGGTGCGCATCTGCGGCTCCTGGTGTTGCTGCGCCACTATTGTCGCTAGTGCCGTAGTGCGTTTCAGTGGTCTTGACCTTGTAGCACAAGGCATACAAGGCCGGCAGGTAAAACAGCGTGAGCACCGTGGCGACCGTGATGCCGCCCATCAGCGCGGTTGCCATCGGTCCGAAGAAATTGCTGCGCAATAGCGGAATGAGCGCTAGCACCGCCGCCGCAGCGGTCAGTGTGATCGGCCGGAAGCGGCGCACGGTGGCACCGACGACGGCATCGAAGCGGGCGCGACCGGAGGCAATATCCTGTTCGATCTGATCCACGAGAATCACTGAATTGCGCATGATGATGCCTAGCATGGCAATGGTGCCGAGCATGGCGACAAAACCAAACGGCATGTGGAACAGCAGCAAGGCTGCGACCACACCGATCATGCCCAGCGGCGCCGTCAGCACCACCATCATGACCCGGCCGAAACTCTGCAATTGCACCATCAGCAGCAATAGCACGGCGATCAGCATCAACGGCATCTGCGCCGCGATGGAGGATTGGCCCTTGGCACTTTCTTCCACTGCGCCGCCGATGGCAATACGGTAACCGACCGGCAATTGCGCGCGCAAACCGGCCAATTTGGCGTCGAGCGCGGTGGTCACATCGATGCCTTGCACGCCGGCGCGCACATCGGCTTGGACCGTGATGGTGGGTTGACGGTCGCGTTCCCAGATGACGCCATATTCCAGATCATTGCGCAGGTGGCCGAGGGTGGCCAGCGGCACCGGACCGGCGGCAGTGGCGATGGCCAATGTGCTCAGTCGGGACGGATCGACGCGTTCCGATTTGGGAGCGCGCAGATCAACACTGATGAGCTTATCGCGTTCGCGGTATTGGGTGACGGTGTAGCCGGACAGGTTCATGGCCAGGAAGTTGGCGATCTGCTCCGAGCTTAAACCCATTTCAGCCGCGCGTTTCTGATCGATCTCAAAGGTCACGGAACGTTCCGCCGGTTCGTCCCAGTCCAACTGGACGTTTTGTGTGCCAGCTTGCTTGCGCATTTCGGCGGCGATTTTTTCGGCAATGTCACGCACCACCGCAATCTTGTCGCCGCTGACGCGGAACTGCACCGGGAAACCGACGGGAGGGCCGTTTTCCAGGCGCGTCAGGCGCGTGCGCAAGCCGCTGAACTGTTCTCGTAAGGGCTGTTCCAGTGCTTTGGCCAGTTTTTCGCGATCATCAGTTGATTTGGCAGTGACCACAAATTGCGCAAAATTGGGATTGGCCAACTGCTGATCCAGCGGCAGATAAAAGCGCGGTGCGCCGGTACCGACAAAGTTGATCACATGATCGATTTCGGGGCGGCCCTTGAGCAAGGCTTCCATACGCACGACCTCACGCTGCGTTGCTTCAAACGAAGCACGTTCGGGCAGGCGCATATCAATCAGAAGTTCGGGCCGGTCCGAGCTGGGGAAAAATTGTTGCGGCACTATTCCGAACGCTGCCATCGAGCCGACAAACAGCAGTGCCGTCGCTATCACGACCGTGCCGCGATGTGCCACACACCACGACACGATATTGCGCAAGCCGATGTAGACGCGGGTTTGATAGATTGGATGGTCGTGATCTTCTTCGTGCGGGCCATCTTCGTGTTGCTCTAGCGCTACGGCACCGGTTTGCGGCTTTTCTTTGAGCAGGTGATAGCCGAGCAGGGGAATCAACACCACCGCCGCCAGCCACGACAACAACAAGGCAATCGCCGAAACTTCAAAAATCGAACGCGTGTATTCGCCGGTGCTGGACTTGGCCAGGGCAATCGGCAAGAAGCCGGCCACCGTCACCAGGGTTCCGGTGAGCATCGGGAAGGCCGTGCTGGTATAGGCAAAGGCGGCAGCGCGGCGGCGATTCCAGCCCTGTTCAAGTTTGACCGCCATCATTTCGACGGCGATGATGGCATCGTCTACCAGCAAGCCCAGCGCCAGCACCAGCGTGCCCAACGAGACTTTATGCAAGCCGATGTCGAACATATACATGAACAAGGCGGTGGCGGCCAGCACGATAGGAATGGTAATGACCACCACCATGCCGGTGCGCACGCCCAGTGATAGCAGGCTCACCACCAGCACGATGGCGACCGCTTCGGCCACTGCTTCGAGAAAATCATCGACCGATTTTTTCACCGCATTGGGCATGCTCGATACGGTCGTCAGGGTGAGCCCGGCGGGCAGTCGCGTACGCAATGCCTGAGTGCGTTCATCGAGTGCTTTGCCGAGTCGGATAACGTCGCCGCCAGACTGCATGGTCACGCCAATGCCGAGCGCTTCTTTGTCGTTGGCGCGCATTTGCTGTTCTTGCGGTTCATCGTAGCCGTCGATGACGGTGGCGATATCGCCCAGCCGGAAATTGCGGTTATTGATATGGATGAGCTTGTCGGAGATCGATTGCACGTCGGTGAATTGACCGCTCGGATAGACATAAACACGATCGTCGGCGGCCGTGATCAGGCCACCCGGAGCCACGGCATTCTGGCCACTGATCAATTCTCCCAATTGTTGCGCCGTGATGCCCAGGTGCGCCATCTCGGTATTGGAAATATCAATGTAAATGTGTTGGTTGCGGTCGCCGAAATAATCAACCTTGCTCACGCCAGGCACGCGCAGTAATTCACCACGTATCTCATCGGCATATTCGCGCAGTTGCGCCGGCGAAAAGCCGTCGCCTTGCAGGGTGTAGATATTGGTATAGACGTCGCCGAACTCGTCATTGAAAAAGGGACCTTTGACACCCGCCGGCAGGGTGGAGGTGATGTCGCCGACCTTCTTGCGTACTTGATACCAGGCCTCCGATACCTTGCTGGCCGGGGCGCTATCCTTGATGGTAAAAAACAGTTGCGATTGACCCGGGCGCGAATAGCTGCGCTGAAAATCGACATCCTGCGTCTCCTGCAGCTTGCGCGCAATGCGGTCGGTAATCTGCTCTTGCATCTGGCGTGCAGTGGCCCCTGGCCAAAAGGTTTGGATCACCATCACCTTGAAGGTGAATGGTGGATCTTCCGATTGCGACAGACGACCGTAGGAATTGATGCCCAATAAGGTGATCAGGGCCAGAATGAAGGTCACCAGCGCCTGATGCTGCAGGGTCCAGGTTGACAGATTGAAACGTCCAGGTGTGCTCATGGTGCAAAGTCCTCGACGTGCAGCGGTGCCACCGGTTTGACCGATTCCCCCGCGGTCAGCGTATGCACGCCCTGGACCACGATTTTTTCATCGCTGGCGATACCGTCACTGAGGGTTACGCTGCGTTCGCCATAGGCGCTCACGGTGACTGTGCGCAGTTCGGCTTTGCCATCGCGTACCACCCACACGGCCGGATTGTTGCCCTGGTGAAATAGCGCAGTGGCCGGAATGCGGATGGATTTGGCCATCTCGGCAGGCGAGCCTGGCGCGCCGGTCGCGATCGCCACCTCGCCGCTCATACCCAGGCGCACGGGCGCATCCGGCGCTTCCAACGTCACCTTGATGCGATAAGTATGGCTTTGCGGATCCGCTGCCGGGCTGATTTCGCGGACCCGTCCCTGCAAGCTGCGGCCGGGCAGCGCGCTCAAGCTGACCAGCACCGGTGCGCCAATCTTGATTCTTGCCACCTGACTTTCCGCCGCCTCCGTGGTGATATCGGTGGCACCGCTCCAGGCCAGAGAGAACACGGGCTGGCCCGACGTTACGACCTCCCCGGTGTTGGCTTGCTCGGCGCTGATGACGCCATCATGTTCGGCGATCAGTTGGGTGTACTTGTTCTGGTTGGCGGCCACGGCGGCGCGCGCTTGTGCCGACTTAAGCTGGCTTTTGGCGGCGGCGTAAGCGTCTTGAGTTTGCTCCAGTTGCAAGCTACTGATGAGCTGGTCGGATGCCTGCGACGTATCGCGCTGCAATTGCTTGCTGGCGGCATCGAAGTGTTGGTGCGCCGCGGCTAGATCTGCTTCGGCGCTGGCGCTATTGTGCTCGGCATCGGCCGGATCGAGGCGCGCGACGACCTGGCCGCTACGCACGCTGTCACCCAGGTGGACGCTGCGTTCGATCAACTGGCCGGCCACCCGAAATGACATCGGCGTGACGAAACGCGCCGCTACTTCACCCGGCAATGTCAGCAACTGGCTGTTGCCGGCGACTTGTGCCGGTAACACCACGACTTCACGCGGCGCATCGGCGATAGGGGCCTGTTGATGGCAGGCCGCCAACGCCAGGGTTAGCGTCAGAACGGCCAAGCGCGGCAACGGCGGTGGCGCGGCCGGACGCGCAAATACAACCGTATGACGGCGAGCAGGGGCAAACTTCACAGCTATCCTTTCTGAAAATGACCTCCGGTTCGCCGTGTGCGCCGGGCCCTGCAAATTTGTTCGGGCTGGGTCAGTTAGATCTTTTTTATTCTAATACACTAATGAATTCGGATGCAACTATGTATTTGGATGCACAAATGCTAGAATATATTCATGCAACGTCAACGTTTAAGTCGAGAACAAAGTCGTGAACAGACCAGAGAGCGCCTGTTGGCGGCCTCGCATGTCGTCTTTACACAAAAGGGCTTCACGCTTGCCAGTGTTGAGGAAATCAGCGCAGCGGCGGGGTATTCGCGTGGGGCCTTCTATTCAAATTTCGATGATAAAACTGAGTTGTTTTTTGAGTTGTTGCGCCGAGAAAGTGTCGAGATAGAAGCCGAATTTCATCGCTTGTTGCAAGCGCCGAAGGTCGACGTGGAGCAATTGGTTGAGCAGATCACCGCTTATTACAGCGAGCTGTTTAAGCAAGATGCTTGTAGTCTGTTATGGATGGAAGCCAAAATTGTGGCCGTGCGTGATGAGGGCTTTCGCGCCAAGCTCAATCTGTTTCAGGAAGAGCGGCACAAGCAAATAGCGGGGTTTGTCGAAACCTTTGCCGCTATCTCCGGGGTGCCGCCGAGCGCGCCGGCACATGAGATCGCAATCGGTTTGTCGGCCTTGTGCGAGGGCGTCAGTTTTGCCCACCGTTGTGACCCGCAGCGCATCGATGCCAATACCGCCGCAGCGGTCTTGGCTTTCTTCCTCAAGAGCGTGATGGCGATGCCGATAGCCGCCAACGATAAGTCGGCACCGAAAAAGAAAGTTGTCGGGCGCTGAAGCGTAAGGTCTGGATGCAGGCGTTGGATGCCAATAATCGACAAATAAATTTTCAACAAGAGATCATTCCATCCACCACGTTTGCAGGTGTAAGCTCGACCTTGCGTTCGCTTCGTGACGGCAGTGTCGACGACGCTGCGCGTAGTGCCACCCAGTCATTGGGTTGGATCAGTATGGGCAAGTTGCGGCCCGCTACAACAACATCCGTCTGATACTGGATTCAATGCACGGCGCTAGTGGCGCAATTCCTGGTAGCCATTCTATTTGCCAAAAAGGATGAGCTTTTTTGGCTAATCCTTTGTTTTTTCAGTAACGTTCTCCCGAGTAGGTGCTATTTCAGAGAATCATTGCGCCGCACTGCTGTCCGGTCTATCTCAAATCTTCCTCGCCTTTCGCCCATCTTCATCCCCGTCCGAGAATCATTTTATTGTCAATTTGACTAGTCATTTTGACATTTGTGTAGTTTTAAAACTATCAGTAAGTAGGAAAGTTACTTGTAACATTAGTACAGGTTGGAATTGCTGCTGCCATGAGAATAGTGTTGTAAGTCTCCATTTTCCTATAAAAAAAGGCGTAGTTCAGATAAAAAACAATGGAAATTAAATTTTTAATGTGTAAAATTAGAAAAAATATTTAGTAAAACTACATAAAATGTAGATGGCAAAAATAAACGCGATCGATCACATGATTGCGTGGAGGCAATGCCGATAAAAGAAGAATTCGAGTGAAGCACTCGAAAATAGTGGACGTCCCACAAGCAAATTTAGGAGATGAAATGAAAAAAGCATCAAAAATGGCATTGGTTGTGAAACCGCTCGCAGTAGCGGCTGTATTGGCTTGCGCTTGTGCAGCAGCCCAGGCGCAAAGTAATGTGACTATCTATGGTCGTATTGACGCTGGCGTGAATTACCAAAGCGGCGTGCAAGTTGGCACCAGCACCAAAACCGGCAGCGAGTGGGCCGCAAGCGGTAACGAAT
>Ga0302155_10000087_pt1 | contig 75199 bp, 59 predicted proteins | sample I_Bog_N3_1_FD_193508 | JGI IMG/M metagenome (GOLD analysis project Ga0302155, IMG submission 193508) | Peat permafrost microbial communities from Stordalen Mire near Abisko, Sweden - I_Bog_N3_1 | ecosystem: Environmental > Terrestrial > Soil > Wetlands > Peat | place: Sweden: Abisko, Stordalen... | reverse complement strand
ACGTCCGGTCGGATTGATCAAAAACTTGGTCGAGGCATCGAGCATCTCGACCGGCAACACCGGTTTGATCACGTCCTCGATCACCGCCTCGGTCAGGGTCTTGTGATCGATCTCCGGGCTATGCTGGGTTGATAGCACCACGGTATCGATGCGCTTGGGCAGACCGGTGGCGCTGTCATACACGCAGGTAATCTGACTCTTGGCGTCCGGGCGCAACCACGGCAGACGGCCATCTTTGCGCAGCTCGGCCTGGCGCTGCATCAAGCGATGCGCGTAGTAGATCGGGAACGGCATCAAGGCCGGGGTTTCGTCGCAGGCATAGCCAAACATAAGGCCCTGGTCGCCGGCGCCCTGATCCAGATCCAGCCCCTGCCCTTCATTGACTCCTTGCGCGATATCCGGCGATTGGCGGTCGTAGCACATCATCACCGCGCAACCGTGGTAGTCGAAACCCAGTTCCGAGCTGTCATAACCGATGCGCTTGATGGTGTCGCGCGCCACCTGAATGTAATCGATATTGGCATGCGTGGTGATCTCGCCGGCCAGCACCACCAAACCGGTATTAACCAAGGTCTCGGCGGCAACCCGCGCGTGACGGTCTTCGCGTAGCACCGCATCCAGCACCGCATCGGAGATTTGGTCGGCGACTTTGTCCGGGTGTCCTTCGGACACCGATTCCGAGGTAAATAAATATTCTGTCATAAGTATGTTTTATCTTAGTTGCGCGCCCACGTGGCCACGGCGCGAATATCTTCGGGTGTAGTGCGGCAGCAACCGCCGATCAAGCTCGCCCCCGCCTGGTGCCATTTTTGCGCTTCTTCGGCGAAGTGCCCGGCATCACGAATCCCATGCCAGCATTTTTGCGCCGCGTCGTAATGTTCGCCGGAGTTGGGATAGGTCAACAGCGGCTTATGGGTTGCGCCGCGCGCCGCGCGCAATAGCGTTGAAATATAGGCCGGCGCGCTGCAATTGATCCCAATGGCGCTGACTTGGGCAAAACCGTCAAGCGCGGCCGCGCAGTCGCTGAAGCGTTCGCCTTGGCTATTGTGCTCACCATCGCGACACGAAAAGCTGATCCAGGCACTAACACCAGGAAATTCAGGCAATAGCCGCGCCAATGCGCGCGCCTCGGCCAAGCACGGCAGGGTTTCACACGCCAACAGATCGGCGCCAGCTTCAATCAGTACTTTGAGCCGTGGCCGATGAAAATCCATTAACTGGTCTTCATCCAGGTCATAGTCGCCACGATACTCGGAGCCATCGGCCAGCATGGCGCCGTAAGGACCGACCGAAGCCGCCACCAGCGGACGCGAGCGACCGACGCGTTGACTTTCATCCGCCCAAAAAGCATCGCGCGCCTCGCAGGCCAACTCAATCGAACGGCGCATCAGATCGGCGGCGGCGGCGGCGTCAAAGCCGCGCTGGGCAAACCCTTCGAAGGTCGCCTGATAGCTGGCGGTGGTCGCGACATCGGCGCCGGCGCGAAAATAGTCAGCATGCACCGCGCGAATCAGTTCCGGCTGCTCGATCAATATTTTGGCCGACCACAACGGATCATTCAGATCGGCGCCGCGCCGCTCCAATTCAGTCGCCAACGCACCATCCAGAATCACAATGGCTTGGCGTTGCAACAGGTCCGCGATCGGGTCATTCACTACAACATCTGGCTCTTGCTTGCTTATGGCGTTACTCATGAATAAGTCTCTTAGGGGTTAGCGCGGTCGTGGCTGCCGACGCCAAAAGGATAACAAATCGGCCTGGGTAATCAAGCCTAGATACTGCCCCGCATCCACCACCAAGGCAACATAGCCTTCATTGAAGACATGCAGCAGATCTTGCAAGCTGGCGCGCGGGGTCAGGGTTTGCACTTGACTGCTCATGGTGGCGGCAACTGAGTGCTGGAAATTCTCCGGCTCGCCATGAACCGCCATCAATACATCCCATTCGTCGATGACCCCGACCACATGATCCTGGTTCAACACGGGCATTTGCGATACATCAAACAACTTCATCCGTTGGTACGCCACGGCCAGGGTCTCGTCCGGCGCCACGGAGATCGACTGCCCCAGATCGTGACGCCGCGGGATCAAGTCAATCAGATTACCGACCTGAGGCAGCTCGATCAAACCCTGGTCAATCATCCAGTCATTGTTATACATTTTTGATAGATATTTACTGCCGGTATCGCAGACAAAGGCCACCACCCGTTTTGGCTGGGTTTGTTCGCGACAATAGCGCAAAGCCGCCGCGATCAGGGTGCCGGAAGATGACCCGGCCAACACCCCTTCTTGCAACAGCAATTGGCGCGCGGTATCGAAGCTTTCCTGATCGGGGATGCGAAAGGCGCGCCGCACTTGCGAGAAGTCGGCCAGGGGTGGAATAAAATCCTCACCAATGCCCTCCACCAGCCAACTGCCCGCGTCGCCAAAGTGTCCGGTCTCGACATAATCCGCCAGAATCGAACCCTGAGGGTCGGCCAGGACAAACTCGGTTTGCGGCGATACGCGAGTAAAAAAGCGGGTCAAGCCGGTCAAGGTACCGCTGGAGCCCACACCAACGACCACCGCATCGACTTCATGCTCTAATTGCCGCCAAATTTCCGGCCCGGTGCCGTTTTCATGCGCCGCTGGATTGGCCGGATTATTGAATTGATCTATATAGTAAGCATTCGGCGTTTCACTGGCGATGCGCAACGCCAAATCCTGGTAATACGCGGGATGCCCTTTGCCGACATCGGAGCGCGTCAGAATCACTTCCGCGCCCAAGGCTTGCAAATGTAGAATTTTCTCACGACTCATTTTATCCGGCACCACTAAAATCAGGCGATAGCCTTTTTGCGCCGCCACCAAGGCCAGGCCGAGACCGGTATTGCCCGCGGTCGCCTCAACAATCACCCCTCCGGGCTTGAGCACACCACGGCGTTCAGCATCAAGAATCATCGACAAGCCGACGCGATCCTTAATTGAACCACCGGGGTTATGGCTTTCCAGCTTCAAATACAGCTCACAGACGCCGGTGTCGATCTGTTGCACCTTAACCATGGGTGTATTGCCGATTAAAGCGAGAACCGAGGCATTTTGCATCGCAGGCACTTTCAAATAGGGGCAGAAAAACATTTAAACATAGATGTTTTTGATAATTAAATAATAAAAATAGATCAATATCTAAATTATTGGAATATAAAAATATCACTAAGCCTCAGTCAAACCACGGCGCTCGCCTGGAAAAAACAATAGAACAGCACCAGGTCGGGATCATTACGTAAAGCCGCCAATTCTTGGCGCATCGCCGCCACTAATTCAGGGCTGACCCGTTCGCTACCAAGCAACTGGTCCGCCGCCGACAGCAGCAACTCGGACCAATAACTCAACACTTCCTGGCGCCGGTGCGGGTCGCGCGCGTCGAGGTGCCAGGTCTTAATCTCGGTGGTCACCTCACGAAACCCCTGGCGCAACAACATATGCCCCAATTTGACGCCAACAAAGGGGTCGCCTCCCACGGCCAGTTGATGGTCATTAAACGCCACCCAGTATTGCTGCAGATGTGGCGAGTACGGCGACAGGAAAAACGAAGCATTCATCACCTCGGTCGCATAGATCCGCGCCCCAGGTTTAAGCACGCGCCGCACCTCGGCCAAGACCCGTTCCGGATCGGGCACATGCTCCAGAATCCAGCAAAGAAACGCGGCATCAAAACTCGCCGGAGCAAAACCCAAATTGCCGGCATCCATTTGCAGTAATTCAACGCGCTCGTCCGACTGGGGATAGTCCAGCAAGCGCGCGCGCGCCGTGCTCAGTTGTCGTTGGCTGAAGTCAATCGCGCTAATTTTAATGTCTGGAAACCGGCGCAACAGGATCTCGGTTTGCGCGCCAACGCCACAGCCCACTTCCAGCAATGATTCAACGCGGCTCAAATCGATATCGCGATAGACCTGATTTTCCAGAAAGCGCGCCTGATGCGCCAAGCGCGCCTGTTCGACTGGAGAAAACCCGTGCACATACGGAAACTCGCTCGTTTTGGCTTCAGTGGTATCAACCAACATCTTGCTCTCCTTTGTTTATTCCCAAAGGATATACCTAACGCCACCATTATTTCAATAAGTAATAATGAAGTTTGTTGATAAAACTTTTTGATCTATCGAGTCTCCCTAAAATCACGCCGACGAGTGTGCGCGCACCCGTCGGCCTGGTGGTTCAACGGATGTCTAGAGCCTGTCGGACTTAAACCAAATCAATAGCTAACCCCTAGGTAAACTATGTTGATATCATCCCGGTCCGCAAGACGGCAGGCAGGGCCGGTCTTCCTTCGCGCTGCCGGAAAATCATCTGGCGCGCTTTATTGTCGAGGAGATCGAACGGCTGGATCCCCGTCAGCTGGAAAAGGCTGATCAGGGACGCGGCAGCGCCGCCGGCCATCCGGATCACGACACCCTGGCCACCTTCCTGCGTCGGTTCCTTTTGGAATTGGACGGCTTGTTTGTGCCAGTGCTGGAACTGGCACAGGAAACAAGGCAAAAACCCTATGAAAAAAGCACATGAGCATTTGTTTTGCCGCCTTTACTCAGACCCAAGTCCAACAGGCTGCTAGCGCAGCCCCAGTCTTCGATTGAGCCGGCGCTCCAGTCGCCCAGCACCGAGAGAGAGTAACGAGCACAACACGAAGTACAACGCGCCGGCGAACAAAAAGATTTCCAATGGATAGATCTGCTCGCGGTTATTCACCTGAGTGCTCACCATGGTGAGCTCGGGCACGCTCACCACAAACGCCAGCGAGGTGTCTTTAATCAAAGCAACCAGCAAATTCACCATTGAGGGCACAATGTGGTCGAGTACCTGCGGCAACAAAACCCAGCGCAAGGTTTGCCAGCGATTCAGACCATTGGCCTGAGCCGCCTCGTGCTGCCCACCGGGTAAGGCGTTCAAGCCCGCTAACACCGAGACCATCACGGTCACCGCATTAAACAGTCCCAGCGCGACGATCACCGAGACCGCGTCCGGCGCGCCACGCCCTAGCAGCATGGGTAGCAAAAAATAGAACCAGAAGATCAGCAACAACTGCGGAATACCGCGCACGATTTCTCCCAGCAGCCACAGCACACGCTGAATGCCGCGCGGGCTAAACCAGTGCGCCAGCGCAAGAATGAACCCCAACACCATGGCCATCGCGATCGCGGCCAGCGCCATCAATACGGTCAGCAGCAGCCCGCCGGGTTGCCCCTGAGCCAAGCGGCCGAATAATAAGTAGCTGAGATTGTCTACAATCACCGGGTAATAAAACAGCTTACTTAACATGGAGATCTCCCGACACGAACATCCCCTTGCCTAGCTGTTGCAACGCCAGGCTGAGCAGCAAACCCAGCAACAGATACAGCAGCGTGGCGACCGCATACGCCTCGATCGCATGCAGGTTAAAGCTTTCAATCTGATTGGTCTGATAGAGCAACTCGGTCACCGCAATCGACATGGTTAACGGCGAGTTTTTCATCAAGCTCAAATACTGCCCAATCAATGGCTGCCAGGCATAGCGCAAGGCTTGCGGCAAGACGATCCAGCGCAAACTCTGCCAATGTGAAAAACCCTGGCTGTGCGCGGCGTCGAACTGCCCGTTCGACACCGCGCGCACCCCGGCGCGCATTTCTTCCGATAAAAAGGCGGCGCTAAACAAGGTCAGCGCCCAGACCCCAACCAAAACTTCGGTACTGGGGAAATGTACGCCGCCCAGCTGGTGGCTGGTATTGAGCCAATCGCGCCAACTGCCAGGCAGGCACTGCAGGCCACCGAAATACCAAAACAGCAACTGAACCGCCAGCGGCGTATTGCGAAACAAAGTCACATAGCAGGCGGAGATCCAGCGCAAGCCACGATAAGCGCTTAAGCGCATTCCCAGCAATAATAACGCCAGCAGCGTGGCCAAAACACCGGACCAAATGGTGAGGTTGAAGGTGACCCACAGACCAGAGACGATCCAATGTAGCGGCGCGCCGCTGAGCACCGCGGACCAGTCGAAGTGATAGTGGATCATGCGGACTCCTCGGCCAGGTGTAATGGGCTCTGTAGTTGCTGCAAAAACTGGCGCGCGCGCGGGTGTACCGGATGTTTAAAGAACGCTTGCGGCGTGGCGGTTTCTAAAATCCGCCCCTGATCGATAAACAGCACCCGATCCGAGACTTCACGCGCAAAACCCATTTCATGCGTCACCACCATCATGGTGATTCCACCATGCGCCAGCGACTTCATTACACTCAGGACTTCGCCGATCATTTCGGGGTCGAGCGCCGAGGTCGGCTCATCGAACAATAGAATCCGTGGCTTCATCGCCAACGCGCGCGCAATCGCCACGCGTTGCTGCTGCCCTCCGGACAATTGCGCGGGGTAATGCCGGCTTTTTTCCACCAAGCCGACTTGCGCCAATAAATCCAGCCCTTCGGCATTGGCCTTATCTTCTGACAAACCACCCAGGCGGCGCGGCGCCAGGGTGATGTTTTGCAAAGCACTGAGGTGTGGGTACAAATTGAACTGCTGAAATACAAAGCCGATTTTTTGACGCTCGGCCGGGCGAGCGCGCTTGGAAATCGCTTGACCATCAACCAAAATCTCACCGCCATTGATCGGTTCAAGACCATTGATCGTGCGTATCAACGTGGATTTCCCCGACCCGGAGGGGCCGCAGACCACCACCACCTCCCCTTTGGCCACTTTCAGGTTGATATTCTGCAGTACATGCAGATCAGCGAAATGCTTGTCGACGTTTTTAAATTCAATCATGTTGAAGTTCGCAGGCTCTGGACAGAAACGACCATTGGCGCGCGGATAACCCGCGCGCCAATGGCTTGGTTTGACAAACCGCCAAGACCCCTGGCTCGGTGAGTGCAGGGCCAATGAATTATTGCGCGGCGATCTTGAAATTACGTGGCAGCGGCGTAGCGGTGTTTTTACCGAACCAACGGTTATAAATCTTCAGAGCAGTGCCATTTTTTTCCAGCCCCACCAGGGTCTGGTTGATTTTGGCCAGCAAGCGCGACTCGCCTTTATTGACTGCAATGCCAATGTTTTCAACCGACACGGTATACGGCGCAATCACGTACTTGGATTTATCCGGCGCCTTGGCCAGCAAACCGGCCAAGAGCGCGCCATCTTGGGTGATGGCCTGAACATTGCCATTACGCAGGGCAACCAGCGCCTGTGAGATTTCATCGTAAGACAGCACCGTCGCGTCAGGATAAGCCTGGCGAACCTCTTGCTCTTCGGTGGTCCCCTTGACCGCGCCAATTTTGACATTGGCCAGTTGCGCCTTGTTCAGGAACTTCCCCTTGAGCGTCAGGAACTGTTGCCCCCCCACAAAGTAAGGGGTACTGAAATCGACTTGTTGCGCGCGTTCGGGAGTAATGGTGAAGTCAGCGACAATCACATTCACTTTATTGGATACCAGCAAGGGGATGCGATTTGCCGGATTGGTGGACTGTAGCTCAAGCTTCACGCCAAGCTGCTTGGCAATAGCTTTGGCAAAGTCGATATCGTAGCCCGCCAAGTCTTTGCTTTGGCTATCCACATAGCCGAAGGGTGGATTGCTATCAAATACGCCGATGGTGATTTTGCCCGCGTGCTGAATGTCATCCAGTTGGTCCGCATGCGCCACCCCCATCAACAAGGCCAGGGACAGTCCAACGATATGCAATTTAGTTTTCATATTTTCGTCGTAGTGCGTTATTTGTTATAACAATGCAATATTACGCGTCACCACGCAAAGCACAAAGACTATAAAACAAATTAAACATCACTTTTTGATATAACAAACAACACAAGCATCGCTGATTAAACATGAAATGTTATACCATTACACAAATCGAAAGGATTGATATAACATAACACTCTCACCAAGGAGAAATCGTGATCAGACTCACCCGCACACTTGTCATGACCTGCCTGCTGGTTAGCCCGCTACTGGCCATTGCCAGCCCGATCAATATCGTGGCCGGGGAAAACTTTTATGGCGACCTGGCGCAGCAGCTCGGTGGCGCGCACGTTCAAGTCACCAGTATTTTGAACAATCCGAATCAAGACCCGCATTTATTTGAAGCCAGCGCGACCACCGCCAAGGCGCTCAGCCAGGCGCAGCTGGTGATCTATAACGGCATCGACTATGACCCCTGGATGGAAAAGCTGCTGTCGGCGTCGAATCGTCCACAGCGCAAAGTCCTGATTGCCGGCCGGTTGATGCAAAAGAAGATTGGTGACAACCCGCATTTGTGGTACAACCCGGCGACCATGCAAGCCATGGCGCAGGCCATCAGCGCCGAGCTACAGTCCGTCGACCCGACGAACCGGGCGGAATATCGTCAGCGACTGCAACAGGTACAAAACTCGCTCTTAGCACTGAATGGCAAGATACACACATTGCGCGCGCACTACGCCGGCACGCCGGTCACCGCCACCGAGCCAGTGTTCGGCTACATGGCGGAAGCGCTGGGTTTAACCATGCGCAATACCCGCTTTCAACTGGCGGTCATGAATGACACCGAACCCAGCGCCAGTGACATTGCCGCGTTTGAAAACGATCTGAAACAGCACAAGGTCAAGGTCTTGCTGTACAACAGCCAGGCTTCGGACCAATCAGCCAAGCACGTGCAGCAAGTGGCGCTTCAGGCTAAAATCCCGGTGGTCGGCATTACCGAAACCGAACCGAGCGGCCAACACTACCAAGACTGGATGAGCGGTCAATTGGCGGCACTGGCTCGGACATTGGAGCATTAATCATCGAGAACGCAGTGGTTTTAGACCGGGTCACGGTTACGTATCAGCAGCGCACCGTGCTGCGGGACGTCAGTCTGAGCATTCCACAGGGTCAATTTATCGGGGTACTCGGGCCCAATGGCGCAGGCAAGACCACCTTGATGCGCGCGCTGCTCGGGCTGATCCGCCCGAGCCAGGGCTCGATTCAGGTCTTAGGCGCGCCAGCGACGCGCGGCAATGCCACCGTCGGCTATATGCCACAGCTGCGCACCAGCGCCGGTAACTTGCGCCTGCGCGGTTGGGATTTTGTCGCCAGCGCCTATCGTGGACACCGCTGGGGTCTGCCAACGCTGGATCAGACCGCCTTACGAGAAATCAACTGGGCCTTGGATACGGTCGGCGCCAGCGCGCTGGCGCAACGCCCGCTGATGGAAATTTCCGGCGGCGAGCGTCAACGCTTGTTGCTGGCCCAGGCGCTATTGGGGCATCCGCGGTTGTTGTTATTGGACGAGCCGCTGATCAGTCTGGACCCGCACCACCAGCATAGCGTGATCGAGCTGGTGAAACAGGTACAGCAGGAATTTGGCATTACGGTGCTGTTCAGCGCGCACGAGCTCAACCCACTGCTGAACGCGATTGATCAAGTATTGTATCTAGGCCGCGGTCAGGTGGCATTGGGCCCGGTGGATCAGGTGATTACCGCGCCGGTACTATCACGGCTTTATGGTTCACCGATTGAAGTGGTGCGGTTGAATAATCGAATCTTTGTCATGTCGGGCGAAATCGAGCTTGAACATGAGGAACACTGTCACGATGCTTGAATATGATTTTATGCAAAACGCCTTTGCCGCGGGTGCGATTGTCGCCCTGTTGGCGGGCGTGGTCGGTTTTTTCCTGGTCATGCGCGGACAAACCTTTGCCGGGCACGCGCTATCGCATGTCGGCTTTGCCGGCGCCACCGGCGCGGTATTGCTCGGGCTGTCGCCACTGGGCGGGCTGATCGCGGTGACGCTGCTGGGCGGCGTCACCATGGGATTGCTGGGCAACCGACTGCAAGGCAGCGATATTGCGATTGGCTCGGTACTGTCACTGGCACTGGGTCTAGGGATGCTGTTCCTACACTTCTATACTTCCTACGCAACACAAGCCACCGCGCTCTTGTTTGGTAATGTGCTTGGTGTCAGTAGAGAAACCTTGTGGATTCTGGCGGCGCTGGCGCTACTATGCCTGCTGATGTTGGCGCTGATTGCCCGACCCTTGGTGTTTTCCAGTCTGCAGCCCGAGCTGGCCGAAGCCAAGGGCGTGTCCTTGCGCTGGGTCTCGGTATTGTTTCTGGCGGTGGTGGCCTTGGCGACGGCGGAGTGCATTCAAATTGTCGGTGTATTGCTGGTTTTCACGTTGATGGTCGGCCCGGCCGCGACCGCTCAGCAACTGACCACCCGACTGGGGCGAGGCGTGGCATTGTCTGCCACACTGGCTCTGGCGGAAGCCTGGCTGGGGATTACGCTGGCGTTTTACACCGACTGGCCCACCAGTTTCTGGATTAGCGCGCTCAGCGCTGGCGCTTACTTGTGCGCGGTACTGGCGCGCAAGCTGCGCCCGAGTCCAAAGCCCGAGCCCTGCTGCGCTTGCCACTAAGCGGTTAAGCCGTCGCCCTCGGCGACGGCGCGCGCTATAATCCTCGCTGCCCTAAACTCCCCTGCGCTGAGTATGACGCCCACCTTGACTTCGATCCCACGTCCACCACTTGAACTGCTGGCCCCCGCCAAGAATCTCGACTTCGGTATTCAGGCGCTGGAGCATGGCGCCGATGCGGTCTATATCGGTGGTCCCTCTTTCGGCGCGCGTCACGCCGCCGGCAATTCGGTCGCTGATATTGAGCGTCTGGCGCTGCGCGCGCACCGCTATCATGCCCGGGTATATGTCGCGCTGAATACCCTGCTCTACGATGACGAACTGGCCACGGCCGAGCGGTTGTGCCATCAGTTATATGAGGCGGGCGCCGATGCGTTGATCGTACAGGACATGGGTCTGCTGGAACTGGACCTACCACCACTGGCGCTACACGCCAGCACTCAGACCGACAATCGCAGCGCGGACAAAGTCCGCTTTCTCGAACAGGTTGGTTTTTCTCAAGTGGTGCTGGCGCGTGAACTGACTCTAGAACAGATTAAAGCGATTGCGCAGCAGACTTCGAGCACACTGGAGTTTTTCATCCATGGCGCGCTATGCGTCAGCTACAGTGGCCAGTGCTATATCAGCCAGGCCCAGACTGGACGCAGCGCCAACCGCGGCGAATGCGCGCAACTCTGCCGCCTGCCCTATACGCTGGAAGATAGCGCAGGGCAATCATTGGGCGCGGCGCAGCACTTGATGTCTCTCAAGGATATGAACCAAAGCGCCAATCTGGACGCGCTGATCGACGCCGGGATTACGTCTTTCAAAATCGAGGGCCGACTCAAGGACCTCGGTTATGTCAAAAATGTCACCGCCTATTATCGCCAGGCGCTGGATCGCATTTTGGAGCAATGCCCAGAACTAGGGCGAGCGTCCGGCGGCCACTCAACCTTTAGCTTCACCCCCGACCCGGACAAAAGTTTCAACCGTGGCGCCACCGATTACTTTGTTCGCGGGCGCCAAGCCGATATCGGCAGCTGGAAAAGTCCGAAGTTTTGCGGCACGCCAATTGGCGCGGTGCGCGCCATCGGACGCCAGAGCTTGACCTTGGATACGAACGCCGATCTGGCGAATGGCGACGGACTGTGTTTTTTTAATCGTCAGCAACAGTTGGTCGGATTTCGCATCAACCGCGTGGCCGGCGCCGAGTTATTTCCGGCACAGATGCCGGAAGGACTTGAAGTCGGCAGCCGCTTGATGCGCAATGGCGACCGCCGCTTCGAGCAATTACTGGAGAAGCCCTCGGCCGAGCGCCGCATCGCGCTCGACTTAACGTTAAGCAGTAATGCCGAGGGTTTGGTTCTGGACCTGGTGGATGAGGACGGCATTGGCGCGCGGGTAGCCATTGCCGATGCCAAGGAGCCGGCGCGCCAGCCGGAGCACGCCCTGGCGGCGCTGGAGAGTGGCTTGAGAAAGCTGGGGACCACTCATTTTGTCGCGCGCAGAGTTCTCTTGACGCTGGATCAGCCCTACTTTGTCAGCGCCGCCACACTCAACGGCTTGCGCCGAGCGGCGGTGGAGCAACTGGAAAACGCGCGCCGCGCGGCCTATTGCCGACCGCTCAGGGCCACACCACAACAACCAACACCGCGTTACCCGCTGACGGCGCTAAGCTATCTGGGTAATGTGTCCAACCGCCTGGCGCGCGCGTTCTATCAACGCCATGGAGTCACCGCAATCGCACCGGCGTTCGAAACCGAGCGCCCGAGCGGCCCGAGCTCACTGATGATCACCCGACACTGCCTGCGTTACAGCCTAGGACAATGCCCGAAACAGGGCAAACCCACCCTGAAGGGGGCGCTGACCCTAGTCGGCGACCATCAGCAACGTTATCAGCTGCACTTTGACTGCAAGCGCTGCGAGATGCATGTCATTGGCGCGTAGGTTGGGATGAGCCGCCGGCGAATCCCAACATTTCCGTCCACTTCAACTGATCAAGACGGCTGCAATAAAATTTGCGCGCGCAAATCATGGGCCACCGCGCGCGCCAGTTGGCGCAACAGTGGGTAACGCGCGGCTTCGAGCACCGGCGCGTTGTCTTTTAGTACCAATACACGATGCACCTCCACCGAGTCACCGACGCGGCGGTAGTTGGCGGCGTAGTGTCCCAGTGGCGAATCGACACTGACCGCGCGTGGCAAGGCCAATAGCTGCATCCCCGGCGGCAGCTTTAGCGTGACATTCTCTTCGCACGCACCATTGTCGAGCATCATCGGATAGCGTCGAGTGGTCATGGACCCGGCCCAACTGACAAAGGCCGCCAAACCCACCACACTATCTTGACCGCTGGGCAACACCACACCGGTTGGGCCGCTCAGGTCCACATAGTCAGGCAAGTCAAATTCAGAGCGATAACTAAACGGCTGCGCCAAGTCATACACATTGGACAGATTCAGCCCGCCGCTGCCTTGGAGGCCACGCGCTTGCAGCAACTTGGACGCAGCGTCGTTTTCCGTGCCGGGCGTGACCGCGGAAAATGCCGAGCGGGCCAGAAAGTCATAGACGCCATGCTGCACGATATGACTGGCGCCTTTGAGGCTGCCATCGCTTTGCAGACTCATGCGGCTATCGATGCGCACACTATCGGTCTGTGGCGCGGAGATCGGCAAGGTCATCAGACGCGCCTGGCCAGTGCCATCGTCAATCACCAGCGCGCTCTTGCCCGCCTCGGTATCCGGTAGCACGCCAAACGGCGCGAACTGGGCCGTGGTATCGACAAACAAATGCCATTGCGGTAAATAATTGATCGCATGATCGAACGCGCCGGTCGGCACCGCTACGCGCGACAGCCACCAACTTTGATCGGCGTTGACTAACACCGGGCTACTCTGAATCCCCTTGGCCGCCAACAGCGCCTGATACAACGTGACATGGTCTTTGCAGTCGCCATATAGCGCCTGGGCGATCGCTTGCGCCTCATGCGGCACCACACCACCAACGCCAAAGTAAATCGCCACATAGCGAATATTCTTGCTCACCCAGAGATACAGGGCCTCGGCTTGCTGCCGTGGATCGCTGATGCCAGCGGTGATCTGGTCAGCCAAGCGCCGTATCGCCGGCGTCACCGCGGCTTTACTGGCAGCCCGAGTCTGATAAGCGCGCGCCAGATCCTGATAACTACCCAAGGTCGAAACCGCGACGCGCGGACTGTAATCAACTTCGCTAATCGCATCGCTTTCCGGCGCCTCGGCGGCATTGCGCCCCAAAGTCCACTGCCAGCGACGGTAACCCGCGCGCGTCGACTTGACCTCGCCGCCAGCAACGTCAATGCTTTCAATCTGCAACGGCATTGATGCCGGAGCGTTAATGATCAACGTTGAAGACACACGGTCTTCATTGCGCGAATAGTGCTCCTGCAGGGCAAACACGCCGGGAAAAATCGCTACGCGCTGAATCCGCCGAAAATGAATATGAATCATCACCCCGGGCGACAGCGCAGGAAACACGACATTCAATACTTTGGAATCATCGAACATCGGCGCGTCGGCGCTTTCGCTACTCTGCTGCAGTAAAATATTTTCCGGCTTGACCACCAAGCGCTGGCCGTTCGGCTTCAGGGTATACGCGTCCAGCACCTTGACCGACTGCAGCGAGGTACTGAATTGAATGGTGTACTGACTTAAGTCACCCACGCCAGTCAGGTTATTGACGCGCAGGTCCTCGACCAGGTCTTCGCTATAACTGCCATCGGCATTGACGTCGTAGCTAGCCACTGATTTTTCAACGGTATACGAAGGGCTATAGGGTGCGGCCGAGACAACATTCGACGCCAGCAGTAAGACGGTGACACCCAGCAATTTATCCAGCATGCGGCTACCCTTATGTGTTGATGGCTAACTTAACGCACAACAACGCAATCATTTTCAACGTCGTCGATAGGAAAAATCCATCTATGCTTAACACTAAAAAATCTATAGCATAGCCCGATTATTCGATCACATTATGCACGAAAACCTATGCACACCCAGTCTGCACTTTGGCAAGAATTCACTAAAGCGGTAAGAAAAGAAGTCGCACCGGCCTTAGGCTGCACCGAGCCAATTTCGCTGGCGCTGGCCGCAGCCATTGCTCGCAGACAACTGGGAGTGGTTCCCGAGCGTATTCTGGCGGCGGTCTCGCCCAATTTAATGAAAAACGGCATGGGAGTCACAGTACCAGGCACCGGTATGGTGGGCATGCCGATTGCCGCCGCGGTTGGCGCTTTGGCCGGCGACCCCGATGCTGAACTCGAAGTACTAAAGAACCTGACTCCCGAAATTGTCGAGCAGGGCAAGCGCATGTTGGAGCAAGGTTGCGTCGAGGTTAGCGTGGCGCCGGTCGACAACATTTTGTATTCCGAGGCGCGCCTGGAAGCCGGTGGGCATTGGACGCGCGTGGTGATTGCCGATGCGCACACCCGCGTAATGCTGATCGAGCACGACGGCGCGGTGATATTTCGACGCGCGCCGCAGACCATTACCGGTGGCGACAGCGGGTATTCGTTGGCCGGCGCCAGTGCGCGCGCGGTATTTGAATATGCGACGCAAGGCCCGATCGAAGACATGCGGTTTATCGCCGAGGCGGCGCAATTAAATTCGATTCTGTCGCGCGCCGGGCTGGATGGTCACTATGGACTGGGCATTGGCGCCACGCTTCAGCGCAACACCCTCAAAGGTTTACTGACCGATGATCTGCTCAACCGTATCGTCTCGCGCACCACCGCCGCGTCCGACGCGCGCATGGGCGGCGCCATGGCGCCGGCGATGAGCAACTCAGGCTCGGGCAATCAGGGCATTGCCGCCACCATGCCGGTCGTGGTCGTGGCTGAACATCTCGGCACCGACCCGGACACGTTGATTCGCGCGCTGATGTTGTCGCATTTGATGGCGATTTATATCAAAAGCTACCAGCACAAATTGTCGGCACTGTGCGGCGCCACCACCGCTTCAATGGGCGCCAGCGCGGGCATGGCCTGGCTTTTGGGCGCCGATTACAACCAGGTCGGCATGGCGATCTGCAATATGATCGGCGACGTAGCCGGAATGATTTGTGACGGGGCAAAAAATAGCTGCGCAATGAAAGTCTCGTCCTCAGCCAGCTCGGCCTTCAAGGCAGTATTGATGGCGCTGGAGGGCACCCGAGTCAGCGGCAACGAAGGCATTGTCTCCAATGATGTGGATGACACAATTCGCAACCTGGCGGCACTGGCTTGCAAGGGCATGGTGGAAACCGATGGTCAGATTCTCAAAATCATGATGCACAAGACATAAAAACATCAGGGGTGCGACCTGGTCGCACCCCTGATGTTTTAACTATGAGTTTACCCGCTGAAGCTCAACCCGCCTTCATCGTCATAAACTCAATCATCAAGTCTTTAAAAATAAACCCAACAACGCCAAACCCCAGCACTAGAAACAGCATGGCGGTACCAAAACGTCCCGCGTTGGATTTCTTGCCCAAGTCCCAAATAATGAAGCCCATGAACACCATGAGAATGGTCAGACACACGGGCATGCTGATTCTACTGAATTCCTGTTCCGACATTGGGACTCCTGACTAACGGAAAACGTGGGGACCGGGGTTGGCAACAAAGGCCAGGCATTGCGATCTCGTCCGCAATACCTGGCCCCGTGCGCAAAAACTTACTTGTTCTTCAGTTCGTGTTGCGCGGCAATCCGCATGCGCAAGGCGTTCAAGCGAATGAAACCAGCGGCATCCGCTTGGTTGTATGCGCCACCATCTTCTTCAAAGGTGGCGATATTGGCATCGAACAGCGAATTCTTCGAGTCGCGACCAACCACATAGACCGCGCCCTTATAAAGCTTCAACCGCACCGAACCATTCACCGTTGCCTGCGAAGCATCGATCATTTGCTGCATCATGCGACGCTCAGGCGACCACCAGTAGCCGGTGTAGACCAGACTGGCATACTTCGGCATCAGCTCATCCTTCAAATGAGCCACTTCGCGATCCAGGGTGATGGACTCGATCGCGCGGTGCGCCTTGATCATGATGGTGCCGCCCGGGGTTTCATAACAGCCACGCGACTTCATGCCGACATAGCGGTTTTCCACCAGATCCAACCGGCCGATCCCATGCTTTTTACCCAAACGGTTCAGTTCGGTCAGTACCGTGGCCGGGCTCATTGCCTGACCATCAATGGCGACAATATCCCCTCCCAGGTATTCCAGCTCGACATATTCTGGCGTATCAGGCGCATTTTCCGGACTGACGCTCCACAGCCACATCGATTCTTCCGGCTCGACCGACGGATCTTCCAGCATCCCGCCTTCGTAGGAGATATGCAGCAAGTTGGCGTCCATCGAGTAGGGGCTACCGCCTTTACGCTTATTGGCAATGTCGATGCCATTGGCTTCGGCATAGTTCAATAGCTTTTCGCGCGACAACAAATCCCACTCACGCCAAGGAGCAATCACTTTGACATCGGGGCGCAAGGCGTAATAGCCCAGCTCGAAACGCACTTGGTCGTTACCCTTGCCGGTACAGCCATGCGACACCGCGTCGGCGCCGACCTGATTCGCAATTTCAATCTGACGCTTGGCGATCAAGGGCCGGGCGATGGAGGTGCCCAGCAAATATTCGCCTTCGTAGATTGCATTCGAGCGGAACATTGGAAATACGAAATCGCGCACAAATTCTTCGCGCAGATCATCGATAAAGATATTGCCCGGTTTAATTCCCAGCGACAGCGCTTTTTTGCGCGCCGGCTCAACTTCTTCGCCCTGGCCGATATCCGCGGTGAAGGTCACCACTTCACAAGCATAGTTATCCTGCAGCCACTTAAGGATAACCGACGTATCCAGACCACCCGAGTAGGCCAAAACGACTTTATTAATGTCCGACATTGTTCAATTCCCATTCATTGAAGAGTAAGCGCAACCATCACGGTCCGACCGTGTGAAACCCGACGACCCGCGTTATCGCGGGGGTACTAGCGGAGGTGGCTTATGAGCTTCGTCGCAAAGCGCCATTCATTGCGCTCTTGCAGAGATTGAACTGGACGTTGGCAACGACCTGTCCCAGCTGTGCCATAGACGATAGAAGCCGGCCATATCGTCGCCTCAGCACCAGTCGTCGCACGAAGGACACAGCGGTGTCTTCGTGGGGCTGGGTACTGTAGGTCTGATACTTTATGGTTTCCGTCATGGTCACTTTCCAAAAAGAGGGCCATCGCGCACGTTCAGGGACATGCGCAACGGCTCAAATACACGCTGGTCTCAAGTCATTCATGTCGCAACATCATTGGCAGCGCCAAGAATGTACAAATTTGCGACACGCACTATTTTTAACGGAAAAAGCCTCAGAAGGCAAGATTTGCATGGAATATTTTTTTGCTGCGCACCATTATTTTTAGGTGAAAGGACCGTTTAGCCCCTGTTCAGGCAAGCGCGAAAGCCCCCCTTCGGGTAAAATTCACCCCATGCTGAACGATGCTGAAAAAGATGCCATTCGCGACCACTATCGCGCTCTGACTCAAAAACTGTCCGGGTTTCGCCCCAGGCCCGCGCAACGCAAAATGCTGGCCGAAGTCGCCAATGCCTTTTCTCGTTGCCTGGAGCGTCCCAGTGAAGAAATGCCGGAACGCGAAGGCGAGAGCATTATCGTGATTGAAGGCCCGACCGGGGTCGGAAAAAGTCTGGCGTATTTGCTCGCCGGCGGGGTCATGGCGCGCGCGCGCAATAAGAAGCTGGTAATTTCCAGCGCCACCGTAGCGCTGCAAGAACAACTGGTTAACCGCGATTTACCCTTCGTGGTGGAAAACAGCGGCTTGCCGCTGACCTTCGCGCTGGCCAAAGGGCGCAGTCGCTATCTGTGTCCCTATCGCATCTATCAGATGACGTCGGACGCGGCGCAAGGCGAGTTGCTGGCGGTGGACCCGGTGATGCTATGGGATCGCAAGCCACAACAAGCCGAACTCGATGCCCTGCGCGCCCTGGCTGACGCGTTTCACCAGCGCCAATGGAACGGCGACCGTGATCAATGGCCGGAAATGATTGCCGATGATTTGTGGCAACGGGTCACCACCGACCGCCATAGCTGCCTTAAGGCCGGCTGTCCAAACCGTCCCGAGTGCCCATTCTTTCTGGCGCGCGAAACCCTGGAAGTCGTCGATGTGGTGGTCGCCAATCATGATTTGATGCTGGCGGATATTGGAATGGGCGGCGGCGTGATTCTACCCGCGCCGGAAAACAGTTTTTATTGCATTGACGAAGCCCACCACCTGGCCAAGAAAGCAGTCAATCAATTCGCCGCCGAGCATTCACTCACCCAGGCGCTGTCCTGGCTGGAAAAAGTCGATGCTAGCGCGGCGCGGATCTCGGCGCTGACTGACAAGGGCGAACTGGCCACCAAGGCATGCGATGCCGCGGCGGCGGCGCAGGAAACCCTGGGTGAATGGCTCTGGTTATTACAAAGCGAAGCGGCGCTGTCGGTCTCAAGTGATAGCCTCGAACCCACATGGCTGATCGAAGACGGCATTCTGCCGGAGCGCCTGTTGATCCCTTCGGCCAATATGGCGCTGGCCAGCCGCATGGTATTCAAGCATCTGACACAACTATCCGAGGCATTGTCCGAGGCGCGCAAAGATAAAGCCTCCGACGCCCTGCCCTTTGATCGCGCAGCTAGCGAACTCGGGATTCTGGTCGCGCGCGCGGAACAAATGATGGACCTGTGGGATATGTTTGAAAAAAACCCGGGCAGCGATGAACCCCCGATCGCCAAATGGGTGCAACGCAAAAGCGAGGGCAAGGGCGACTACCTATTCTGCGCCTCTCCGGTCAGCGCCGCCGCCAGCTTGGTCAGCACACTCTGGCGCCGCGCCGCCGGGGCGCTGCTTACCTCGGCCACGCTACGTTCCTTGGGCGCCTTTGACCTATTACTGGAGCAAACCGGGCTTAAGTGGCTTCCCAAGGTCACCTGCATTGCGCTCGACTCGCCCTTCAATTTTGGCGAACAGGGTGAGCTGTACCTGCCACCGCTACTAGCCAGCCCCAAAGACGCGGGGGCGCACACCCGCGAAATCGCCGATTGGTTACCCCGGCTGGTGGATATCGCCGAGCCGGTCGGCTCGCTGGTCCTCTTTTCTTCGCGCAAGCAAATGCAAGAAGTGGCGGCACTATTACCCGCCCCGCTACGCGAACACTTACTGGTTCAAGGCGAAATTCCCAAGAGCCTGCTAATCTCAGAGCATCACTTGCGCCTACAAAACGGCAAAGCCAGCGTGATCTTCGGACTGGATTCATTCTCCGAAGGGTTGGATCTACCGGGAGAGAGCTGTGTGCATGTCATTATCGCCAAGCTGCCGTTTGCCATGCCCGACGATCCGATTGGTCGAACGCTATCGCGCTGGATCGAAAAACGTGGCGGCAACCCGTTTAGCGAGCTGACCGTGCCCGAGGCATCGATCAAGCTGATTCAAGCGGTCGGTCGCCTGATTCGTAGCGAACAGGACTATGGGCGTGTGACCATTTTGGACAATCGACTGACCCGGCAGAGTTATGGCAAGAGAATGCTGGCCGCGCTACCGCCCTTCAAGCGCATCTAGCATGCCTGTCGGACTTTGTGACGCCAAGTGTTCAAGGAGGGGCTCGGGCCATCATCCGACAAATTCATAAATTGTGTTAAAATCGGCGCGGCCGGCGGGTAGCACACCGCCAGTCCGCGGCAACAACTATAATCAGCGCAACGCGCAAACGAATTCAGAAATCATGATCTGCAACCCATACGAAATCGTCATTCAGGGTCTGACCCTGGAAGGCCGCACCTTCCGCCCCAGCGATTGGGCGGAGCGTCTTTGCGGTATCCTGGCCTCATTCGGCGATAAAAAGCTGGCCTATCATGCCTATGTGCGGCCAATGCTGCTCGAAGGCGTGCGCTGCGTCGCGGTAGACAAGAAACTGGAAAAAATCCATCCACAAGCATTTCTCTACCTGACCGACTTTGCCCGCGACAATCAATTACGCGTAGTGGATTGCCGCACACTCATCGACGAAATCTACCCCAACAAGTTTCTGGCTTAACCTCCCTCCTTACGCGCAATGTCATCAAGCGCGTCACGCCCAAAGACTAATTCGAACGTTTGATTTATTTCAAAAAAAATAGTTTGAACGTTCACTCAATGACAAATAGTTAATTTGATTTTTATCAAAAATAGTCTATGAATTAGTTCAATTTAACTAAACTGTAATAATTACCCAGTAAACACGCGCTACGCGCATTGCGCGAGCGCGCTTCATCACTGGCAAACCCAAGCCCCCATCCATCTAGCCACAAATAGTTAGCAGAAAAGTACTTTTTACTCATAGACATAACCTCACAACCAAGCCTTCTTGTCACTCCATTAAAAATGGATGAAGCAATATGACAGAATCAAAACCGACATATTCCAACAAGTGCACCGCGCCACGTAAAATATATATCTCGACATAAAAACCACACTTTAGACATAAAAACCACATGATGATTCGTTTTAAACCCTGGTTATGTGTGTCATTTCCATAAAATATGAAGAATGTAATATTTCTGTAACACAAATCTTCAATACTCAGCAGGCCGAAACCCGAAACGATTCGGGAACCGCTTAACCAACCTAATATAAGATTCTGGAGCTCTCTGATGAACAAGAAGATTATCGCAATCGCCCTGGCAGGTGTTTTTGTTACCCCGCTGGCAATGGCTGACGTTACCATCTACGGCTTTATCAGTGCAGCGGTACAAAGCGCCAGCGCAACTGGCGGCACTAACTCGACTTACAACGTACCCAACCGTGGCGGCGTCACCGATCAAAACTCGCGCATCGGCTTCAAGGGTACGGAAGATCTCGGTAATGGCCTGTCGAGCATTTGGCAAGTTGAAAGCAGCATGAAGAGCATGACTGAAGGCGGCACCTCCGATAACGGCGCCGGCGCCACTTTCGGCACCCGTAACACCTTCGTCGGCCTGCAAGACAACACCTACGGCGCCGTGCGCCTGGGTTACTATGATTCAGCTTACAAGCGCTACACCAACGTCGGCGCCAACTTCATGCAAGACACCGTGGCTGACACCGAAGGCGCCAGTCAATCCAAGACGACCAGCTACTCGATTCAGAGCCGTGGCGATGCGCGCCTGAAGAACTCAGTACATTACGACTCTCCGGTATGGGCTGGCTTCCAAGCCGGCGCGTCTTATGGCTTTGGCGAAAACAATACCCAATCAGCCGGCGCCACCTCACAGTGGGATGTGGCGGGTGCCTACACCCAGGGCGGCCTGAAGCTGGCAGCGGCATACAACCACCTTGACAACACTGCCGGCGTTGCTAACGCTAGCACCGCGTCCACGGTTCCGACCGGCAACACCACGTTCTACACGACCCAAGCCGCAGGCGTAAACACCACGTTCTACAAATTGGCCGCCAGCTACAAGTTCGACTTCGGTACCATGTTGGCCTCTTCGTTTGAACACGCGTCCTACGGCAATACCGCCGGAAGCAACTTGACCCAGAACGACTGGACTGTTGGCGCGTCGCAAGACATCGGCAACGCCAGCGTCAAGCTGTCGTACAGCAAGTTGGGCAACCTGAACAATGCCTCCTCTAACGACTGGGGCGCTAAACAATGGGTTCTGGGCGCAACCTACAACCTGTCGAAGCAAACCCAATTGCTGGCCTACGCCACTCGCATCAGCAACGATTCAAACCAGGACGTGAACTTCGGTATTGATCCGCTCTACCAGACCAACTCCAGCACCATCGGCGCCACCGGTACCCAGGTATCGGCTGGCTCGACCCTGAAGGCCATCGGCGCGGGCATCAAGTTCAGCTTCTAAGTCTTGGTTTAACGGTTTTTGTAGTACGTATTTCGTTCCATTCGAAGTCAGTTACTTCGGGCACCCCAACGGGGTGCCCGTTTTTTTTGTGCATTTGCTAGAATACCGATTTAGACCCTGGCAAAGACTCCGCATGACCACCTTGATCAAAAACGCGCAAGACATTGAAAAAATGCGCATCGCCGGCCGCCTGGGCGCCGAAGTTCTCGACTACATCGCCCCCTTCGTCAAACCCGGGGTCACGACTGAACAACTGGATCGCTTGTGTCACGACTATATGATTGAGGTTCAGGGCACCATCCCGGCGCCGCTCAACTACGCGCCTGAAGGTCTGACCCCCTACCCCAAGTCGATTTGTACCTCGATCAACCATGTAATCTGCCACGGCATTCCCAATGACAAGCCACTAAAAAATGGCGATGTGATGAATATCGATATTACAGTCATTAAAGATGGCTACCACGGCGACACCAGTCGGATGTTTTATCTTGGCGACACTAGTCCGCACGCGCGTCGGCTGGGCAAGATTGCCTACGAGTGCATGTGGCTGGGGATTGAGAAAGTTCGACCTGGCGCGCATTTGGGCGATATTGGCGCGGTGATCCAGCATCACGCGGAAAACAGCGGCTATAGCGTAGTGCAAGAATTCTGCGGCCATGGCATCGGTCAGCGCTTTCACGAAGACCCGCAGGTTCTACATTACGGCCGCGCTGGCACCGGACTGTTATTAGAGCCAGGAATGATTTTCACGATTGAGCCCATGATCAACCAGGGCAAGCGCCATCTGCGTGTATTGTCCGATGGCTGGACCGTGGTCACCAAGGACCGAGGCCTGTCAGCGCAATGGGAGCACACCATTCTGGTCACCGACAACGGCTACGAAGTGTTGACGGTGTCCGAAGGCATGCCAGCCAAGCCGACACTGCACAAATAAGCACCCGAGCCCCTCTAAACCAGTAGCTTTCGTGCTCGTCATCTTCATGCGCCGCGTGAAGATGACGACTTAGGCATCCTGAACACCGGCATCCGCCAACGCAGATCACCATAAGCCAAACCGCATTTTTTCAAAGCAAAACCTCACAAAAACGAACATATGACCTGAATGAGATCTGTTGTTATTTTGCCGCGCGATGAGTCATGCCCATTTTTAGTGCGTGCTGCATGGCAGCGTCATGCACAAGTCGGATCGCATAAGGATATAGCGCTTGCGCCATGCAAAAATTGCTGCATAGCAGCATCAATATTTATATGACATTTACCTTTGCGCCACCAAAACAACCCGCGCAACCGATTGACACCTCAAGTGCGAACACTAGAATAGCGAACACAAAACGAACAGATAAATAACATTTATCGACACACATACCGCCACAACGCTAATAAACCGAATATGTCAACGTTCGTTGTCCACTCGGCTACACGGAGAGATGTTTAATGAAAGATCAGTTAATCCTGGCACTAGATCAGGGCACCACCAGTTCGCGTGCCATCTTGTTCAATCAGGCCGGGGACATCGTGTCCATTGCCCAGAAAGAATTTCGCCAAATCTATCCGCAGCCGGGCTGGGTCGAGCACGATCCGCAGGAAATCTGGGGTGGTCAGGCCGGGGTTGCGGCGGAAGCCGTGGCCAAGGCCGGTATCGATGGCCACGCGATTGCCGCCATCGGGATTACTAACCAGCGCGAAACCACCATCGTTTGGGACCGTGAAACCGGGCACCCGATCTATAACGCCATCGTATGGCAAGACCGCCGCACCGCTGAATTCTGTGACGAGCTCAAGGCGCGAGGCCTTGGCAAAAAAATTCAACAAAAAACCGGTCTGCTGGTCGACGCCTATTTCTCCGGCAGCAAAATCAAATGGATTCTGGACCATGTCCCCGGCGCGCGCGCGCGCGCTGAAAGTGGCAAGCTGGCGTTCGGCACCGTCGATAGCTGGCTGATCTGGAATTTCACGCATGGCGATGTGCATGTTACCGATGTATCGAATGCCTCGCGCACCATGCTGTACAACATTCATACCCTAGAGTGGGACGCGGAATTGCTGGATATTATGGGCATTCCGGCCAGCATGCTGCCACAAGTCAAAAGCTCCAGCGAAATTTATGGTCACACCCATGCCGCGCATCTCGGCGTCGAGATTCCGATTTCAGGCATTGCCGGCGACCAGCAGGCTGCGCTGTTCGGTCAGCAATGCACTCGTCCGGGCATGGTCAAAAATACCTATGGCACCGGTTGCTTCATGATGATGAACACCGGCGACACGCCGATCGAGTCGTCAAACAATCTACTGACCACGATTGCCTGGCAGATCGATGGCAAAGTGCAATACGCGCTGGAAGGATCGATCTTCATTGGCGGCGCAGTGGTTAAATGGCTGCGCGACGGTTTGGGAATTATTCGTCACTCCGCCGACGTCGGCCCATTGGCGCAAGAAGTTGAATCGAGCGATGGGGTCTATCTGGTGCCGGCGTTCGCCGGACTGGGCGCGCCGCACTGGAACCCGAACGCGCGCGGCACGATTGTCGGCGCCACGCTGGGCACCAAGGCCGCGCACATCGCGCGCGCCGCGCTCGACAGCATCGCCTATCAAACCATGGATGTCCTCAAGGCGATGGAAGCCGATGCCGGCATGGGAATCGCCGAGCTGCGCGTCGATGGCGGCGCCACCGTCAACCAGCTGTTGATGCAATTTCAGTCAGATATTCTGAGTGTGGATGTGGTGCGCCCCAAAATCACCGAAACCACGGCGCTCGGCGCCGCCTATCTGGCAGGCCTGGCGGTCGGTTACTGGCAGGGCATGGAAGACATTCAGGGGCAATGGCAATTGGATCGACGCTTTACGCCCGACATGGCCGCGGAGAAAGTCAGCGAGCATGTACATGGCTGGAATCGCGCGGTCAATGCCGCCATCGCTTGGGCCAATACCTAAATCCGACCGACCTTAGACTTGTGGGATGGCATGGACAAAGATACCGGCTGTCCCGCAACGGAGCATTTATGAATCCATTATTTGGCGAATTTATTGGCACCAGTCTGTTGGTGCTGTTGGGCAATGGCGTGGTGGCCAATGTGCTACTGAAACACACCAAGGGCCATGACAGCGGCTTGATCGTGATTGCCTTCGGCTGGGCCATGGCGGTGTTTGTCGGGGTATTTAGCGTGGCCCCGATCAGTGGCGCTCACTTGAACCCAGCGGTCACCGTCGCGTTAGCGGTGGCCGGCAAGTTCGCATGGTCCAAAGTTCCGGGTTATATCCTGGCGCAGATGCTGGGCGGCATGATGGGCGCGTTTTTGGTGTGGTTAATCTATCGCCGCCACTATGAAAGCACCGAGTGCGGCGCGACCAAGCTGGCGACTTTTTGTACCGGTCCGGCGATCCGCAGCTTTCCCGGCAACCTGCTGTCCGAAGTACTGGCCACCTTTGTCTTGGTGTTTGCCATTTTGAGCATGGTGGCGCCCAAAATGTCGCTGGGCGCCATGGACGCTCTGCCTGTCGCGCTATTAGTACTGGGGATAGGCGTTTCGCTGGGCGGTACCACCGGTTACGCCATGAGCCCGGCGCGAGATCTGGCGCCACGCCTGATGCACGCCCTGCTGCCGATTCCGGGCAAAGGCTCCAGCGATTGGGGTTACGCCTGGGTCCCGGTAGTGGGCTCGCTATTGGGCGGCACCTTAGCCGCCCTAGCCTATACCCAGCTCTAAGCCCACGGGGTAGCGAATACTGCGCGTGGCTCATCCGCTACCCCGCTCATAACCACCTGAGCGGTGGTTTTTTTTCGCTTTGACGTCAACAATCGCGCAACAACGAATGCAAAACGATCAAATATAGATGTAAACACACAACAAACGAATAATATCGAACATTAAAGATTGAAATGCTGACGACATCGCTCTAAGCTATTAACGGTACGATTACCGTGGGTCGCGCGCGATACCGTGGTGTAAATCCATCGATAACAAAGGGCTGCACGGTGAAAATCTACGATCTATTAGTGATCGGCGGCGGGATCAATGGCACCGGCATTGCGCGCGATGCCGCGGGCCGCGGTATTTCGGTGCTGCTATGCGAAAAAGACGATCTGGCCGCCCATACCTCTTCGGCCAGCACCAAGCTGATCCACGGCGGTTTGCGCTACCTGGAATATTATGAATTCGCGCTGGTGCGCAAGGCGTTGCAAGAACGCGAAGTGTTACTGCGCGCCGCGCCGCACATTATTCGGCCGCAGCGCTTTGTGATGCCGCATGATCGCGCACAACGCCCAGAATGGATGATCCGTTGCGGACTGTTTCTTTACGACCATCTGGCGCGACGCAAAGTACTGCCCGGATCACAAACCGTCAGCCTGAAACAGCATGTGTCCGGCGCGCCACTCAAGTCGGATTTTCGCCGCGGCTTTGTCTATTCCGACGGCTGGGTACAAGACGCGCGTCTGGTGGTGCTGAACGCCATGGCCGCCGCTGAAAATGGGGCGCGCATTCTCACCCGTGTTAGTTGCACCACAGCCGAACGTCAGGGTGAGCATTGGCGCGCGACCCTGCTCCATGCCGACGGCCACCAGGAACAGATCACCGCTCGCGCAGTGGTCAATGCCGCCGGCCCGTGGGTGGAAAGCCTGTTGAAGCAGCGCCTTGGGCTTAGCTCGCCCAAGTCGATTCGCTTGGTCAAAGGTAGCCATATTGTAGTGAAAAAGCTGTTTGATCACCCCTATGCCTACATTTTCCAAAACCCGGACAAGCGGATTATCTTTGCGATTCCGTATGAGCGAGATTTCACCCTGATCGGCACCACCGACATCGAATATCATGGTGATCCGGATCGAGTGGCGATCGACGCCTCCGAAATCGAGTATCTGTGCCAGATGAGCAATCGCTATTTCAATCAGCAAATCAGTGCCGGCGATGTGGTTAACAGTTATTCGGGCGTGCGGCCGCTACTGGACGATGAGGCCTCAAACGCCGCTAGCGTCACCCGCGACTATGCGTTGGAACTGGATAGTCAGGGCGCGCCATTGCTATCGGTGTTTGGCGGAAAAATCACCACCTATCGCAAGCTGGCGGAAGAAGTCGTCGATCGTCTGGCGCCGCTGCTGGGCAATCAGCGCGCGAGCTGGACCGCTGATGTCGCCCTACCCGGCGGCGACGTGCCGGGCGCAGATATCGAGGCCTACACGTACGCGATGGCCACTCGTTACCCTTGGCTACCAAGCGCTCTGCTCGAACGCTACGTCACCACCTATGGCACCCGACTGACACGCCTGATCGGTACAGCCAAGGCGCTGACCGAACTTGGCGCGGAAGTCCTGCCCGGGGTGTTTGCGGCTGAACTGGCGTATTTGGTACGGTTTGAATGGGCCACGACCGGCGATGACATTCTCTGGCGCCGCAGCAAGCTCAAGCTGCATTTGAACCACAATGCGGAATCGGTGCTGGACACCTGGCTCGCGGACTATCAACACACTCTCGGTGGAGAGAGTGAACCCGCCCTCTCGCAGCACGTCGGCTAGTCAGCCACAAATAACTGGGTGCCGGACTCGGCGATTACGGACACCATGCCACTCGGCACCGGTTTATCGGTAAACAAGGCGGTCACCTGTGACAGGTGGCCGAGTTCCACCAGGGCCGGGCGGCCAAATTTGGAGTGATCCGCGGCTAAAAACACATGGCGCGATTGCTGAATAATCGCTTCTGAAGTACGCACCTCACGGTAGTCGTAGTCACGCAGCACGCCATCGCTTTCGATGCTTGAAATACCGATAATGCCGTAGTCAACTTTGAACTGTCGAATCAGTTGCACCGTGGCTTCGCCAGTAATACCGCGATCGCGCTTGCGCAACACCCCACCGAGCACGATCACTTCACAATCGGGGTAGTCACACATCATGTCGGCCACATGCAGGTTGTTGGTAATCACCCGCAGCCCACGATGGCGATACAAAGCCTTGGCCACTTCTTCAGTCGTAGTGCCCAGGTTGATAAACAGAGACGCGTTATCCGGAATCTGCTGCACCAATAGCCCCGCCAGTCGGCGCTTTTCTTCGATACACAGCACTTGACGCGCGTTATAGGCCACATTTTCCACGCTAGACAACACACTGGCGCCGCCATGATAGCGCTGCAACAGCTGATGTTCGGCCATCAAGGCAATATCACGCCGTATCGTCTGATGTGTCACCGCGAAGTGAGCCACCAATTGTTCAACCGTGACGTAGCTCTCGCGTTCCACGATACCTAGAAGTTCTTTCTGGCGCTTATTGAGGATAATCATCTTCTCTTCACTCGCAATGGCGGGGCCACCCCCTTGTGGCAACTAATCGCGCAACTCGCGCCCGGTCAGGCGCAAAAAGACATCTTCCAGATTTGCCGGGCGCAGCGCGTAGCGCAGGCCGCTGTGCTCAAGCGCCGCGAGCAGGCCGTCCATGGCGCGACCATAAAAAAACGCGGTTTCGCCGCTGATCTCCAGACGCACGTCCGGCGCGCGCCGCGCCTCAGCCCAACTGACCGCGCCATCGCCATACACTTCCAGCACCTCGGCTTCGATCAGGGTGTCAATCAGTTGGTGCGGACTGCCCTGGCTGATCAGTTTGCCGTTGTCGATCACCGCCAGACGGTGCGCCAGGCGCTCGGCTTCGTCCATGAAGTGCGTGGTCAGCACCAGAGTCTTGCCCTGTTGCGTCAGGCGACGCAGACGATCCCAGATCATGTGGCGCGCTTGCGGATCCAGACCGGTGGTGGGCTCATCGAGAAAAATCAGCTCCGGGTCATTCACCAGAGCGCGCGCCAGGGTCAGACGCCGCTTCATGCCACCGGACAGTTCACTGACCTTGGCGTTTTCGCGTCCGGCCAATCCGGCAAAATCCAGCAGTTCGGGCACATTGACCTGTCTCAGGCCAAAATAGCGCCCCCAAATCAGCAGATTTTCAGCCACGGTAAAATCGGGATCGAGATTATCGAACTGCGGCACCACCCCCACACGCTGGCGCGCGGCGCGCGCTTGCGCCGGGATCGGTTCCTGGCACAGACGAATGCCACCGCTATCGGCCTCAATCAAGCCCAGCGCCAACTTCATGATGGTGGTTTTGCCCGCGCCATTGGGCCCGAGCAGGCCATAGCACTCGCCCGGCTCAACGTGAAAGCTGACATCATCGACCACCCGGCGCCCATCATAAATCTTAACCAGACTATCGATGCGCAGCATGTGCCGACTCCCTGCCTATAAACAGCGCTTGATGCAATTCGCCAACTGCACCAGGCTGCCATGGAAAAAATGGCCGACACCCGGAAACACGATCACCGGCAGTTGCTGTGGTCGCGCCCAGTCCAACACCGCCGACAGCGGAATCACCTCGTCGGCCTCGCCGTGAATCACCAGGGTATTGGCCGGAACCTCGGGAGTCGGCAACACGTATTTACCCACCGCCACACCAATCAGCAGCAGTTGTTCGGCCTCGATGCGCGTACGCGCGCGCGCGGCGACAAAGGCGCCGAAGGAAAACCCAGCCAACAACAAAGGAAGCGCGCCGTGAACCTGGCGCGCATGATCGACCACCGCCAGCACATCGTCAACCTCGCCTTCCCCATGGTCATGGCGCCCGGTACTCAAACCCACGCCACGCAGATTCGGACAATAGCAGGCATAACCCATCTGACTCAGCGCGCGCGCGGTACTCTGCACCACTTTATTGGTATGGGTACCGCCCTGTAGCGGATTAGGGTGGCAAATCACCGCCAGCGCGTGACACTCGCCTTCCGCCGCCATATATAAGGTATCAAGCTCGCCCACCGGGCCTGGAATTTGTACTGCTTCGGCTACTTTTGCCATCAGATTTTCAACCTTTCGACAACTTGCCCTTGCACCAGATGCCGCTCGACGATTTCATCGATATCCTGCTGATCAACATAGGTATACCAAGTGCCCTCGGGATACACCACCAGCACCGGACCGGAATCGCAACGGCCAAGACAACCGGCTTTATTGATCCGAATCTGGCCATCTCCAGCCAGGTCCAAATCTTTGACGCGTTGCTTCATATAGCCATGCAACTGGCTCGAACCCAGATCATTGCAGCAGCCCTCACCGGGATCGCGTTGATTGCAGCAGACAAACACATGGTGCTTAAAGTGACTCATGATTAACCTTTACTCGTTTTCCGCCCAGCCGGTGGCGCCATGCAGCGCCGCGTTCTCGAACTTGGCGTAGTGCCCCAGGAACGCCAGGCGCACGATGCCGGTCGGCCCGTTACGATGCTTACCGATAATGGCTTCGGCCAAGCCTTTTTCCGCTGAATCCGGATTATAGTAATCGTCGCGATACATGAAGATGATGATATCAGCATCCTGCTCAATCGCGCCGGATTCACGCAAGTCAGACATCATTGGCCGTTTGTTCGGCCGCTGTTCCACGCTACGAGATAGCTGGGACAATGCGATCACCGGTACCTGCAATTCCTTGGCCAAGCTCTTCAAGCTACGCGAGATCTCCCCCAGTTCAGCCGCGCGGTTGTCCCCGCCGCGCCCCGAGCCCGACATCAGTTGCAAGTAATCGATCACGATCAAGCCGAGCTTGCCACCGTGCTGACGCGCCAGACGGCGCGCGCGCGCGCGCACTTCCAGCGCGGTCAATGCCGGGGTTTCGTCGATATACATTGGCGCCTCGGACAGTTTACCAATCGCAAACGTCAGTTTTTGCCAATCTTCATCCCCCAACTTCCCGGTACGCAACACGTGCTGATCCAGCCGGCCCACCGAGCCCAGCATCCGCATAACCAACTGTGTGCCGCCCATTTCCATCGAGAACACCGCCACCGGCTTGTTCACTTCAACCGCCACGTGCTCGGCGATATTCATCGAAAACGCGGTCTTACCCATCGAAGGACGACCCGCGACAATCACCAAGTCCCCCGCTTGCAGACCCGAGGTTTTAGCATCCAGGTCGACAAAGCCAGTGGGGACCCCGGTCACGTCATCCGGGTTATCTCGGCTATACAGCATGTCGATGCGCTCGACCACTTCCTTGAGCAGGTTGGGCATTTCCAGAAAACCCTGCTTGGACTTGGCGGTACTTTCCGCGATCTGGAACACCTTGCCTTCGGCTTCGTCGAGCAACTGAGCCGCGTCACGTCCCTGGGGGTTATAGGCTGACTCGGTAATCGTTGCGCCGACCTGCGCCAGTTGGCGCATGATCGAGCGCTCACGCACAATTTCGCCATATCGACGTATATTAGCCGCCGAAGGCGTGTTCTGCGCCAAGGTCGCCAAATAGGCCAGGCCACCGATATCCGCCAGCTCCGCGGATTTATCCAGACTCTCGGCCACGGTCACCACATCGGCCGGACGCGACAACTCGATCAGCCGCGCGATATGACGATAAATCAGGCGGTGATCCTGACGATAAAAATCGGGCTCGGCCACCACATCGGCGATCTTCTCCCAAGCCTGGTTGTCCAACATCAGGCCCCCAAGCACCGACTGTTCGGCCTCGACCGACTGCGGCGGGGTCCGAATATTCAATGCGGGGTCATCAAACGGCTGATTCTGTTCACTCATTCTGCGCACGACGATCGTTGGACGAAAGTGTAATTCTAACAGTTTTAGCCCTCGCGCCGGCGCGAGCTTCTGCTTGATTGATCAGTTTTCATCTGTACGCCAGTTGGTTTACTCTTTTAGTCAACTATTGGCATGGCGCATGGCCTACAGTACACTTGAGCCACAAGTCCGAGGTTAACAAACCCAAAACAGGAGAACACTGATGGAACATAAGTTGCCAGCATTACCGTATGCATTGGATGCACTAGCACCGCACATTTCCAAAGAAACGCTGGAGTTTCACTACGGTAAGCACCATCAAACCTATATCACCAACCTGAACAACCTGATCAAGGGCACCGAGTTTGAACAGGCGACGCTGGAAGAAATCATCAAAAAGTCCACCGGCGGTGTGTTCAACAATGCGGCCCAAGTCTGGAATCATACCTTTTACTGGTTTGGCCTGTCCCCCAACGGCGGCGGCGCACCGAGCGGCGCGCTGGCTGATGCGATCAATGCCAAGTGGGGTTCGTTCGAAGAGTTCAAAAAAGCCTTCACCCAAACCGCGGTTGGCACGTTCGGTTCTGGCTGGGCTTGGCTGGTCAAGAGCGCGGATGGTTCGCTGGATCTGGTTTCCACCAGCAATGCCGCCACGCCACTGGTCTCCGACAAGAAGCCGTTGTTGACCTGTGACGTTTGGGAACATGCTTATTACATCGATTTCCGCAACAGCCGCCCCAACTATCTGGAAGCCTTCTGGAACCTGGTTAACTGGGAATTCGTTGCCAAGAACTTCGCTGCATAAGCCTAGCCAACCGGCAATAAAAAAAGGACCCTCGGGTCCTTTTTTTATTGCCGCGCGGCAAGTCGAACTCGCCGCGCGCACCTTAGATTTACTGATCCTGTTGCGGGTCTTGCGTCAGCGTTTGCTTGCCGAGCTTAACCGGGTACTTTTGCCGCAAAGCGCCCAGATAGCTGATTGCCTGAGTGTTGGCGCTCATATCCGCAATCACGCCCGACAGCTGAGTGCGCTGCTCGGGACTAATGGCCGGGGCCGGCAACACTTGATCAACGCGGTAGATCACATATTCACCGTTATCATGCTTCACCCCGGCATAGGCCGGCAGCTTAGCGACGTTGGCGGCGAAGATGGCGCGCACATCAGCCACGGGCAAACCGGCGCTATTCTGACGCGAGACAGCATGCGCCTGACTCCACACCGAACCTGCGTCACCCTTGCCAGACTTCATGTCGGCCAGCATTGCCTGACCGCGAGTCGCAGCCAGTTTGGCGCCCTCGATCGCCACCAGCTCGGACTTGATCGCATCCTTGACGTCGGCCAGGGCCTGCATGTGCTGAGACTGATGATCACTGACACGCAACACCAATAAGGTATTGTTACCCAAATCGATCGGCTCGCTGTTTTGTTTCTTCTGCAGCACATCACCACTGAAAGCGGCGGCCAGAACCTTGGGATTGGACAACAAAGGATCACTGCCCGGTTTTTCACGCGAGATCCAATCCGAATGCTGCGGCGCCAACTTAAGCGCGTCCTCTACGCCCTTGAGCGAACTGCCCTGCTGGTATGCCACTTCGGTCAGGGTGTCGGTATCTTGGCGGAATTTCACACCGGCCTGCTGTAGCTTCACTCGGGCGGCAACCTGATCCTTCACCTCATCAAAGATCGGATGTTTGATCTGATCCAGGCGAATGATGTGATAGCCATATTGGCTACGCAGCACTTCGCTGATCTGCCCCGCCTGCATGCGGAACATCACCTCGCTGATCTGACCCGGCTTGCCGCCATCAAACGCCTTGGCGAGCGCGTCACGCGAGAAGAAACCCAAAGAGCCGCCCTTGGCTGCTGAGCCAGCATCTTGCGAGCGCGAGCGCGCCAATTGATCAAAGCTGGCCGGATTAGCGCGCAGCTGTTTGAGGATGGCATCGGCTTGCGCCTTGATCCGTCCGGCAACTTCGGCGCTGGCGCCTTGCGGCACCGTCAGCATGATATGCGACGCGCTACGTTCTTCGGCGCCAAACTCCGCCTGGTGCTGGGCGTAATAGCTCTTAAGATCGGCATCGCTTGGATTCATGCCCGTCGCTAGTTGTTGCTGCGACAACACCACATAATCCAGACGCACGGATTCAGGCGCCTTAAAGCGCTGCGCATTGGCCTTGAAGTAGGCGGCAACCGTGGCATCGTCGGTTTTCACCGCCGCTGCTTGCGATTGCGGGGTCAACACCACGGCGCGTACCGCGCGGGTTTCACCCAGAATCGCGGCCAAGCGGTCGGTCAAGGTCTTGGAGACGATCTGCCCAGAAGCGAACGGCGACATTTGCGTCTGCATCAGCAGATCACGCGAGATCCGCGCCTCGAACATCGGCCCGGTCATCTGCCGCTCGTCCAGAAAAGCCTTGTACTTATCCAGGCTGAACTGACCGTTGTCCTGAAATTGCGGAATCGCGCTAATTGCTTGCTGCAGTTGCGCGGCCGAAATCGTTAAGCCGAAATCGTTGGCATCCGACAGTAGCAAATCGCGCTGAACCAGCCCTTCCAAAGCGCGCTGACGCGAACTGGCATCCACTGGCTGACCGTTCAGCTCACGATCCAGATCGCGCATGGTGATTTTGGTATTGCCAATTTTGACCAGGAAGGGATCATCCACCACGGTACTGTAGCTACTTATGCCAAAGCCGACAAAAGTCAATGCCACCGCGCCCAGGATAATCTGGATAACGACTTTGTTGTTCTCAACAAACGTGAACATGGCGCCCTAACCTAACTAAGAAAAAAGGTGAACGCTTTGTTCGTTCACCTTTTGTGTGTTCTGGCGGAGCGGACGGGACTCGAACCCGCGACCCCCGGCGTGACAGGCCGGTATTCTAACCAACTGAACTACCACTCCAAAACTGGTGGGCGTTGACGGGGTCGAACCGCCGACATTCTGCTTGTAAGGCAGACGCTCTACCAACTGAGCTAAACGCCCTCTGTGCCTCGCCATCTGCAGCGAGGCCACGCCTTGAATCAAGGCGTCAGATTATAACGCGTCCTTCAGTGCTTTGCCAGCACGGAACTTCGGGGAACGAGCAGCAGCGATCTTGATGGTTTCGCCGGTTTTCGGGTTGCGGCCGCTACGCTCTGCGCGTTCGCCAACATAGAACGTTCCAAAACCCACCAAAGTAACAGTGTCGCCCTTTTTCAGAGCGTCGGTTACGGAAGCGATCACGCCGTCGAGTGCCTTAGCGGCTGCAGCTTTCGAAATGTCAGCTTCAGCGGCGATAGCGTCAATCAATTCAGACTTGTTCACGTAAGTCCCCTTTCGTCATTCTCGGTCTACGTAGGTAGTTAGGTAAAAACCGCAAGCTTTATAACAATTCGCAAATCCTTGTGTCAAGCGGCTTCCGGAGCCATTTTGCCAGTTAGCAAGGGCCACCGGAAGCAATTTATTACAAGCTTTTACAAGGACGAGCTAAACAACTGTTTTTTAATGGGTCATAACCGACACACTTTTGCCGGAATCGGCGGCTGGCGGCACTTCTTCAGGCTTTTCTTCCTCAAGAAGGGGCTCGGGTTGGCGTTCCAACGCCAATGCCAGCACCTCGTCGATCCATCTGACTGGGTGAATTTCCAGCTTACTTTTGATGTTTGCCGGGATTTCAACCAGGTCCTTCACATTACCATGAGGAATCAGAACATGCTTGATTCCACCACGCAGGGCGGCCAATAATTTTTCCTTGAGACCGCCAATTGGCAACACTTCGCCGCGCAAGGTAATCTCGCCGGTCATCGCCACGTCGGCGCGCACCGGAATACCGGTCAACACCGAGACGATCGCGGTGGTCATTGCGCCACCGGCGCTCGGACCATCCTTAGGCGTCGCGCCCTCGGGAACGTGAATGTGCATATCGTGCTTTTCATAGAAATCGCGCCGTATGCCCAAGCTCGCCGCCCGACTGCGCACCACACTCATCGCCGCCGTAATCGACTCTTGCATTACCTCGCCCAACTGCCCGGTACGGATGATATTGCCCTTGCCCGGCAAGGCCACCGCCTCAATCGTCAGCAATTCACCACCCACCTCGGTCCATGCCAGACCAGTGACTTGGCCGATCCGGTTTTCTTCCTCGGCAATGCCGTAGTCGAAGCGACGCACACCCAGGAATTTCTCCAGGTTTTTCGGCGTTACCGTCGTCCGGCCTGGCGTCTTCTTCAACAGATGCGCAGTCACGACCTTGCGGCATATCCGCGCCACTTCGCGATCCATATTGCGCACGCCGGCCTCGCGGGTGTAATAGCGCACGATATCGCGCAGCGCCGACTCTTGAATCGTCAGCTCGCTATCCTCCACGCCATTGGCCTTCATCTGCTTAGGCACCAGATAGCGCAGAGCAATATTGACCTTTTCGTCCTCGGTATAACCCGAAAGTCGAATGATCTCCATACGATCCAGCAGTGCCGGTGGAATGTTCAGCGAGTTGGCCGTGGCCACAAACATCACATCCGACAAGTCATACTCAACTTCGGCATAGTGATCGACGAAGGAATGGTTCTGTTCCGGATCCAGCACTTCCAGCAGAGCCGACGAGGGATCACCACGGAAGTCAGCGCCGAGCTTATCCACTTCATCCAGCAGGAACAGGGGATTCTTGACCCCGACCTTGGTCATGTTCTGCAGCACTTTACCGGGCATCGAGCCGATATAGGTGCGGCGGTGACCGCGGATTTCGGACTCGTCATGCACCCCACCCAGGGCCATGCGCACGAACTTGCGTCCGGTGGCGCGCGCCAGCGACTGGCCCAATGAAGTCTTACCCACACCGGGAGGCCCAACCAGGCACAAGATCGGCGCCTTGAGCTTCTCAACGCGTTGCTGCACCGATAAGTACTCAAGAATCCGCTCTTTCACCTTCTCCAGACCGAAGTGATCTTCATCCAGCACGGCTTCGGCATTCGCCACATCCTTGTTGACCTTGGATTTTTTCTTCCATGGCAGATCAAGCAAGGTGTCAATGTAGTTACGCACCACCGTGGCTTCAGCCGACATCGGCGGCATCATGCTGAGCTTCTTGAATTCGGATAGCGATTTATCGCGCGCTTCCTTGCTCATGCCCGCACTGCGAATTTTCTTTTCCAGCTCTTCGAGATCACCGGCCTCGTCGATCTCGCCCAGCTCTTTCTGAATCGCCTTGACTTGCTCGTTCAGATAGTACTCGCGCTGGCTTTTTTCCATCTGGCGCTTAACACGCCCACGGATGCGACGCTCCACCTGCAGAATGTCAATTTCGCTTTCCAGCTGCGACAGCAGATGTTCCAGCCGCGCCTTGATCTCGAACATCTCCAGCACTTCTTGCTTTTGCTCGAGTTTGAGCGGCAGGTGCGCAACGATGGTATCGGCCAGGCGACCGGCTTTTTCAATACCGGCGAGCGATGACAAAATTTCAGGCGGGATTTTTTTGTTCAGTTTGACGTACTGCTCGAACTGAGCCAGCAGTGCGCGACGCATGGCCTCAGTCTCAGTGGTGTCCTCGTCCTCGGGGGCGAGCGGCGACACGCTGCCGACAAAGCAGCCGCCATCCTCACTCACATCCTTGATGCGCGCGCGCTGACGCCCCTCCACCAGCACTTTGACCGTGCCATCGGGAAGCTTGAGCATTTGCAGCACGGTCGCAACCGTGCCCACGCTGTAAAGATCCTCGGAGGAAGGCTCATCCTTGGAGGCGGAGCGTTGCGCCACCAGCAAGATTTGTTTGCCTTCATCCATCGCTGTTTCGAGAGCGCAAATCGATTTACTGCGCCCAACAAACAAGGGGATCACCATGTGCGGGAAAACCACCACATCGCGCAGCGGCAACAGCGGCAACATAGTGTCTTCCAAAAGTTCTGCGGCTTGTGGCATATCCCTAAACCTTACTTTCAAAAATCTTGCTTGAAAGATGGGGCGAGCCCGGAAAAATTCAACAGCCCCATACTAAAACAGTTTGCTAATGCCGCAAATAAAAAACCGCCCTTGCGGGCGGTTTAGCGTGTCAGCCGGCCATTAGGCCGATTGCGCTTCGTCACCCAGTTCGCGATAGATATAGAGCGGTTTCTCGCTTTTCTCAATCACTTTCTCGTCAACCACCACCTTGGCAACATCAGTCAACGACGGCAACTCATACATAGTATCAAGCAAGGCACGCTCTAGAATCGAGCGCAAACCACGCGCCCCGGTCTTGCGCAACAACGCCTGCTTGGCAATCACGCGCAACGCCGACGGACGAACTTCCAGATCGACCCCTTCCATCGAAAACAGCTTCTGGTACTGCTTAACCAGGGCGTTTTTCGGCTGAGTCAGAATCGTGACCAGTGCTTCTTCGTCCAGTTCTTCCAGGGTTGCGGCGACCGGCAAACGACCAATCAGTTCGGGAATCAAACCAAACTTGATCAAATCTTCCGGCTCCACTTCCTTGAACAACGTCGACAGCGTGCGGCTTTCATCCTGAGTCTTCAGTTCAGCGCCAAAACCAATACCGCCTTTTTCCGACCGGCGACGAATGATTTTATCCAGCCCATCGAACGCCCCGCCGCAAATAAACAGGATGTTGGTGGTATCGACCTGAATAAACTCTTGGTTAGGATGCTTACGTCCACCTTGCGGCGGAATAGAAGCCACCGTCCCTTCGATCAGTTTGAGCAGAGCCTGCTGCACGCCCTCGCCCGACACATCACGAGTAATCGACGGATTTTCAGACTTGCGCGAGATCTTATCGATTTCATCGATATAGACGATACCACGCTGAGCCTTTTCGACATCGTAATCGCACTTCTGCAATAGCTTCTGGATGATATGCTCGACATCCTCGCCCACATAACCGGCCTCGGTCAGTGTGGTGGCATCGGCAATCACGAACGGCACATCCAGCAGACGCGCCAGCGATTGCGCCAACAACGTCTTACCGGAACCCGTCGGGCCGATCAGCAAAATATTGCTTTTCGACAACTCGACTTCATCCGCGCCGGCGACCGGTGCGTACAAACGCTTATAGTGGTTATAGACCGCCACTGACAAGGTTTTCTTCGCCAGATCCTGACCGATAATATACTGATCGAGACTGGTACGGATTTCCGCCGGCGCCGGGAGCTTGCGCTCTTCGCCCGCGACCGCGCCAGCCACAATAGCCTGGTCAAGCTCTTCACGAATAATGTCGTTGCATAACTCAACGCATTCGTTGCAGATAAACACCTGCGGCCCGGCTATCAGTCGCTGAACTTCATGCTGACTCTTCCCGCAGAAAGAGCAATACAGAAGTTTTTCGTTACTATTTTTGTCCGCCATCAATCGTGTCCGTGCTGATTAAGCTTTTGCTGTTTCCTGACGCGAAGACAACACCCTGTCGATCAATCCGTAAGCCTGGGCCTGCTCGGCCGACATGAAATTATCGCGTTCGGTATCGTGCGCCACCTTGTCGACTGGCTGACCGGTATGCTTGGACATTAATTGGTTCATCAAGTCCTTGATCTTCAGCAGCTCGCGCGCATGAATCTCGATATCCGTCGCTTGACCGCTCAAGCCGCCAATCAACGGCTGATGGATCATCACGCGGCTATGGGTCAGCGCAAAACGCTTACCCTTAGCACCCGCCGACAACAGGAAGGCGCCCATACTGGCGGCCTGCCCGATGCACAGCGTCGACACATCCGGCTTGATGAAATTCATCGTGTCGTAGATCGACATACCCGCAGTAATCGAACCGCCAGGCGAGTTGATATAGAGCGAGATATCCTTATCAGGATTTTCCGACTCAAGAAACAACAACTGCGCCACAATCAGATTGGCCGATTCATCTGTTACCGGGCCCACCAGGAACACAATACGCTCCTTGAGCAGGCGCGAATAAATATCGTAGGCACGTTCACCTCGACCGCTCTGCTCTACCACCATGGGCACCAGGCCCAGCCCTTTTGGTTCCATCATCAACTCCATCGGCCACTCCGGTAATAGGATTATTGGGCGTTGCTACCCATCAGTTCGTCGAAGGACAACGCCTTCTCTACTACATTGGCGCGACCCAGCACAAATTCAACCACGTTGTCTTCAATAACCATCGAAGTCGGGCCATCCAGACGTTCCGGGCTGGCGTAATACCAGCTCATCACTTCTTCCGGATCTTCATAACTATCGGCGAACTCAACCACCAGAGCCTTGACTTGTTCCGGCTTGGCTTCCAACTGATTAGCGGAAACCAGTTCAGACATGATCAGACCCAGGGCAACACGGCGCTCAGCCTGTTGCTGGAACAGTTCCGGCGGGAAAGGCATATCCTTGACCTTCATGCCGCGACCTTCCAGATCTTGGCGCGCCTTATCCATCAGCCGGCCAATTTCCACTTCAACCAAGGCCTTGGGCAGATCAATCGTGGTCACGTCCAGCAACGCCTGCATCACGTTTTCTTTGGAACGGGCCAGCAAACGACGCTTCACTTCACGCTCAACATTTTTTTGAATTTCGGCGCGCATTTTAACGATATCGCCATCGGCCACGCCCAAAAGCTTGGCAAATTCAGCGTCAACCGGCGGCAATTCGGCGGCGGCAACGTTTTTCAGGGTCAATTCGAACGAAGCGGTCTTACCCGCAACGTCCTTGCCATGATAATCCTCGGGGAAAGACACTTCGATGGTCTTGACTTCGTCTTCCTTCATGCCACGCACGCCGGCTTCAAAATCAGGCAACATCTGGCCTTGACCCAGAACGAACGGGAAGTTTTCCGACGAACCGCCATCAAACAACACACCGTCGATCGAACCCTTGAAGTCGATGATCACACGGTCACCCTCTTCGGCGGCGCGTTCAACACGAGTGTACCGGGTACGCTGCTTGCGCAGGATATCGATGGTCTTATCGATTTCGCCGTCAGTCACCGGGGTAACCGGTTTTTCGACCTCTTTGCCCGCCAGATCGCCGACGGTGAATTCCGGATACACTTCAAACGTAGCGGCAAACTTAAAGCTGCCGGCTTCGGCTTGTTCGTGCTGCGGTTCAAAGCGCGGATATCCGGCCACGCGCAGCTTTTGCTCGCTGATGGCGCGGTAGAAGCCTTGTTGAACCTGTTCGCCCAATACTTCTTCGCGAATCTGCGCGCCGTAATTCATTTCCACGATTTTCAGAGGAGCCTTACCCGGGCGGAAACCCTGAATCTTGGCGTTACGTGCTGCGCGCTTGAGGCGTTCGGCCACCTGGGCGTCGATGGCGTCCATCGGCAACGCGATATTCATGCGGCGCTCAAGGCTACCCAACGTTTCCAACTGTACTTGCATGTCAAATCCTAACTGTGCACGAGTTTAGTTAAGCTGATACACGGCCGTCGCCAGGGATCCGGGCGGGGAAAACGCACCCGCCTGGCGCCGCATCCGCGCTCAATCTCGCCAGCCGCAAGCCATTGCGCCAGCTATCACGAAAGGCGGAAGTATAGCACGCTTACCCGCGTTGTCAGCAGCCGCGCCACATCCTTGGCTATTCTGCGAGTTTTCCTGGCTTCAGCGGGTCGTTAGAGGGTTAAAACCCGCACGCCAAGCAGCAGCATCACCACGCCACAGCCGCGATTCACCCAGCCCATGCGCTGGCGCAATACGCCCAGCACCGCGGCATGCGACAGCATGAAAGCCAGCAGCGCATACCACCCCATATCCAGCAGCGCGGCGGTCAGCACCATCTCCGACTTGACCAGCCATGACATACCGGGGTGAACAAACTGACTGAACAACGCCAGAAAAAACACAGCCAGATGGGGATTCGAACCGGCCACCACCAATCCTTCGCGCGCGGCGCGCCACATGGACCGCGCCTCCCGCGCCCCCTCCAGCACCACACTACCGGCCGGGGCGCGCAAGCTTTGCACTCCGAGCCAGAACAAATAGGCGGCGCCACACCAGGTCACCACGCGAAACAACCAGGGTTCGGCGGTCAACACCAGCGCCAGTCCTTGTACCGTGGCCAGCGCATACAAACCCACGCCGCAACCGTGCGCCAGCGCGGCCGCCACCCCATGGCGCCGACCGCCGCCCAAACTATGACGCACAATCAGCGCCAGACTCGGCCCGGGCGACATCGCCCCAAGCAAGCAAATACTGGCCAGCGCCAGCCATGTGGTATAGCTCATGATCCGCCCTCATTAAACGTCTGCGGTCAGTCTATGTCAGTACGGCCATGCAAGGAACAGCGCTCAGCGCATAGTCATCATGACGATTTGTCATAGTGATGCACGCCGTAAATCGAATGGTGCAACACGTCAAACACATGATTGCGAAACCACTGGTGCGCGGCATCGCGCTCCAGGCGCGCGTGCCAGAGCAGCCAATAGCGATAGGTATGCTCGGCAAACGGCAAGGCGCGCCAAGTCACCGGAAAATGCTCGGATAGTTTGGCCGCCAAATGCACCGGCGTGGTCAGCAGCAGATCGCTGCCCGCGATAATCCGCAGCGCCGAAACAAAAAACGGCACCGACAGGCGCACATCGCGCCGCCGTCCATCTTGAGCCAATAACCGCTCAACAAAGCTGTCCTTATCGCTGCCGCCGGAAATTCGCACATGCGGCCAGGCCAGGTAATCATCCAGCGACAAACACGGCGCGCCCGCCAGCGGATGATCGCGGCGCATCACACACACCGGCTGATCGCTCCCCAGGTCGCGGCCGTGCAGATTCTCCGGAATCGCTTCGGCAATCGTCGCCACCAGATCCACCCCCTGCTCGGCCAGAATCTCATAATGCCCGGGCTGCCACAGCCGGAACACCAGCTGTAGGTTCGGCGCCTGCGGCAACATGCGCGCCACCATTTCCGGCAACATATATTCCGCCAAATAGTCCGAACCGGCGAACTCAAAGCGCCGCGAACACGACCCCGGGTCGAAGCGCGGCGCCTGATACAAGGCTTCGATATCCGCCAGCACCGCCTTGAGCGGTAGGCGCAAGCCCGCCGCGCGCTCGGTCAGTACATAGCCCGGCCCCTGGCGCAGCAGCAGGGGATCTTCCAGTTGCTGACGCAGCTGCGCCAAATGACGACTTAACGCCGACTGGGTCAACGCCAGGCGTTGCGCGGCCTGGGTCAGATTGCGGGTTTCCAGCAGCGCATCGAGCGAGCGCAGCAAATTCAAATTCAGAGAAGACAGCATCGCGACACCCGTACAGTAAGCGCTTAGTGTGCCATAGCGGCGCGCGGACAGGTTCCTAGCGGCCAGACACGCGCGCCAGCCGCGCCGCGAGCAACGGCGGCGCGCCGCGCCGCGGTACGAGCGGATGCTCGCTAAGCTCGGGCAAGCGCAACAAACGATCGATATCCGCCACCAGTTCGCGCCCGATGACCGATTCTCTAAAATCCATGCGCGCGTTGTAATTCGACTGATGAAACTGTGCGCTCAGGTCTTCCACCGTGAGGTCGGCAGACCCATGGCGCTCGACCACATTACGCAACGCCTTTTGGATACAGGCCTGCTGATAAACCGCCTGAAAATCGCACTGCAGCAAGCCCGCGCTGCCGGCGGGACCGCCATGCGTGATACACAGCTTTCGCAATTGCAGCAACTGCTGAAACCCTCGATCATCAACCATCGCGCCAGCAAACACCGAGATGGAAACCGCCGCGCCGCCCACTTCGGCATTAAGCCCCTTGGCGCTCGCAGCGGCAGGACGCTTGAGTTGATCCAATTTACAGCGCAGCGCCCAGGCTTTCTGAACCGTCATCGGACCCGACAGATCGCGGACAACGTCCAGCCAATCTTGACCATTGGACACGGTTTTAAGCAAATTTTCCGCCGGTTTAGCCCAGGTGGGGACTTGGGCGTAATGGTGTACCTTCTTCACCGGCAACAACGGCGAGGTTGCCGAAGCATGGGTGGCCGGCACCGCCAGGACTGGCGTGGCGACGGGCGTGCTAAAAATACGCATGGCGGTATAACCTATCATGATTTGAACAACTCAACCCGGCCTTGCGGATCAAGCGCAGAGGTCAACAACCCACCCCGGTCATTTGCAGTTCAGTCCATTACACTCGGCGATAAAGTATCCATAATTTTCGGCATTACGTAGCGCGTCCCTTGGATCAAACTCCGCCGCCAGCATGGCGTTATATCTGCCATACAGTGTTGCCGGATAACCTTCCGCACGCCCCAAATCATCAGTACCCAAAATACGGTGTGATAGCTCATGAAACAATGTTTGAGCCTTGTCATCCTTGCCGGCGCCCCGCCATAAATCGGCCACTTCGATCGTCAACCGCGGCCGCAAAGGGTTAAAACCGCCACGAACTTGAGCATAAAAGCCCTGGCTATCATTCGATGGCGCATCGACCAAACAAATCGATGACTGCGGGTGCTGCAGCACGTCACGCATCTGCGTCAAATTGCGCGCCAGGGTGGCAAATTGCTCCGCATCCAGATCACCAAACCAGATTTGCACTAAGCGGACATATAAATCAGGCGAAGCCAGATTATTCGCGCCCAATACCGTGCCACGCCGGGCTTGAGCAACACCATCAACCGCGCGATTAATCCACTGCGCAATATTGGCGGCCAACCACTCGGTGTCGGCGCGCAGATGCTTGGGGGCAACCACCATCATTCGGTCACGGGTCACCGTCGCCAGGGTTTGCGGGGTATTGTTGACCGACCGCAAGCCCCGCGCCAGCGCAGATGAGGGACCGGGCGCGGGAGGGGCGACCGAATTCAGCCGCAACGGCGCGGACGAGAGCGATGAAATCGAAACGGGCATAAAATTCCTAGGGAAGCGACAAGCGCGCCACGCCGATGGTCCGATACTTCCCTACAGAAAACTCACAAAAAACGATCATGCGGTTCTGGTTGCTGATTTTGATTTTTGCTGCAACAATCAAAACATCCTAATCGTAAGCGATCTCGCATGAGCCCACCCAGCAGCACCCGAGGCGGCGCGCGCCCCGGCGCCGGACGCCGCGCTGGTAGCGGTCGTTTCAGCCACGACGAACCGCTGACCCAGCTGCGCATTCCGCAAGCCGACAAAGCCGAAGTCATCCGCCTGGTGGCGGCGCGTCAGGCGTTGCGCCATAGCCAATCGTGGCGCCCGGACGACAACCCCGCCGAAGTCCGCCTGCCGCTCTACGCTAGTCGGGTACCGGCCGGTTTCCCCTCGCCGGCCGACGACTATCTGGAAAGCACCCTGGACCTGAATCGCTATCTGATCGATGACGCGCCCGCCACCTTCATGGTGCGCGTCAAGGGTGACTCGATGATCGGCGCGGGCATCAGTGAAGGCGATATTTTGGTGGTGGAAAAAGGGCGCGCGCCGCAACACCAGCAAATTGTTCTGGCGGTGATCGACGGCGAGTTTACCGTCAAGCGCCTGCACCACCGCGACGGCAAGCTGGCGCTACTGCCGGAGAACCCGGCCTATCAACCGATCGAGATTCTGGACGGGCAAGAACTGACGGTGTGGGGCGTGGTCACCGCCTGCATCAAGAAATTTTAGCCATGCAACGCTACGCGCTGGTCGATGGCAATAGCTTCTACTGTAGTTGCGAACGGGTATTCCGCCCCGACCTGGTCGGCAAACCCATCGTGGTGCTGTCCAACAACGATGGCTGTATCGTGGCGCGCTCGCGCGAAGCCAAGGCGCTCGGCATCCCGATGGCGGCCCCCTATTATTCACTCAAACACCAATTGCGCCGGCAGCGCGTGGCGGTATTCAGTTCCAATTACGCCCTCTACGGCGACCTCAGCCGGCGCATGATGCAAGTCATCGGCGAATATGCCGGCGCGCAGGAGGTGTACAGCATCGACGAATGCTTCTTGCACCTACCGACCGGCGTCGATGCCAGCGCGCATGGACAAATGATTCGACGCGCGGTGTTCCGCCGCGTCGGCATTCCGACCGCAGTGGGCGTGGGTCCAAGCAAAACCCTGGCCAAATTGGCCAATCACCTGGCAAAACAACAGCGCGCGCTGCACGGCGTATTCGATTGGGACACGCTCGACACCGCCACTCGCAACGCTTATTTGCAGCAATTACCGCTCACCGCGATCTGGGGGGTCGGCCAGCGCCTGGCGGAGCAACTGGCGCGTCACGGCATCCTTAACGCGGCGCAACTGCGCGATGCCGCGCCCACCCTGCTACGCCGCCATTTTGGCGTCGTGGTGGAACGCGTGGCGCGCGAGCTCAACGGCATTCCCAGCTTGCAACTAGAACAGCTGGCGCCCGCCAAGCAACAAATCATCTCCAGTCGCTCGTTCGCGCGCCCGTGCGGCGACTATGACGCCCTGTGCGCCAGCGTGGCCTACCACGTCACGCGCGCGGCGGAAAAGCTGCGCGCCCAGCACTGCGTCTCGACCCTGATTGGCGTCAGTCTGCGCGCCAAAGGGCGCAACAGTGACCAGGCGTCGCACAGCCAATACCATTGCCAAGCCCTGGAACAAGCCAGCAACGACACGCTGATTCTGGTCGGCGCCGCGCTGCAAGCACTGCGCGCCCTCTATCTACCGGGCTATGCCTATCAAAAAGCCGGCGTGATCTTATTGGAACTGCGACCACAGCAAGCATTGCAACACGACCTGTTCGCCCGCGCCCCCGACCCGCGTCGCCCTGAACTGATGCGCGCCATCGACGCACTAAACCGGCAACATGGCCAGGGCACCATCCGTCTGGCGGCCGAAGCACTGAGCCCAGACTGGCGCATGCGCCAGGAACAACGCTCGCCGTGCTACACCACACGCTGGGATCAACTGCCCGGAGCAAACTAGATCACAAAACTTAACCTAATCATCACTTACCAACCAAGACCATTAGTTATATAGTTTTGTTCTAATCAGCACCGTTTAAACCTAAGGACCCTCTAAACCCGTTACGCACTCAAAGCAGTTCATCACTTGTTCAGGGGGAAACAAGGAGAACAAACATGATAGAACAACGCTTGGCTGAATTTGCGCGCATGGTCAGACAGCGCGTGAACCTACCCGCGCGAATCCGCTTGTGGAGCGGAGAAACCTTTGACCTGGGTAACCAGCCCGAGCCAACCATCCTGATTACCGTCAGCGGCCCGATGGCCTTGCCCCACCTGATCAACCCGTCACTCGACTCACTGGGCAGCGCTTACGTCAAAGGTCATATCGACGTCCAGGGCCCGCTACACGGCATCATCGCCATGAGCTACGCCCTGTCGAATTTCGCGCAAAGCCTGGGCCAGAAAGAGTCGCTGCTCGCGCGCGCGGCGCAGAGCCTGATCCACCACAACCGGGACTCTGATCGGCACGCGATTCAATACCACTACGACGTCTCTAACGACTTTTACCGTCTATGGCTCGACCCCAACATGCTGTACTCCTGCGCCTACTTCGAGCAGGGCGATGAAGACTTGGCCCGCGCGCAAATCAAAAAGCTCGACCACATTCTCAAAAAGATCCAACTGCGGCCGAATCACCGCTTACTCGATATCGGTTGCGGCTGGGGCGCGCTGGCGATCCGCGCGGCGCAACAGTATGGCGCGCAGGTCACCGGCGTGACCCTGTCGCGCAAGCAATACGACTACGCGCGCGAACAGGTGCGCGCACTGGGGCTTGAGTCGCTGGTTCGAATTGAGCTTAGGGATTATCGCGATGTCAGCGGCCAGTTCGACCGCATCACCAGCGTCGGCATGTTCGAACACGTCGGCCGCGCGCACCTGACCGAATACTTCAGCAAAATCCACAGCCTGCTCATGGATGATGGCCTGTGCCTGAACCACGGCATCACCCTGAGCGACCCGGAGCTCGACGAAACCCCGCTGGGAGGCGGCAGATTCATCGACACCTATGTGTTCCCGGACGGTGAGTTGCCGCATATCGGCGCCGTGCTGACCGAAATGCAGCGCGGGGGGCTGGAAACCCTGGATGTGGAAAACCTGCGGCGCCACTATGCGCGCACGTTGCAGCTATGGAGCCAGAATTATGAACAGCATGGCGCGGAGATCCGCCGCACGGTGGAAGAACAGCAATACCGCATCTGGCGCGTATACCTCGCCGGCTGCAGTTATGCCTTCGAACAGGACGATGTCGCGATTTTCCAGGTCTTATGCCACAAAGCCGGCCGCTCCAGCAAGGCACTTAATTGGTCGCGCGCTTATATGTATGAATGAAGAACAGATCTTGATCCGGCCACCCGGCTTGCGGCGGTGGCCGGCCAGGAAAACCACCGGCGTACCCTGATGGGCCCCACCATCCTCAGGCAATTCGTCGGCGAAACATGACATAGGCCACGGACAGCGTGGTCAAAGCGATCAAGAGCAGCGGCCACAACTCCGGCCACACCAGGCCGAAATCGAAACCTTTAAGAAACAGACCTTTGACGATCACGATAAAGTGGCGCAACGGATCGGCCTCGCTCACCACCCGCAAGAACACCGGCATGTTCTCCACCGGCGCCATATAGCCCGACAGCACCACCGCCGGCACCGTAAAACTGAACACTCCGAGAAAGGCTTGCTGCTGAGTCGAGCACACCGAGGAAATCATCAGGCCAAACCCCACCAGCGACAGGCCATAGCACAGGATCGAACCGTACAGCAGCCACACCGAACCGGTGAATGGCACGCCATAACAGAACACCGCCGCCAGCGCGATAATGCTGCCTTGAATGCTGGACACGATCAGCCCGGGAATCGCCTTGCCGACCAAGATCAAACCGGGGTGCAACGGCGACACCAGCAACTGCTCAAACGTCCCCTCCTCGCGCTCGCGCGCCATCGACAAGGCAGTGACAATCAATGCGCCCAGGGTGGTAATGATGGCCACCAGGCTCGGCAAGACAAACCAGCGATATTCCAGATTGGGGTTATACAGATTATCGATGGTCAGCACCGAGGTTGGCACCCGTCCGCTTTGGCCTAAACGCTCGGCGGAGTAATTGACCACGATGGCCTGGGCGTAGCTGAAGGCAATTTGCGCGCTATTCGAGCGTCGTCCATCGATAATCGCCTGCAATGGCGCACTCTGGCCGCTCGCCAGACGGCGCGAAAAATCTTCGGGAAAGCGAATCGCCAGCATGGCTTGCTGCTCGTCAATCACCTGGCGCAACGCGCTATCGCTATGCACCATTAATACGCGTGGAAACGCGCGGGCCTCGGCCAAGCGCTGCAATAACTCCAGCGAGGCCGCGCCCCCATCTTGGTTGTATACCGCCAGGGTGCTGTTTTTGACTTCCAGCGTGGTGGAAAACGGGAAAATCAACAGTTGCAGTACCAGCGGCATAATCAGCAGCCGGCGCCCCTGAGGGTCGCGCCACAAGCCTTGCAGCTCTTTAAGAATCAACGTCCACAGCCGGTAACCCATTTCAGATTCCTAATCAAGGCGACGCCGGGTTTTCAGCGCGGTCAGCCCAAGCCAGAACAGCGCGGACAGCAGCAAAAACAGCATCTGGCGCCACAAGACCGGCCAGACCTGCCCGGCTTGAAACAGCGTTTGCAAGGCACTGACGAAATAACGCGCCGGAATCAGATAAGTCACCGCCTGGATCGGCAAGGGCATGCTACTGATTTCAAACACAAAGCCAGACAACAGCGTGGCCGGCAAAAACGCGGCGTTCAACGCCGCCTGCGCCGCGTTAAACTGATTGCGCGTCAGCGTGGATAGCAGCAAACCCAGCCCGAGGGCGCTACCAAGAAACAAGCTGGTCACCACAAACAACACTCCGAGCGAGCCCCGAAACGGCACGTCCAGCACCCAGACCGTCACCGCCACGCAAATCAGCATCGACACCACGCCCAACAGGTAATACGGCAGCACCTTGGACAACAGCAGCTCGGCGCGAGTCACCGGCGTGGACAACAACGCCTCCATGGTGCCGCGTTCCCATTCGCGCGCCACCACCAGCGAGGTCAGCAAAGCGCCGATAATCGTCATAATCACCGCAATCGAGCCCGGCACCAGAAAGTTGCGACTGACCGTTGAGGGGTTAAACCAATAGCGCGGCAACAGCTCAATGCCCGGCGCGCTGACCACCCCCCGTTCCAGCGCGCGCCGATCCAGCCAGATCTGCCAGGCGCCGCTGACGTAGCTGGCCACAAAGTTGGCGGTATTTGGCTCCGCGCCATCGGTCAACAATTGCACCGGCGCGCTCTCGGCGCCGGCGTTCAGGCGTCGGGCAAAATCCGGCGGCAACACCACCACACCACGCACCGACCCGGCGCGCAGCTCTTCGATCATTTCACCACGCGAATGACCGCGCACCGCGGCAATAAACGGCGAAGCGAACAGCGCATCGGAAAACGCCTGAGCATCGGCGCTGCTATCTTCCACCACCAGGCCGATACGCATGCGACTGGAGTCCAGACTCACGCCGAACCCGAAAATAAACAGCAGAATCACCGGCAAAATAAACGCAATCAACACACTGCTCGGATCGCGCACGATCTGATAACTTTCCTTGAGACACAGGGCGCGCAAACGACGCCAGGATAGCCAGTTCATCGTCCCTCCTCGCGCTCGGCGTCACTGGCCTCAACCAAATAGATAAAGGCATCCTCCATGGTTGGATCGGGTCGTTCGGCGCTTTGCGCGCGTAATTTGAGCTCATCCGGCGAACCGCTGGCAATCAAGCGTCCGCGATACACCAAACCAATTCGGTCGCAATACTCAGCTTCATCCATGAAGTGCGTGGTCACCATTACCGTCACCCCTTTGTCCACCAGGCCGTTGATATGGGTCCAAAATTCACGCCGGGTGATCGGATCCACCCCGGAAGTCGGCTCATCCAAAAACAGAATCTGCGGTTCATGCATCAGCGCGCACGCCAAGGCCAAACGCTGTTTAAAGCCCAGCGGCAAAGCGTCGGTACTGCTGTCGAGATACGGCGTCAGAGAGAACGCCCGCACCATCGTGTCAATTTTTTGCTGCTGCGCTACTGCGCGCAAACCGTAGACACCGGAAAAGAAGCGCAGATTTTGTTCCACGCTCAGCTTGCCATACAAGGAAAACTTCTGCGCCATATACCCCAGACGCTGACGCGCCTGACTGGCGCTTTGCTTCAAATCGATGCCCATCACCTGCGCCTGTCCGCTGGTTGGGGTCAATAAGCCGCACATCATTTTAAAGGTAGTGGACTTGCCGGCGCCATTGGGGCCAAGCAGACCAAAAATCTCGCCGCGCGCCACCCGAAAATTGACCTGATCGGTGGCGACAAAATCACCGAACTTGCGCGTCAGGTCATGGGCTTCGATCACCGCGTCAACCGCCACGCCAGCCGGCAGGTCCTGAGCATGCATCACCGCGGCCAACGCTGAGTCGCCACCGGGTCCGCCGCCGAGGAGATCAATAAAGGCATCTTCCAGGCGCGGCGCCACCGGCGCCAGATACGCATCCGGACCGGCATCCAGTAGGGCCAGATTGGGCAGCGCCTGCGCCTGACGCAGCACCAGGCGCACGCTCTGGCCCTGAATCACACCGTCGATCACTTCGGGGGCGCGCAACGCGCGCGTCAGCACCTGGCGCCGATTGGTTGTAATCCCGCGTATCTGCAGACTACGCCCCGACATGCGCGCCGCCAGCGCTTGCGGCGTGCCATCAAACGCCACCTGCCCCTGGTTCATTAACCGCACTTCGGCGCACAGCTCGGCCTCATCGAGATACGAGGTACTCCAGACAATCGCCATGCCGGCATCGGCCAGAGAATTCACCATGCGCCACAATTCGCGCCGCGAAATCGGATCGACCCCGACACTGGGCTCATCCAGCAACAGCACCTTGGGCTGTCCCAGCAACGCACAGGCCAGACCCAACTTCTGTTTCATGCCGCCGGACAACTTGCCGGCCGGCCGAGTGGTAAAGCGCGCCAGATCGGTGAAGGCCAATAAATGGGCAAAACTACTGACCCGATCTTCCCCCAATACACCGCGCAAGTCAGCGTACAGCGTCAGGTTCTCCTGTACCGTCAGATCCTCGTACAGACCAAACTTCTGTGGCATATAGCCCACCACCTGATGCAAGGCCGACGCATCGCGCAACGGATCAAGGCCGGCGACACGCAAATGCCCGGCGCTCGGCGCCAAGAGACCGGCAAACATGCGCATCAGCGTGGTCTTGCCCGAACCATCCGGCCCGACCAGCCCGGTAATCCGCCCGGCGTGAATCACCGTGGACAACGCGCTAATCGCCGGCGCGCCCTCGGCGCAAAACCGTTTTTCCAGCGCTTCGGCCACAATCATCGGGGTCATCCGGCGCTACCCGCCAGCGCCACCGTCACCGGCATCCCCTGCCGCAGTCCGCTATCCGCGTCACTGACCACAACGCGCAAGCGATACACCAAATCGGTACGCAAATCGGCGGTTTCCACATTCTTCGGCGTAAATTCGGCACTGGGCGAAACATAGCCAATCACCCCGTGATACGGATGATCCGGCCGGCTATCGGTCGTCACCTTGACGGCGGTTCCCGGCGCGACCCGTCCCAAATCGGCTTCGGCCACGTAGGCCCGCACCCACACCGGGCGCGTCAGCGACAGCGTAAACAACGGTGCGCCAGCCGCCAAAATCGCGCCGGACTCATTCGCGCGCGTCAGCAATACCCCATCCGCCGGCGCCAGCAACACCGTGTCACGCAACTGTAAACGACTTGAAGCCAAGGCGGCCTCGGCCTGCAACAACTGCGCGAGCGCCTGCGCCTGATCCTCGCGCCGATAACCCTGGCGATACAGGTCAAACTGGGCCGCCGCCGCGCGCGCCAACGCCCGCGCCTGATCACGCGCCGCCAAGGCGTCGTCATAATCACGCTCCGCGCTAGCTCCACTGCCACGCAGCGCCAGCTGACGCTGCAATAGCGCCTCGGCATCCGTCAGACTGGCCTGGCGTTCGGCCAGCGTGGCCGCCGCCTGGGCGACTTCCTGCGGACGAAAACCGGCGCGCATCAGGCTGACCCGAGTTTGCAGCGCCGCCACATTCGCCTCGGCCTGACGCAAGGCATACTGATATGGCTCGGGATCCAGTCGCGCCATCACCGCGCCAGCGCGCACCGTATCGCCCTCATCAAAACTCAACGACTGCAATCGCCCGGCAACGCGAAATCCCAGACTGACCTGGCGAATATCGACATTGCCATACAATAGCAATCGATCTGGCGCGCGCCCGAGGCCAAAACCGAACACCGCCAATGCCACGCACAACGCCACCACCACGCCCGCCACCACCGCCCGCTTGCGATCAAACTTCACCTTAGCGCCTCCCTGCTTGCGTCAAACCTTGCAAAGCCCAATCCAGACGTTGCTCGATGCACGTCCGGTCATAGGCGAATTGTGTGCACAACGCCAGCCACTCAGGCGGCAGCGCCGCAAGCGTGCCGGACACTTCAGCCACCCACAGTGGCGCCACCAAAGGCGGCATCAGAAACATCAACAGCTGCACGGGATGCCCGGCCACCAAAGCGCCCTCTTGCTGCGCCTGTTCAATCGCCTGCACCAGCAAGACCGGATGGCGCTGACGCAGCGACAGCACAAACTGGCTAGCCGCCGGCTCCCCCGCGGCCACGTCTTGCAGCAACTGCATCGCAAACACCCGATGCTCCAGAGCAAAATCCACCAACTGCAAAATCAGGGCGCGCAATCTAGCCACCGGCGCGCGGGTTTGATCCGAACGCAGCCGCAGCTCGGCGAACAGCGGCTGATACCAGGTTTCGATCAACTCGGAAATAAAGGCATTGCGATTGCCAAAGTGGTAGACAAAACTGCCCGGATTGACCCCGGCGTGCGCCGCCAGGCCGCGCACCGTCAACTTTCGCAAACCCGTCACGCGCGCCAGACTCATGCCGGTTTGCAGTAGCAGTTCGCGCGTTGAGGATGATGGATTTGAGGTTTGCATTTTTACATACTTATACAACCGTATAAAAAACGCAAACAGAATAGATTAAAGCCCGTTCCCGAGCCAAGAAAACCGCGCCACAGCCCAACCATAAGGCGTCGTGCGCCCCGCGCTGGCGACGCAAGGACCAGACCGCGCATACCCGCCAGGCGGACGCGACATTCCCCTCCGACAGACTTTTACACCCAATCGGCTTGCCGCTACCCAAATGGCAAGGGATAATACCGTTTGCCCACTTGACCCACGGGCGCCCCGGCACGCGCCAACACCTCGCCCGGCCCTGCGCGCCCGCCCGCCAGAGTCCAACGAAGGAGTCCCGATGCTGTTGATGATCGACAATTACGACAGCTTTACTTACAACCTGGTGCAGTACTTGGGCGAACTTGGCCAAGACGTGCGGGTGTTTCGCAACGATGAAATCAGCATTGAGCAGATCGAGGCGCTGGCGCCCGACTATCTGATGATCTCGCCCGGCCCCTGCACGCCGGATCAAGCGGGGATTTCGCTGGCCGCGATTCAACACTTTGCCGGACGGCTGCCGATTCTCGGCGTCTGCCTGGGGCACCAGAGTATCGGCCAGGCGTTTGGAGGCAAAATCGTGCACGCCCAGCAATTGATGCACGGCAAGATTTCGCCGGTGTCACACCATGGCACCAGCGTATTTGCCGACCTGCCGACCCCGATCAACTGCACGCGCTACCATTCGTTGGTGATCGAACGCGCCAGTTTTCCCGATTGCCTGGAAATCACCGCCTGGACCGATGATGGTGAAATCATGGGGGTGCGCCACAAAACCCTGCCGATCGAAGGCGTGCAATTCCACCCGGAATCCATTCTGACTGAACACGGCCACGCCATGCTGTCCAATTTTCTGCGCGCCCATGCCCGATGACTGAAACCTCGACCGGAAGCGATACTCGTATGATCACCCCACAGGCCGCGTTGAATCGTCTGATCGATTCGAACGAATTATTTTATGACGAAATGCTGGATTTAATGCGCCAGATCATGCGTGGCGAGTTGTCTCCCGCATTGACTGCGGCGATATTGATCGGCTTACGCGTCAAAGTGGAAAGTGTGCAGGAAATCGCCGCCGCCGCCACGGTCATGCGCGAATTTTCAGAACGAGTGCCCGTACAAGTCCGCGAACACCTGGTCGACACCTGCGGCACCGGTGGCGACCAGTCGCACAGTTTCAACATTTCCACCGCCGCCGCCTTTGTCGCCGCCGCCGCCGGCGCGCGCGTGGCCAAGCACGGCGGGCGCTCGGTGTCATCCAAGTCGGGCAGCGCCGACGTGCTGGAACAGCTCGGGGTCAATATCGATCTCGGCGCGACCGCGGTTGGCAAATGCATCGACAGCATCGGGCTGGGATTCATGTACGCCCCCAACCACCACAGCGCCATGCGCCATGTGGCGGCGCTGCGGCGCGAGCTCGGTGTGCGCACCGTATTCAACATTCTCGGCCCGCTCACCAACCCCGCTGGCGCTGACAATCAGGTCATGGGCGTATTTCACCGCGACCTGGTCGGGATTCAGGCCCGGGTATTAAAAGAGCTAGGCAGTCGCCACGTCATGGTGGTGCATGGGCTGGATGGGCTGGACGAAATTACGCTGACCGACAAAACCCGGGTGGCGGAACTCAAGGACGGCAGTATTCGCGAATATTTACTCGACCCGCGCGACTATGGCTTTACACTGTGCGACAGTAGCGCGTTGCGCGCGGAAACCGCCGCCGAGTCGGCCGAGATTGTCCGATCCGTACTAGAGAACAAACCGTCGGCGGCGCGCGATATTGTTTTGATGAACGCCGGCGCCGCGCTATATACCGCGGGATGCGCTGACACGCTGGCACAAGGGATAGAACTGGCGCGCGACGCCTTGCGCTCAGGCGCCGCCGCGCAAAAACTGCAAGAGCTGGTCACATTAAGCCAAGCGCTTGCCGCATAGATTACAGGGCGGCCGACAATGTCGGCCGCAGTTTTTTTCATCGTCGAATTTGTCTGACTGAAAATGAACAAACTATCCAAAGATATATTCAAGGCCTACGACATCCGTGGGATTGTCGGTAAAACCCTGACCGTGGACGTGGCCAGACAGATCGGACGCGCGATTGGCTCCGAAGCCCGCGCGCGTCAAGTCACCACGCTGGCCATCGGCCGCGATGGTCGTCTGTCCGGCTCCGACCTGTCCGATGCCCTATCCGAAGGCTTGCGCGAAACCGGCATCAACGTGATCGATGTCGGTCGCGTCGCCACGCCCATGCTGTATTTCGCCACTCACGAACTGGGCACCCAGTCCGGCGTCATGGTCACAGGCAGCCACAACCCGCCGGATTACAACGGTTTCAAAATGGTCCTCGCCGGCGACACGCTGGCGGGTGACGATATTCAGCAACTCTATCAACGCATCGTCGACGGCAACTTTGAAAGCGGCGAAGGTAGCTACAGCACGCACGACGTCACCGACGCCTATTTCGACCGGATCACCGGCGACATCAAGCTCGAACGACCGATGAGCGTGATTGTCGATTGCGGCAATGGCGTGGCCGGCGCGTTTGCGCCCATTTTATTCCGTCGCCTCGGTTGCCGCGTGCGTGAACTGTTCTGCGATGTTGACGGCACCTTCCCGAATCACCATCCGGACCCCGCCAAACCGGAAAACCTCAAGGACGTGATTCAGGCACTGGACAAAACCGACGCTGAAATCGGCCTGGCGTTCGATGGCGATGGCGACCGTTTGGGCGTGGTCACCAAAGATGGCAGTATCATTTGGCCCGATCGCCAGCTGATGCTCTACGCAGCCGACATGCTGGAACGCAACCCCAAGGCCAAGGTGATTTACGACGTCAAGTCGACGCGACTGCTCAAGCCCTGGATCAAAGCCAACAAGGGCGTTCCCGTCATGTGCCGTACCGGTCACAGCTACATCAAAGCCAAAATCAAGGAAACCGGCGCGCTTCTGGCTGGCGAAATGAGTGGCCATGTGTTCTTCAAGGAACGCTGGTACGGTTTTGACGACGGCATGTACACCGGCGCCCGGCTGCTGGAAATTCTGTCACGCGTCGAAGACCCGAGCGAGCTGCTCAACGCGCTGCCGAACGCCATTTCGACACCGGAATTGAACCTGAAGACGCGCGAAGGCGAAAATCACACGCTGATCGCCGCGCTGCAAGAATCGGCGCAATTCCCCGACGCGGAAGAAATCATCACGCTCGACGGCCTGCGTGTCGAATACGCCGACGGCTTTGGCCTGATGCGCGCCTCCAACACCACGCCGGTGATTGTGCTGCGTTTCGAGGCGGACACCCAGGAAGCGCTGGATCGCATCAAAGCTGATTTCCGCCGCGAGCTATCCAAAGCCACTCAAGCCAAGTTACCATTTTGAGCGGGTCGCCTGAAAGGACCTCCATGTATTCTCAAGCCGTCAGCCACTTCACCACGGTGCGCGATCTATTACGCTTCGCGGTCTCGCGCTTCACCCAGGCCGAACTCTCGTTTGGCCATGGCACCAGCAATGCCTATGACGAAGCCGCGTACCTGCTGCTGTCGACGCTGCACCTGCCTATCGATCAACTCGAGCCCTACCTGGACGCGCATCTGCTGCCCGCCGAAATTCAGGACGTGGTCGAGATGATCGAACGACGCACCGAAGAACGAATCCCCTCGGCGTATCTGACCCATGAAGCCTGGCAGGGCGAGTTCCGCTTTTATGTGGACGAACGGGTGATCGTGCCGCGCTCATTTATCTTTGAACTCCTCGGCGACGCGCTTAACCCGTGGATCGAGCACCCCGACCTGGTGCACCGCGCGCTGGATCTGTGCACCGGTTCCGGCTGCCTGGCGATTCAAATGGCCTACCACTACCCGGATGCCGAGATCGACGCGGTGGACATTTCACTCGACGCGCTTGAAGTCGCGGCGATCAATGTCGAAAATTACCAGTTGGGCGACAGTATTGAGCTGATCCACACCGACCTGTTTCAAGGTCTGGGCGATCGCTACGATCTGATCGTCTCCAACCCACCCTACGTTGACGCCGACTCGGTGGATGAACTGCCGCAAGAATACTTGCACGAACCGGAACTGGCACTGGGCTCGGGCAAGGACGGGCTGGACGCCACGCGTGAAATTCTGCGTCAGGCGCCGCAGTTCCTGACCGAGCGTGGCGTATTGCTGGTGGAAATTGGTCACAACCGCGACGTACTGGAGGCGGCGTTCCCGCACCTGCCGTTTGTCTGGATGGAGACCAGTGGTGGCGATGGCTTTGTGTTTCTGCTGACGCGCGAAGACCTGGTTGCCGGCCTGCCCGCCGAAGTCTCCTGAGCCGAACCCGCCCACCCGTTTGAAGATGCCTCATCACTGCGACACAGCGAGCGGGGGCGGCGGCAAATCAACCTGACTGAGCGTCAGCGGCGCGCTACTGGCGGCGCTCTGTGCGCCAAAAGCCGCCGAAGCTTGAATCAGGCGTTCCAGCCGCGCACTATCCAGCGCCGGTAAGCGCGGCGTTGCCGGATCGAGCGCCGCCTGCTCCAGCTCACTGGCGCTGATGCGCTCGTTACCGTCAGGCGTGCACAGCTCCAACGCCAAATGGCGTTGCTGTGCACGCGCGTAGTAGTCAAGCAACAGTAGATTAACCGACTCAACCGGCGCGGACTCCCGCGCCAGCACACTCAAGCACAGATCATCACCGCGCCGCGCCAGGGCAAAGCGTTCCCATGGCAGGCCGGTATGAATCTCCAGCGTATCCAGCACCTCATCCTCGGCCTGATTATCCAGGTAATACAGCGCGCCGTTGGCGCTATCGGCGCCAGATAGCGTGATTTCATAGCGATCGGCGCCGGCGCCGCCACTGAGCAGGCTGCCGGAATGGTGGGCGCTCAGGCGGTCCGCGCCAGCGCGTCCGAGCAAGATATTATCACGGGCGGCGCGCGAGCTCAGACAGGAACCATTGACGCCGGCGATCTGGACGTAAGCCGCAATTTCGCCGGTAGTGGCATCCATTTGCCAGTGCAGTTCGGCCTGTTGTTGATCAACGATAAATAATGGCGCCACAGCGGGGTCGGCGCTGGCGCCGCCCTCATGCCTAATGATTTTCTGCGCGGTTGCGCCGCTAGCGTCAGCGCTGTTCATCCGCGCCGTCACGAGCACATCGCCCTGATTGCTCGACAAGTAAAGCTGCTCGAGCGTACAGGCTAGCGCCAGCACATTGGCCCCACGGCTCCCGCTGGCGGCGCGCGTATCGATCCCGACCGTGCCCGGCAGTGCTTCGACCACAAACACATCATTGCCGCCACGACCGATGAGCCGGTCGTTACCGGCGCCAGCACGCAACAGATCATTGCCCGGCGTCCCGCGCAGAACATCGTCGTAGTCGCTGCCCTCGCCGCTCAGGCGATAGCGCGCGTCCAGCGTCATGCCGCCCGCGGCCTGCCAGTAGCTGGCGCGCGCGCCAACGGCCGGCAACTCCGCATCGAACTGCCCGGAGGCAGATAATTCAAACAGATGCAGATTGTTGCTGCCCAGCGCCTGGGCCAAGGTCGCGCGCGCGGATGGCGGCAAGGGAATACGCAGCGGCGCCCCGCGCCGCCAGCCAATCTGGTAGCCATCGCGGCTGACCAAGCGCGGCATGGCGTCGGGTTCAAACAGCGCCAGCAACTCGCCGCCATCAATGCTGAGTTGGCTAGAGCGCAGCCAAGGCAACGCATCCAGGGTCAGCGTGCTGCCATTGATTTGCAGCAGCACGTCCAGTTGTTCCAGACCGAGGGTCTGCGCGCGCGCCGTGCTGGCGCTCAGTAGCGCGCGCTCGGTGCGGTAGCGCAGGGAGACGCGCACCTCCGCCGCCAGACTATCCAGCGCCAGCACCCGCCTCCCGGCGGGTAGCAGACTGACGCCATCCAGCGCGCCTTGCCCTTGCGCCAATAGTGGCACGGCATTGACCGGAGGTTCTGCGCCAGCGCGCGGCGCCAGACGACGCGCCGCCAGATCCAGCTCCAGCCCTTGCCGGTCGTTGGCATACGCACAATCGGCATTTTTGACGTAACGCAGATCGACGGAAAAATCGCTGACGCTCCACGCCACGCTGGCCAAGCGGCCAGGCAGCGCGGGCTGCAGGACAAAACCGTCCTGCGTGGCGAAAGTCCAACTGCCGGCGGCCAGCGCGCGCCGCCCATCGCGTTCTTCGTAGATCCGCTGGACGGTGATACTGGCGCCGCTATGCAGGGTCAGTTGCAGATCCAAGCCAACAATGCGCCAGTCGCGAATCAACTGCAGACTGAAATCCAGATAGACAATACTGCGCGCGGCCGTGTCAGGATTGCTGCGCCCGCTATCGCGCAGGATCACGTGATCACCGGCGAACAACATGGCGATCTGATAAACATCGTCGCCATCGCCACCATCGGCCGAGGCACTGCCGGCCAGACGCAGCAGATCGTTGCCACCACGACCGTAGAGCCGATCGCCACTGCTGCCGGACAGCGTGTTCGCCTGTTCGTCGCCCCACAGTTGGTGCTGTGTCGGCGCGCCGCCGGCTGGCAACGCATGCAGCAGGTGCTCAATCTGGCGCACACTGCCCAGTGGGGTGAAACCACCATCGCGTTCGATCAAATCAATACTCCGCGCCGCCAGGTCAACGCGATAACCGCGCGCATGCGAATGCTCGAAACGCGTATCGAGCACCAGGGTATCGCTGCCCGCGCCACCATCGAAAGCATAGCGATAGTTCGCCAACTGGTCGCTGGCGCGACAAAATACCGCAAGCGAAGGCGCGCGGTCATTCCATGCCGGGTGGGCATTCAAAATAAACAGGTCATCGCGCGCGCCACCGCTGACGGTTTTATCGCCACTGCCGACTTCAATCCGATTGGGCCGTTCAACCGCGCCGATGACCTGGTCGTTGCCGTTACCGGCGTTGATCACCAACGCCAGGTTCGCCGCCGGTTCGCCGGGTTTGGTGTACAAGGTGTAGGTCGCGCCAATATCGCTCAGCGCCCGGGCATCAATGCTGTCGTCACTGGCTTGCAGAAAAATTTCGTAGCCCCCTCCGGTCTCGGAGCGACCACGTTGCAAATGCTGGTGCGCGTGATCGTCGGGCGTCGTGCCCCGCAGCAAGCGTGACACGCTCTGTGGCGTGGGAATGAGCACAGCGCCAATCAGCGGGTCGGCCAGCAGGCGCTGAGCCTCGTCGCGCGCCAACTGGCGCAGCAATGGATCAACACGCGCTTGCTGCGCGCGCTGTTCGGTATCGAGATCAATCCCTTGGCCAGTAAAGTAGCGCCAGCCGAGCGCCAGCTTCTGTGCCGCGCTCAGTGATACCCAGCGCTCGACTTCCTGCACCTGGCGCACCGCGCTGTAGATCTGCGCGGTGGCTATCATCACCGCGCCAAACGCCAGCCCAAGCGGTCCGGCCACCGCGCCGGCGCCCGCCGCCGCCGCCAGCGCCAGACCGAGACCGACCGTTGCGCCAAGGGTCGCCATGCTGCCGGCAAACAGCAGATCCTGCCGTTCCAGACCGTTGCGACTGGCGCTATCTTGAAAACTGGTGATCGCGGTATACAGATCAAACGGCAAGGTCAGCAGATTGCCCAGCATGCCGGCGCCACGCGCCAGCCAGCGGCCAATGCCGTGCCCAATCCGCGCGAGAGGCGAACTGGCGCGCCGCAGGGCCTGTTGCAAAAACCCTCCCAGACGCGCGCTCCCACGCTCCAGCGCTTCACCGGCAAACTCCGACAGCATCTCACCCAAGTTACGCAGCGCGTCGTCACTGCGTCCCTGCCGGAAGTCACTCAACATGGCGCTGAGGCTGTGATAGACGCCGTAGGCGCGCAGTCCACTGCCGCTGACCGCCGTGATCGGCAGTTTTGTCCAACGGATGGCGCCAAGCCGCGACCAATCGCTATCCACACCAATCGCGCGCCCACCAAGCGTGGCGCCTTGCGCCATCAATTCCTGGCGCGTCACGCGCAATTCACCGATGGCTAGCGGCCCGAAAGCGCGGTCTTGGCGCGCCAGCTGTTCGCGCAGCGTCAACAACGGCTGGTTGACTCGGCGCAAGGCCCGCTCGCTGGCGGTACCGGCCGCTGGAGCTTGCAGTACAAACGCCCGCAACCGGCCATCAAAACCATACTGCCGGCGCAACTCGGCATTAAAGTAGCCATCCAGCGCTCGCTCCAGTTTCTCGGCCGAGCGCACTTGGCTCCAGGCGCCGGCATTCGGGTCGAAAAAGGTATAGCGCGTGGCGGCGCCGCTACCGTCCGCCAACAGCGCCACACTGTGGTTACCGAGGTCGATTTGCGCGCCGCGCTGACCGTTGCCAGCGCTCAGAGAGGCAATCGCCTGGCGCCAGCTACTGATTGCCGCCAACGGGGCGCGCTGGCTATCGCCGGCTTGCAGTCGCTGGATATCTTGGCGAAATTGCCGCGCCACCGGGTCATCTGGCTCTGCGGCGGCAACAAACAGATTGTCCAGCAGCGCGCCGCTTGCCGCATCAAGCAGCGCGGCGCGACTCAAGCCGGCGCATAGCCCGCGTCGCGTCGCCGCATCGTCACCATCCAGCCAGATCGCCTGCGGCGCGTGGCGCACTTGTGCGTCCAGCGTGTGCCCGTACAAGGCAAATGCCGGCGCCACGCGGTCGCGCACCGCCCGCCACGACAGCAGACGCTCGCGTGGCGCGCGCGCAGTATAGCCATCCGGCGGCGTCAACTGCTGAGTTTGCAGCACGTCCAGATCCGCCAAAATCGCCTGATACGCCGCGCCACGCCGCTTGCCGAACACCGCGGCTTGCCGCTGCACGGTGCTTACGCTCGGCAGCATCGCATCGCCCTGCGCCAGTTGTTGCGCCAGCGCCAATTGCTCAATCGGCGCCAGCGCGGCAAACCCCCGCAAAGCGCGCGCGCGCGTCGCCAACTGCTCGGAAAACCCCCGCAACGCCGCCACGCGGCGCGAAGCCGGATGCTCTGCGCAATAGCCCTCTAACCGTTGCTGCAATGCTTGCAGACGCGTCAGATACCCGTCATGACCCGCCGCGCCGTGCAAAAACACCGGCAGACGCGCAATCCAGGCCGCCTGATACGCGGGCCAGAGCACATCGGTTTTTTGCCGCCACAACTGTTGTACCGCCGCATCGCGCGCGGCCACCAGCTGCTGGCCCGCGGCCAAATACGCCTGTTCGCCCAGGGTGTCCTGCCGCTGATCCAGCTCGCTCATTTGCTGCAGAAACGGCGCATTGCACTGCTCCAGTTCCGCCGCGTACTGTTGCGCCAGATAGCGCTGCCACATCGGTTGCGCCAGTAAACCGGCGCTACGCTGCGCCCCATCGGCGAATTGACGCTCGACCTGGCGCGCGGCAAAGGCCTGATCACTATCGTCCAGACCGGCCAGTGAAGTATATTGGCCGCCGCGCGCGGCAAACGGCAAGCCGAGCCGCGCCGCCAGGCGCTGGCGCAGGGCCAGCTGTACTTCGCGTGATTCAAAAAAATTGGCATCGCTATCGTCCGGATTGCCGGTGCGCCGCCTGGGGTTGCGTTCGCTGACCGGCTGTGCGCGGTCCACGCCCTCGTTCCACTGCTTGTGCATCACCTGCAGCGCGGCCTGGTCCAGCAGGGTTTGTTTGAACATGGCGCACGCCAGGTCCAACAGCGCGCCGGGCGCGGCACCACTGCGCGCGAGCGCGCTGGCGCGCGCCTGCGCCTCTACATCAACCAACAGCGACAAGGGATTATCATGGCAAAACTCGCCCGCGCCTTCCGCCGCCTCCAGAATCAGCGCGCGGTGTTCCGGCGACGCCAGCAACACCTCGTCCAGAACCGCGATCACCTCACGGTGGACGACCCAGGTATTGTCCACGCGCCGGCGCAACTCGCTTAGACGCTGCAACATTTGCTCAAAGTGATTCAAGCCGACCTGCTGCACCGTATTGCGCACCGCCTCCCGCATGCGGCTCCACGCCTGTTGCCGCTCGATGATCAGTGGCTCGTCGCTGTCGCTGTGCCGATACCACCAGGCGGCCGGATTCAGCTCGGTCGGCAGATCGGTGCGAATCAGTTGCGGCACGCTCTCGACCCAGTCGGGCAAGCCGCTCAGCGCGCCGCAACCGCTCAGATCCAGCCGCTCCAGATCGGCCAGCCGCTTGGGCGGCAAATGCCGCAGCTGGCTGCAATGATTCAGGTCAAGGCGCTGCAGCCCTTCCGGCAAGGATGGCAGACTCCGCAAGCCGCTACAGTGGGCAAGATTCATCTGCGTCAGGCTAGACGGCAGATCGGGCACGGCGCTCAGACTCGTCGAGCCACTCAGGTTCAGCAACTGCAGACGCGGCGGCAGCGCTGGCACGCCAGTCAAGGCGCTGCAATTGCGCAGCCCCAGTTGCCGCAGTCGGTTGGGCAGTGGCGGCAGATGAGTCAGCTGTTCACACCACAATAGGTCGAGCGACCGCAAACGCGCCGGCAATGCCGGTAGCGTGCGGAGCGCGCTCGGGCCACCAATCTCCAGATAGCGCAGCTTGGCCGGCAAGGCAGGCAAACCGGTCAGTCCGGTGCAACGACGGATCACCAGATTATTCAAACTCGACGGCAGCGCGGGCAGTTGGCTCAGCGCGCCACAATCGATCACACCCAGCGCCAACAGACTGGCGGGCAGCTTCTCAGGCAAGCGCGTCAACGCCGGGCAACCGGATAGAGCGAGCGAGGTGAGCCCCTCGGGCAGACTGGGTGGCAAGGCGGTCAACTGGCGCAGATCACGCACCACCAGACTTGTGGAGGGTCCAGCGCGCAGCGCGCGGATGGTTTGCGCCAGCTGCTGCCGATCGGCGCGCTCGGCGGCCGGAGCGGAAAATTCCCAGAGACACAGTTCGGCCTCCCACGTCACGGGCGTTGCGCTGGCTACGGAGGTTTTGCTGTTGCGCGGCATGGTCGGACTCCAATCAAGGCATAATCCAGACGCGTTTCGTACTCGGGCGCCGCAGGCTTGACCTCTGCGTGATTGAATCTCGGGAATCGGGAGAGTGGCGGCGGATTTCTCGACCAGCCATCAGCCTTCTGGCGCCAGTTGAAATCAGTCAGGAGGGTTGGCGGGGGCTAAACATGATGAACAATTGAGCATCCGATGGTTCATCTAGTTCCGCGCAGAGCTGATTTAGAGCGAGGGGAAGGCGTCAGGTTGGCACAGTATTACGCGCGGCAGCGGGTTGGCGGGAACCCCCGCCAACGGATCAGGCCACACCGCTCAAGCAATTTTCAGGATGGGTATTTTGCGCTCGTGCTGCGCGATCCAAGCCATCAACTGGCCAGCCGGCACGGGTGGCGAGATCGCATAACCCTGTCCGGACGAACAACCGATTTCCAGTAGCCGATCCCAGATGGCCTGACTCTCCACCCCCTCAACCACCAGCTTGCGCCCGGAATAATGGGCAAACGCGATCATACTGCGGATAATCGCCTCGTTGCCCGGCGCCTCTAGCAATATGCGCACAAAGCGCTGGTCAATTTTGATGGTATCGAATGGCAGTTGCTGCAGATGGACCAACGATGAAGCGCCCGTGCCGAAATCATCCAGCGCGATCGACACACCGAACTCGCGGCAGCGTTCCAACTTGTAAATAATCTCTTCCGCCTCCTGCTGCGAAACCGACTCCAGTACCTCCAACTCCAGGTGACCATCGGGAATCGGATGACGCATGATCAACGCCTGAATGCGCGGCAAAAAACTTTCGTGGCGCAGCGTCATCGCGGACAGATTGACACTCACCGGAATCAGCTTGCCCTGCGCCAGCCAGACACTGGAATGATGCAACGCCTCCTCCATCACCCACCAGTCGAGTTCGCGCATCCAGTCGGTGTGTTCAATCGCGGGGAAAAACTCGCCCGGCGCCATACAACCGTCAGCCGTGCGCCAACGCACCAAGGCCTCGACACCGCTGACTCTACGGTCTTGCAAGTTGATTTTGGGCTGATAAAACAACTCAAGCTCGCGCTCGGACAATGCAGTCGGAAATTTGCGGCGCAGCGCATGCAAGCGTTGCATCTCCTGATCCATAGCGGCGTCATAAACCCGACACTGACCACCTCCGGCCTCGCGCGCGCGAATCAACGCCAGATCGCAGCAACGCAGCAAGGCCGTGGCATCGGCCCCCGCGGCATCCGCCTCAACCAGGCCAATACTGCACTGCAGGCTCACCGCCTCTTCCATGCACTGCATCGGCTCGCGCATCACCGCCATCAGACTGGCCACCAGCGATGGCAACGGCTGCAAACCGTCGGAATAGATCACAAAGCGCGCGGCGCCAACGCGCCCGACCGTGCCAGACAACGGCATCACTTGGCTCATGCGCAACGCGGCCTCGCGCAGCAAGGCGTCGCCCATAACATGCCCCAGTCGCGCATTGAGCTCATGAAACCCATCGATCGCCAGCGTCAACAGCGCCACCCGGCCGCCCTCTCGCGCCAACGCAAGCCAGCGCTCGATGCGTTGTTGCATCAGTTGCCGATTGGGCAAGCCGGTGAGGGGATCATGCTGAACCTGATAGGCCAAGCTGCTTTCGGCTTTCTGACTGCGCTCCAAGGCGTCCTGGCGTTCCAGCGCATAGCAGATTTCACTGGTCATGGTCTGCACCAAGCCCGCGGTATCTTGATCGAAAAAGTCCCGTTCATGGGCATACAGCACCAGCACGCCCAGCGCCTGACCGTGCATCACCAAGGGTGTGGAGAGCAAACTGCGAATCGAATTTCGGGCAAAAACCTCGGCGCTAGGCAATAGATCCAGCTCTGACACCAGATCATTCACCACCTGCGGCGCTAAGCAGGCCAACGCCCGCGCGCTGGGCGCCTGGCTGGCCAGATCAATTTGGCTGACCATGCGCGGAATGAAGTCTGACGCGCAGTCCCCGGCCATCGCCGCCAGCTCAAACGCCGAGCCGGTCGAATTCACCAAGCCGATCCAGGCATAGGCAAAGCCACCCTGCTCAACGCAAACCCGGGTAATCGCGGCAAACAGCGGCTCACGCTCTTGCGGGCGCATCAGCGCCAAACTGATCCCACTCAAAGTGGCATACAGGCGCGCGCTCACCGGCTGCGCCGCGCTTCCTTGCCGCCCCTGCCAGAACCACATGAGTTCGAGCATCACGCGCTTGTGCAAGGCCTCAGCCAATGCGTCGCGCACCACTTGGGCTTCATCCAGACAAGTGATTTCAATTTGCAAGTACTGCAGAAAACACTCAGACAAGCCACCGCACCAGCTGGGCTCAATGCCCTGCTGGCACACCGACTCAAAAGCGCTCACACGCGCATGCGCTAGCTCATCACCGGACAAGATCACACTGACCGCCCGCAGCAACCGCTCGACACACGCAGGCACATCCGCCAGCGCCACGCTGTCCGGCTGATTCTTCAGTACCCACCAATACAGGTGCTTGGCCAGCGTCTCTCGTCGCAGTAACAAACGCGAACCATACTGCAACAACAACGCGCGATGTTCTTGGCGAAACCCCACCATGCGGCACAACGCGTCGAGCATCGACGGCTCATTATTTCCCATGCCAACTGGCCTATTCATTGCTAATGACACGCTCGTGTCAGTTGACGGCGCCGCCAGCCGTCACGCCAGGCCAGCGGAGCAAAACTTAATAAGAAAATAAGCCTAACAGAGATCGCTAACTTAAGACAAATACAATAAACATATTAAATATTAACTTAATCATACTGACTTACATATTCACTAATAGCACGAAAATAGCATGAAATTCATACGCCGATTGACAGTCAGTCCGTTGCGCGCGAATATCCTCTGCCACCCGAACCGGGAGACAAAACATGCAGCAACAACCGAATTGGCCCGAACTGGAGCAGGCGGCGCGTCAAGCCGCGACTCGCGCCTATGTGCCCTACAGCCACTTTGCCGTCGGCGCAGCCCTGATGACCGCGAACGGTGACGTGTTTATCGGCTGTAACGTGGAAAACGCCGCATTCGGCCTGACCAACTGCGCCGAGCGCACCGCCGTGTTTAGCGCGCGCGCCGCCAACGCCGACATGACCCAGATCAGCGCGATCTGCGTCTACACCCCCACCCAAGTCCCTACTCCACCCTGTGGCTCATGTCGCCAGGTACTCAATGAATTCGGACCGCAAATGCGGGTACGGATGATTTGCGATGGTCCCGAGGTGTTCGACACCACCCTCGACCAGCTCCTGCCCGGCGCTTTCGGCCCGAAGAATCTGAGCGACGCCGAAAAATAAACCGCGTCTTGGCAATGCGCATAAAAAAACCGGAAAGCTTTCACTTTCCGGTTTTTTTTCAGGGTGGCTTAAGACTAATCCACCCAGCGCCGCGCACTGGCAAACATGCGGAACCAGGCGCCATTTTCGCCCCATTCCTGTGGATGCCAGCTATTGAGCACCGTGCGGAACACCCGTTCCGGGTGCGGCATCATGATGGTAAACCGGCCATCATCCGTGGTCAGGCCGGTGACCCCACCGGGCGAACCATTGGGATTCAACGGATAGGTCTCGGTGGCGCGACCATCGAAGTCCACAAAGCGCAAGGCCACCCGTGCCTCACCCTGCGCTTGCGCGGCAAATTGCGCGCGACCTTCACCATGACTCACCACCACCGGCAACTGACTGCCGACCATGTCGGACAAGAAGATCGATGGCGACGCCATCACCTCAACCATCGAGAAACGCGCCTCGAACTGCTCGGAAGCATTGCGCGCAAACGTTGGCCAATGCTCAGCGCCCGGAATGATCTCTTTCAGTTGCGACATCATTTGGCAACCATTGCACACGCCCAGCGCAAACGAGTCGCGCCGCGCGAAGAAACGCTCAAACTCTTCGCGTGCCCGCGGATTGAACAGAATACTCTTGGCCCAACCCTCGCCCGCGCCCAGAACATCGCCATAACTGAAACCACCGCAAGCGGCCAGCCCCTGGAAATCGGCCAAACTCACCCGCCCGGACAAAATGTCACTCATGTGCACATCGACCGTGGAGAATCCAGCGCGATCAAATGCCGCCGCCATCTCCAACTGACCATTGACGCCCTGCTCGCGCAAAATCGCCATGCTCGGACGCAAGCCGCGCGCGATATACGGCGCCGCCGGGTTGTCATGCACATCAAAGCTCAGATTGGAGAACAGACCACGCGCCTTGCTATTGGACAACAGCAGGTGCTCGCTGTCGGCGCAAGCCGGATTGTCACGCAAGCGTTGCAAGCGATAACTGGTTTCGGACCAGGCGCGCTGCAGATCGGTACGGGTTTCGTTCAGCAATTCCTGGCCGCGATGTTTGACGATCAAACGGTCCTTGGTATTCACCCGACCAAGCACAAACAACTCGCGACCAATACCCGCCTGCATGAAGCGCGAAATCACTTCCGAGGTATTGGCCTTCTTCACTTGCAGCACCGCGCCCAACTCTTCGTTGAACAGCACGCGCATCACCCGAGCGCGCGTCGCCGCCTCGCTGGTCGGCTGCACGAAATCGTCGATATAGCGCTGGGTCTTGCGCCGTTCGATCACCAGTTCTTGCAAATCGATCGTGAGCCCAACGTGGCCGGCGAACATCATTTCCGACAGCGTGGCGAACAAACCGCCATCCGACCGGTCATGGTAAGCCAGCAGAATGTCGTCGCGAATCAGCGATTGCACGGTATCAAAGAACGCCGCCAGCTGGCGCGGGCTCTCCACATCCGGCGCGCGACCGCGCATATGCTTCCAAACCTGGCCATAGATCGAGCCACCCAAGCGGCAACGACCATAGCCGAGGTCGATCAGGATCAGATCCGTGTCTTTGTCTTCCTTCAGATCCGGCGTCACGGTCTTGCGCACGTCATCCACCGTGGCGAAGGCCGAAATCACCAGCGACAACGGCGAAGTCACCGCTTTTTGCTCGCCCTCGTCTTGCCACACGGTCTTCATCGACAGCGAGTCTTTACCCACCGGAATGCATAGGCCCATGTCACAAGCCAGTTGAGACACCGCCTCAACCGTGCGATACAACTTGGCGTCTTCGCCCGGGTGCCCCGCGGCGGCCATCCAGTTGGCCGACAACTTCACATGGTGCAACTGGCCGATGTAGGCGGCGGCGATATTGGTCAACGCCTCGCCCACCGCAATCCGACCAGAAGCCGGCGCGTCGAACAATGCGGTCGGAGCGCGCTCACCCATCGCCATCGCTTCACCACGATAGGCGTTGAAGCCCATGGTGGTCACGGCCACATCGGCCACCGGAACCTGCCAGCGCCCAACCATTTGATCGCGCGCGGTCATGCCGCCCACACTGCGGTCACCAATGGTAATCAAGAACGACTTATCCGCCACGGTAGGGTGACGCAGCACGCGGTAGGCGGTTTCACGCAGATCGAACAACGAGGCGTCAAACACTTCAAACACGTCTTCCAGGCTTTCCATGTCGCGCGTCATGCGCGGCGGTTTGCCCAGCAGCACATCCAGCGGCATATCAACCGGAAGATTGTCGAAGTGGTCGTCGCGCACTTGCAAGCGACCATCATCGGTCGCCACACCCAGCACGGCAAACGGGCAGCGCTCGCGCTCGGCCATGGCGCGGAAGCGCTCCAGATCAACCGGCATAATCGCCAGAACATAACGCTCTTGCGACTCGTTGGACCAAATTTGCATTGGCGTCATGCCATGCTCTTCGAGATCGATTTTGCGCAATTCGAAAATCGCGCCGCGACCCGCGTCGTTGACCAACTCGGGGAACGCATTGGACAAACCGCCCGCGCCGACATCGTGAATCGACTCAATCGGATTGTCCGCGCCCAACTGCCAGCAGCGATCAATCACTTCCTGACAACGGCGTTGAATTTCCGGGTTGCCGCGCTGAACCGAATCGAAGTCCAGATTCTCGTGGTTCGACCCCGTGTCCATACTGGACGCGGCGCCCCCCCCCAGACCAATCAGCATGCCGGGGCCGCCAAGTTGAATCAGCAGCGCGCCTTCGGGAATGCGGTTCTTTTTAAGTTGTGCCTGCTGGATATTGCCCAGACCGCCGGCCACCATGATCGGCTTGTGATAGCCGCGCATTTCGCCCGCGTAGTTCTCTTCGAAGGTGCGGAAATACCCTGTCAGATTAGGGCGGCCAAATTCGTTATTGAACGCCGCGGCGCCAATTGGCCCCTCAAGCATAATATCGAGCGCCGGCGCAATCCGTGAAGGATGTCCATAGCGCGGCTGATCTTTGGCATAATTTTCCCACGGCTGAACAAAGCCAGGGATATTCAGGTTGGATACACTAAAGCCCGCCAGACCCGCCTTGGGGCGCGAACCGCGACCGGTGGCGCCTTCGTCGCGAATTTCACCACCAGAACCGGTGGCCGCGCCGGCAAACGGCGAAATCGCGGTCGGATGATTGTGGGTTTCCACCTTCATCAGGATATGGGTCGGTTCGGTCGTAAACCGATAGGACTGTGACTCGCCCACCGGGTAAAAGCGGTCGATAAACCCGCCCTCGATCACCGATGAATTATCGCTATACGCCACCAGCGTGCCTTGAGGACGCGCCGCGTAGGTTTCGCGAATCATGCCAAACAGGGTTTTTTTCTGCGGGGCGCCATCGATCACAAATTGAGCATTGAAGATTTTGTGACGGCAATGTTCCGAGTTCGCCTGAGCGAACATCATCAGTTCAACATCGCTCGGATTGCGCGCCAGGCGCTGGAAGCTTTCGACCAGATAGTCGATTTCATCCTCGGACAAGGCCAAGCCCAGGCTGCGGTTGGCGGCGGCCAGCGCTTCGCGCCCGCCGGACAGCACATCCACGGTCACCATAGGCTGTGGCGCCACGTGCGAGAACAGGCGCTCGGCCTGTTCAAACGACGTCAGCACCGTCTCGGTCATCCGATCGTGCAGCAACGCGCTCAAGGCGGCGCGCGACCCGGGGGTCAGGCTCGCGCCACTCACCCAGAACGCGGTGGCGCGCTCAATACGCAGCACCGAGCTCAAGCCACAATGGTGCGCGATATCGGTGGCCTTGGAGGCCCACGGCGATAGCGTGCCCAAGCGAGGGGTCACCAGAAACAGCTCGCCCTGCGGTTCATCCTTCGTCGTCGGTTCGCCGTATTCCAGCAAACGACCCAATAGGGTTTGTTCTTCAGCCGACAGTGCTGTTTCGCACTCAGCCAAATGCCAAAACTCGGCGTGCAGTACGAGATTCGGTAAACCGATCTCCTGGGCTGCGCCAAGAAGTTTTTCCAGTCGGAACTGTGACAGGGCGACTCCACCCCGCAGCTTGAAAATGTGAGCCATTCAGCACCCGCGACAAGTTTCAGGAAAGCGCGTCATAATACAGGAAAAGGCCGGACTGTTTAAGCAAAGCGCCATAAGACGGTCCGTTAGTAAAAATTCACTCCGCATTTATATAAGATTCCGAGCGCCGGGAGCGCTGAGATGATGAAAAAAATTGAAGCCATTATCAAACCGTTCAAACTGGATGAAGTCCGTGAAGCGCTTTCCGAGATTGGGATCAACGGACTCACCGTCACCGAAGTCAAAGGGTTCGGGCGCCAAAAGGGCCATACCGAACTGTATCGCGGCGCCGAATACGCGGTTGACTTTCTGCCCAAGGTCAAAATCGAGGTGGTTCTGGCCGACGACTTGGTCGAGCGCTCGATTGAAGCCATTATCACCACCGCGCGCACTGGAAAAATCGGCGACGGCAAAATCTTTGTCAGCAGCGTTGAGCAAGTCGTGCGCATTCGCACCGGCGAAACCAACGAAACCGCCATCTAGCAGCCGGTCGGGCCATCGTGCCCGATTGGCTTCTAAACAGCATAAGGATGCGCCATCCTCATGCTCTCGGCAATCCCTGTAAGAAAACACCCCTAAAAGCAAAAGACACATCGCAGTGATGTGTCTTTTACCGATTCTCTTAGCTCCAGAACTTCCACCAGGGCATTTCTTTTACTTCCCAAGTGTTGGTCAGATACGCGCTATTTGGATAGTTAAGCACCAACACCCGGCGACTATCATCGCGTAGCTGAGTCATCCCCAAGTGGTCATAACCCGACACCATAATCGCCAGCGCCTCTTCGACATAACGGGTATTACCGTACTCGGTCACCACGGTCTGCGCGCGATTCACCGCGGCCACATAGGCTTCGCGTTTCATGTAATACCGCGCCACATGCATCTCATGCCCGCCTAGCGCATCGATCAGCATCTTGACCCTGGCCAGAGAGTCCGGAGCATACTTGCTGTTCGGAAAACGCTTAACCACTTCAGAGAACGCGGCGAACGATTGTTGCGACGATTTAGGGTCGCGCTCGCTCAAATCTTGCCCACCCCACTTGGACAATACACCGTGGTCCGGACTGAAATACACCAGCCCCTTCAGATAATAGATATAATCGAGGTTTGGATGGGCCGGATGCAGCTTGATGAAACGATCGGCGGCAGCGATGGCGAGTTCCGGTTCGTTATCTTTGTAATACGCGTAAGTCAGATCCATTTCGGATTGCTGAGCGTAGCGCCCATAGGGGAAACGCGCTTGCAGCGTTTCATATAACTTTTCGGCCTGGGTATAATTGCCGGAATCCAGGTCGCTGCGGGCTTCCGCATACAGCTTTTCCACCGTCCAGCCACGCGTCTCATCGTAGGTATCAGGCGTCGCGCAGGCGGACAATCCCAGCACAACCAACATTGCTACTACGTATCTTTTCATGACCGATCCTTATTATGACTCCGAGGATTATAGCGACAACTCGGAAAACGAGGTATCCACTCCTCAAGAAATCGATGTTCCCCAGACTTTGGCTGGCGAACGGCTGGATGTAGCGCTGGCAAAACTGCTGCCCAACTTCTCGCGCAGCAGACTTGCCCAATGGATTAAGGACGGCAACGTCCTCGTGGACGGCAAGCCTGCCACGACCAAGGCAAGACTGCAAGGCTTCGAACACTTACAGATCACACACGGGCAAAGTTTCGAGGAATTATCACACGCTCCCGAAGCCATGGATCTGTCGATTGTTTACGAAGACGAACACATCCTGGTGATCAACAAACCAGCCGGCCTGGTGGTGCACCCGGCCGCCGGCAACTGGACCGGCACCCTGCTCAACGGGCTGCTGCACCACGACCCCGCGCTGACGCGCGTACCGCGCGCCGGGATTGTCCATCGCCTGGACAAAGACACCAGCGGCCTGATGGTGGTGGCCAAAACCGTGGCGGCGCAAACCGACCTGGTGCGCCAGTTACAAGCGCGCACGGTCAAACGCATTTATCGCGCGGTGGCTGACGGCGCGGTGCCCTGTGACGGCAAGATCGACGCCTCGGTCGGGCGCGACCCGCACAATCGTCTGCGCATGGCGGTGGTCAAGTTTGGCGGCAAACCGGCGGTGACTCATATCCGCATTCTGGAACGCTACCCAAGCCACACCTACATCGAGTGCCGACTGGAAACCGGGCGCACACACCAGATTCGCGTGCATATGCGCGAAGCCAACCACCCGCTGGCCGGCGACCCGGTCTATGGCAACCCGCGCCACAAAATGCCCGACGAAGTCATGGTAGCGGTCAAAGCCCTGCAACGTCAGGCGCTGCACGCCTTTCAGCTGTCACTGATTCACCCGGCAACCGGACAGGAAATGACCTGGAGCGCCAAACTGCCGGCCGACATGCGCGCGCTACTGGCCTCGCTACGCGGGCCGGAGCGCCCCACTGTGGTCGACGACGCCGAAGACGATGACTGGGACGACGAAGACTATGACGTCGAGGTGCACTATGTCCGTGACTAGTCCGCAAACCGACTGGTATAGCGCCGACTGGCCGGCGCCACCCCGGGTCCGCACCTTGATCACCACGCGCAACGGCGGCGTCAGCGCCGCGCCGTACAACAGCCTGAACCTGGGCCTGCACGTCGGCGACGACGAAACCCGGGTTCTAGCCAATCGCGCGCTGGTTGCCGCTCAACTGCCCGGCGAACCCGCCTGGCTTAACCAGACGCACAGCACCACGGTGGTCGAAGCCGGGCCATTCGGCGCCCCGCCCGACGCCGACGCCAGCTTTAGCCACGCCAGTGGCCAAGTCTGCGTGGTCATGACCGCCGATTGCTTGCCGGTATTGTTCGCCGAGCGCAATGGGCGCGCGGTTGGCGCCGCGCACGCCGGCTGGCGCGGGCTGTGCAACGGCGTGCTGGAAGCCGGGATTGCCACCATGGGGGTCGCGCCCGCCGACCTGATGGCCTGGCTCGGGCCGGCGATCGGTCCGGACGCGTTTGAAGTCGGCGCCGAGGTGCGCCAGGCGTTTATCGCGCGCGACCCGGCCAGCCAGGCCGCGTTCAGCCCGATCGGCGATGACAAATACCTGGCCGACATCTACCTGCTGGCGCGCCAGCGACTGGAAGCCGCCGGCATCAGCGCCATTTATGGCGGTGGCCAATGCACCGTCATCGACCGCGACCGATATTTTTCGTATCGACGCGACGGATGCACCGGACGCATGGCCAGCTTGATCTGGATCGAGCCATAACGGCGCGCAGGCGCCCTCCGCCGTTATCTTCACGCGTAGCGTGGAGATCCAGGTTTTTCGCGAGCCTACCGCAAGTCTCCTAATGGGATGGACGCCCCTTCCTAACCGGCATCAATGTGCCAGAGTGGTAGTGTCAACAACCGCTCAACAGAAGGAGCGTCCACTATGAAGATTAC
>Ga0302155_10000086_pt1 | contig 75223 bp, 58 predicted proteins | sample I_Bog_N3_1_FD_193508 | JGI IMG/M metagenome (GOLD analysis project Ga0302155, IMG submission 193508) | Peat permafrost microbial communities from Stordalen Mire near Abisko, Sweden - I_Bog_N3_1 | ecosystem: Environmental > Terrestrial > Soil > Wetlands > Peat | place: Sweden: Abisko, Stordalen... | reverse complement strand
CTGGCAGCATCTATCTGAATAATACCCAAGGTCTGAGCGTGGACGCAGTTGGTGTCACGGTCAACCGCATCGGCACGAACGGTCTAGTCAGTAGCAGCATCGTTGACACTGCCCAGTCCGATCTGGTTACGGGTAGTGGCAGCAACGGTAATATTGTGGTGCAAGTACAGAACGGCAGCATTACCCTTAATGATGGCAATGCCAACGGCGTGGTGGTGGCGGCCAACGGCAGCGGTAACGTGTTATTAGACAGCATTAGCGGCGACATTCTCAGCAACGCCAGCATCCTCAGTGACAGCGGCAGCATCAGTCTCTTGTCGGCAGGCAATGTCACGCAGAATGCCGGTAACATCGGTACCGGCGCTACTGGTATTGGTGCTGGCACGATTGACATTCTGGCCTCCGGTGGCAGCATCACGATGGCCAGTGGTAGCAATGACCAAAGCAACAGTGGCGCCATCCGTCTTGACGCCAGTGTCGGCATCGCGGTTGCAGGCATCAGTACCAGCGGCAACGTCAGCCTGATCGCCGGAAGCGGCAGCATCAGCGATGCCAATGGCAACAATGGACTAACGGTCAGCGCGACAGGCTTGCGTCTGACTGCCGGCAGTAGCATTGGCACGAACAGCATCGCACTGACCACGGATGTCACTAGCGTCAGTGCGCTAGCCACCACTGGCAGCATCTATCTGAACAACACCCAAGGTCTGAGCGTAGATACGGTCGGAGTTACGGTCAACCGGATTGGCACGAACGGCCTAATCAGCAGCATTGTTGACAACGCCCAGTCCGGTCTGGTTACGGGCAGTAACAGCAACGGCAGCATCGTGGTGCAGACGCAGAGTGGCAGCATCAGCGTGAATGACGCCATTAACGCCAACGGCAGCGGCAACGTACGTGTGCAAACACTGGCCAACAACGGCGATATCGACCTCAATGGTAATATCGTCAGCGGCACTGGCAACATCACCGTCTTAGCCGGTCACAATGCGGTTATGTACAACGCTGTCAGCGGCGCGACCTCGCAACTGCTCACCAGCAGTCCGGGCCTTGTCAACGTGCTAGCCAGCACCGGCAGCATCCTCTCTGGCGGCACCTTAAGCAGTGCTAGCAGCGGCACGATTCTGCCGACCAACCTCGTCGCCAACAGCCTCACGTTAGTCACCCCACTCAGTGGCACCGGCCAACAGCTCAACATCGCACCGAACAGTGTGCCAACTGGCCAGACACCGGATGCAGTCAACGTCGGAGGTAACAGCAGCACGAACACCCTGTACCTGAGCCTGCCGCAAATCGGTCTGATCCAGTCCGGCTTCAGCACGGTGCAGCTGGGCAGCAGCATGCCCGGTCAGGTGATCAACATCAACGGACAGGATAGCAGTGGCAATCCATCGCCCGCCGTGTTCGTCAACCCACTGAGCCTACTGGCCAACGGTATCGGCGCGACAGTTGCCATTAGCGGCACACTGAACGCTGTGTCTCTACTGGATCAAGGCTCGGGCAGCGGCACCACCCTCAGCAATGCCAGCGTTAACATGAACGGCAATGTTCAGATGAATGACAACGTCATCGTCGTTGGCACCAGCAGTATCAGCGCCGGCACCCGTGGTGGCGGCAACCTAGTCGTGGCCGGTACCGTATCGGGTACCGGTAGCAGTGCACTCAATTTAGCAGCCCAAGGTGGCAGTATCCAGATCCAGGGTAGCGTAAGCGGCCTCGGTCAGCTCACCATCACCCAAGCCACCAACGTCAGCTTCAACCAAAGCCTGGCCATCAACGGCAACGTCACCATCCACGCCACCGGTGTTGTCACCTTCACCGGACCGGTCACCATCGCCGCCGGTGGATCACTCACCATCGAAGGTGCCTCCAGTGTGGTGTTTGCCGGCAGCGGGAACTTCACTAGTGGTGGTAATGTCACGATTGCGGCCAACGCGATCGCCTTCAACGGCGGAGCCAAATCGATCAGCGGCACGGGTGTTCTGACACTCACCGGCATCACCAACAGCAGCGCGATTGCACTGGGTGATCCCGGCAGCAACGGCGCACTCAATTTGGGTCAGACCGATCTGAGCGCCATCAATGCCGGCTTTAGTCAGGTCGTCATCGGCGGCGTCAACAGCAGCACCGGCCATGCCAGCACCAGCGACGGTAGCGTCACCCTGTCGTCCAACGCTGACTTAAGCTCGATTGCGGGGCCTGTGGCCATTTACGGTACCACTATCAGCGTGACGCCCGCAGGAGCGGGGGTTATTTTTAATGGTGCGCTCAGTCTGGACGCTGTTAGCACAATTACGCTGGGCAGCAATCTGATTCAGGCCACCAGTGCCAATATCAACATTGTCAGCGCCAGCGGCGCCATCACGATGGGTGCTGGCACCCAGATTTCCACACTGGGTGGCAACGTCAGTATCGCCAGCGGCGCGGCTCAACCCATCTTGCTAGGTACCGTTGATACCCGGCAAAGCGGTTCCGAAGCGGGCGGTATCGTCAGCATTCATAATCAGGCCGGTCAGATACTCGATGCCAACGCCGACGGCAACGTCAACATTTATGGCGACGTAGTCTCCATCTACGGCGTTGGCGCGAACGCCAGCAGCGCGTCAGCGACACTCGCGGTGCTTAAAATTAAAGCACCGGTTGTCAGCGTCAATGCGCCGAGCGGTATTGTGCTCGATGATGCCGGCTACGATGGTCGCAGCAACATCAATCTGCTCAATAATGGCCAGTTATACAACGAAAGTGTAATCATTGGAGCGAGCACCCAAGTCACCGGTGACGCCACGGTGATTGTGGCTGCCGGTACGCAGGCGCTCATCGACGCCGGCGTCACTAGTAACACGATTGCGCCTGCACTACTGGTGGCCGTTGCCAAACACAACATGAGTAGTGCTGTATTTGCCAGCACCCTGGCGAACTGGAACAGCAGCGTCAGCAGCGATGCTGTGGTCACGGTCGATGCTGCCCCGAGCGACTATGCTCTGGCGGCGTCACTGCAACAATCATCAGTCTTAGGCAGTGCTGGCTCGCAACCGTATGCCAGTGGGCTGAGTGCTTACAGCAAAGGTAACTTTGATTATTGGACCGAAACGGTGACGATCTGATGAAGCACAACACAAGCAGCTCAACGCAAGCAAGGTGCCTCACGCGATGACGCACCGAATGACTTACTTACCAAACAATAGAGAAGGCGTGTTTATGAAATGGAATGATAGGCTGATGAAGTCCCCACTGATCTGCACGGCACTGGTGCTGAGTATGACGGCCTGTGGTGGAGGCGGCAGTTCCGCTCCTGCACCGGAAGCCACCGTGAGCAGCATCGGCGCGGCTCAGGTTATGCGTTCGACTAACGCGGTCATACTGCAGTTTCCGGTGACGATGTCCAAACCGGTCGTCAGCGGCGTGACCATCACCTATAACACCGTGTCGTTGCAGCAGCAGATTGGTCAGTTGACGCATCCTGCGCTGGGCTTTGCGGTGGGGGGCACGAGCTGCGCCAGCGGGATTGATTATGTGAACTTGCCTGTGGGTGCGTTGATAACGGTACCAGCAGGTGCGAGCACGAGCACGATCAACGTGCAGGTGTGTGGCAACAGTGCCTTCAAGGCCGATACCAGTTTCAGTCTGAACTGGGCCAGCGGCGCGCAAAGCGGCACGCAGACCGGTCTGATCGTCAACGGCGTGGCTGGTGGCCTAGCTAGTTCGGGTGCGGTCACGGGCGTGGGTGGCGCAAGCTTTGGACGTGACACCATTACGCTCACTAACAACAATAGTGATGGTCATGCAGGTCTATCCTATACGGCCATCACCAGCAACGGCGCGTGCACGCAGGACAATGTGACGGGATTACTCTGGCAGGCAGCACCATCGACGACTAGCACGCTGAACACCTATGCGAATGTGGCGGCGTATGTGACGCAGGTTAATCAGAGCGCCCTCTGCGGCAGCAGCAACTGGCGGCTACCGACGGCGAATGAACTGGTATCGTTGGTGGACTTTAGCCTGAGTAGCGGTGCGGCGGCGGATATGTTTGGGTTTCCGACTATGCAAGCCTACCGTTACTGGACGGCGGATGCGCGCGCCACCACCACGACGGATGCGTGGTTTGTGGACTTTGGCAATGGTGGGGCAATCAGTTATGACTTGATGACACCGGTCACTGGCAGCTACAGTACCTATCAAGTGATTCTGGTGAGTGCGGCCACACCGGTAGCAGCACCTTGCAGCACAGCGGATCCGAAGTACATCGATAACGCCGATGGTACGGTAACGGACGTCAGCACCCAACTGATGTGGAAGCAATGTGCCGAAGGTGCATCAGGCAGCGGCTGTCCGGGTACGAAGACGGCGTTCACCTCGTTGAGTCAGATCAACGCGCAGGTGGCGGCGGTGAATGCTGATAAGAGTAATGCGGGATTGGGCTATAGCGACTGGCGGGTACCAACAGTGAAGGAACTGAATTCACTGGTGAACCGTAGTTGCACGAACAACGCGGTGATCAATGCAGTGGCATTCCCGAATACAGACGCACTCTCGCATGTCACGTCTACGTTGTACGCCCCGGTACCGACAGATATATGGGTCGTGGATTTCTCTAATGGTGGCATCTCACCGGTGGATCCGACCAGCGCCGCTGGCCGCGCCATGCGACTCGTGCGCGCCGGGCAGTAACCATGTCATAACGCTGCGATGCTGATCGACCTTGTGTCTGTTAGCATCGCTAGTTTGGCATAGTGGGTAATGGACTGACTATGAACAGGCGTTGTGGTTTCAGCTTTAAGGGGTAAAATTCGCCATTCTACATCAGCACATGCAATTAAATCATCGGTGTAGTCAGCTACTTGTCGAGTGTTGTGGGCGCTAGTACTATTTAGGCCATGTGTGTAATCCAAAGGCAGAGATTAGGCCGCTGTTGATTTTGCCAATTTTAGGATCAATCCGTTGGTACTGTGGCGAGTAATATGGCTTTGGCAGTATCAAACATGGCGTAATAGGCACGATTGCACGCACCATCCACATCGCCAGCTTTATACAGCAGCTTGGATGAATCCATCGCACGTTCAGATTCCCAAACTGGCAATGCTTCAACGCGAATTCCTGTATCCAGCATAACGTCAAATGCCATGTCGGACATCGCCATTTTTGCCGCCATAAGCTGACCACGGTGGCCTGAGAGTAAGACCGCCACATCAGCATCACTATCTGGCTGAAAGTCACCTCGCGTACGACTACCAAATAAGATGGCGCTATGTACGGAAAATAGCGTTCCAACACGTTCAAGAAAGGCGCGAATTGTCAGTGTGGTTGCGGCATCAAGTGGGTGTTCGCACGGGTTATTGCATGCCTTTTAGTTAGCTATTTCACGTGATTATAACTGCTACCAATTACTTAACTATAGTAGTAGATTCATAAATAAAATAGCAGACTCAGATTCAACGAAATTGAATTATAAGGTAACTGAAAAACCAAGAAATAACAATCTCAAGCGCCCAACGAAAAAAGGCTCTCAATTTCTTGAGAGCCTGTATTCTTTTTGGTGCCGAGAGCCGGAATCGAACCGGCACGCCTTTCAGCGCGGGATTTTGAGTCCCGTGCGTCTACCTATTCCGCCATCTCGGCAACGCAAGGCCGTATTATGCTATAGCTAAACACCTTATGCAAGAGTTTTATTGGTTAAATACGTAAATAATGCGATAAATAAGGAAAATAAGTGGGCGAAATCAGAAAAAAATGGGATTTTTCCCTATTTCACGTCAGTCTGCCTTTTTATAGAGCATAAATCGCTCATCTTTATCTGCTACACGGTTTCCTTGCCAGATCGGTTGTGTTGTGGTGTCTGGATAGTAGGCTGGCTTAGGCTGGTGGCGTTGAATCAAGAAATAATCACAGTTGGTGTCTTTCGTTCCTGCAAAGCGAATCGCGCCAAAATAAGCGAACGATGCGCGTTGTGCTTTGGTTGCGTTGGTATCGACACAGCGGTAATTGTCAGGAAGTTTGGCTGCGATATCATGCGCCAGTGCCTGATAACTGATGCGATAATCGATCCACGGCATCCATAAGGTCATCATCAACAACCAGCACATAATCACACCGCTGCTGGAAAGAACGACAGCTCGCCATAATACTGCTGGATTGCGTGAAATACGCCAATGAACCAATTTTAGCCAGCCTAGTGTCGCTATTAATGCCACTAAAAAAGTCGGTAGGCTGAATTGCACGGTAAAACCCGTCATGGACTTAACAGCGTTGTAATGTAATTGTTTCGGCCATCCAGTTTGTAATCCGATCCAGCTTAACCAAATGAATATGGCAAAAATACTAAAGCTGGTCACAGAAAACCAATCAACCGCATTGATTGCACTGCGTTTCATCGTGGGCAAGCCAAATGCGGCCAATATTGCCAACGGTGGCAAAAGTGGAATCAGACTGCTTTGCTCTGCATGCGGACTACATAAGGCCAATCCAGTCAGGGTAATACAAAAACTAAGCGGTAATGCAATATGTAGTGCCGTTGTTTGTTTGCGCCAAGCATAAACCGCCCAACCAGCAAATGGCCATGCTGGCCAGGTAAACCAGACGCTGTATTTTATAAAATAATGAAAACTGTCGTAACTTGGTCGAAATAGTTCGCGCCGGTTCCACGATAGCCAGCCTGTGACATAGTCCATGTAGTGCGATGGGTCTGCTAACATGCAAGCAAAAAACCAACTGGCAACAATGAGTAGCGCCACAGGAAGCGTAATGACTACCAGTCGGGAAAGCAGTTGTTGATGACATTGAATCACCAATTGCGGTTGTTGACCGTTAAGACAGTGGTTAGTCAGGCTGCCGGCCAAGAGCACGCAGGTGAGCCACAATAGTAATGGTGGTAAATATCCGCGTGTCAGTACCAGTGATCCTAATGCTAAACCTAACACTAGGGCGTACTTGTAAGAAACTCTCGATTGCTTGGGTTGAATATCAAATAGACGAATGACCGCATATAAGGTCAATCCGATTAATGCGACCAATAATGTCGTCGGGCTAGTAAAGTGACTGTGTACTAATAAGCCCAGACTTCCCATGTAGATTAATAAAGCGCCATCGGCCAGCGTGCGGCCAAAGTCATGAGGCTCTGGTTGTCCGCCAAAGGCGAGCTTGAGTGGCTGTGCTTCGCTCCGTCGTCCAAGGGTGTAGGTGGCGAACCAGATGGAACTGGCACCAAGAGCAAAAAATAAAAAATTAGCAATGTGAGCTGCATTGTCATCACCAATCAGCCAGCCTGTCAGTTTAATGCACAATGCACCAATCCAGTAGGTCAGGGGGCCTTCTTGTGGAATGGACAGGTTGGCAATGTGGGGCATGAGCCAGTCATGTACCGTGCCATGTGCCATAGACCACATAATTCCAAAACTGCTGACATCGTTTTCAATTTTCCAGGGTGCTCGACCGACCAAGCCCGGAAGAATATAGAGTAAACATAATGCAATCAAGCCCAGTCGGGGTAGGGCGCGAGTTGCTGCGGCAGGGAGTCTGACTGGCTTCATGATAATGGAATGGGTACGTGCAAAAAAGGGACAGAGTGCGGTCGTTTTTACGAATGCATGCAATCGTTACTTTACGCGGTATTGCGTTGATAGATACGCGGTTATACTAAAAAAAAAGGCAGCCAAAGCTGCCTTTTTTGATCAAGCTTTGTCGTGATTTTATTCGCCAGTTGCTGAAGTTTTGGAGCCAACAGCACCAAACTTTTGACGGAATTTTTCGACACGGCCAGCCGTATCCACGATTTTGTGTTTACCAGTGTAAAACGGATGTGATTCAGCTGACACCTCGATTTTTACTAATGGATATGTTTTGCCTTCAAATTCAATCGTGTCACGTGTGTTGATTGTAGAACGAGTGATAAATTTGAAATCGATAGACATGTCTTGAAACACGACATCGCGATAATTTGGGTGAATACCTGCGCGCATAATTGCCTCTAAAATGGATAATAGGTAGCCAATAACCACTTCGTCGGTCGTCGTGCATCTTGACCCGATTGGTTATCACTTATCTTGGGTTGAAACTTCACTGCCACTACACTGTGTAGTGCAGCGGCGGATTATACCGTAATTGACGGCGTTGCGTCGAGTTTTTACATTGATACTTTGTTGTTGCGTGTTGTTAATTTACCAGATTAACGACGCATCATATCGAAAAATTCAGCATTGTTTTTGGTGCCCTTCATTTTATCTAAAATGAATTCCATTGCTTCAATTTCATCCATGCTATAAAGTAATTTACGCAATACCCAGATTTTTTGTAGTTGATCTGGTTTGATCAACAACTCTTCGCGACGTGTGCCGGATTTATTCAAGTTAATCGCTGGGTAGGTGCGTTTTTCAGCTAAACGACGTTCCAGATGGACTTCCATATTACCCGTGCCTTTGAATTCTTCAAAAATCACGTCATCCATACGACTGCCAGTTTCAATCAACGCAGTGGCAATAATGGTGAGGGAACCGCCTTCTTCAATGTTACGTGCTGCACCAAAGAAACGTTTTGGGCGTTGTAATGCGTTGGCATCCACACCACCGGTCAATACTTTGCCGGAAGCTGGGATCACGGTATTGTAAGCACGGGCTAAACGGGTGATGGAATCGAGCAAAATCACGACGTCTTTTTTCATTTCAACCAAACGTTTTGCTTTTTCCAGTACCATTTCGGCAACCTGGACATGGCGTGTCGCTGGTTCATCAAAGGTGGATGCGACTACTTCACCGCGTACTGAGCGTTGCATTTCAGTAACTTCTTCAGGACGTTCGTCGATCAACAAGACAATTAAGGTAATGTCAGGGTGGTTCGCCGTAATCGCATGGGCAATGTGTTGCAACATGACCGATTTACCGGATTTAGGTGAGGCAACCAATAAGCCGCGCTGGCCTTTACCAATCGGTGCAATCAGGTCAATGATACGTCCGGTAGTATTTTCTTCGCCGCGCATATCGCGTTCCAGCAGCAGCGGTTTATTTGGATGTAGCGGTGTCAGATTTTCAAATAAAATCCGATGTTTAGACGCTTCCGGGGATTCGCCGTTGACTTTATCAACCTTGACTAAGGCAAAGTAGCGCTCACCATCTTTAGGGGTGCGTACTTCACCTTCAATGGAATCGCCAGTGTGTAAATTAAAACGACGAATCTGTGATGGAGAGATATAAATATCATCCGTTGACGCCATATAACTGGCATCTGGCGAGCGCAAAAAGCCAAAGCCATCAGGCAAGACTTCAAGGGCGCCGTCGCCAAAAATTTGTTCGCCCGATTTGGCGCGTTTTTTAAGGATGGCAAACATCAATTCTTGTTTGCGCATACGAGCTGCGTTGTCGATGTCAAGGCCGATTGCCATTTCTAGCAGTGCGGAGACATGTAACGCCTTTAATTCAGATAAATGCATGTTGAGTGTCCCGGGATGGGAATAGTGGTGGGGGTGTGAACGACGTGGCGTGAAATAGTAAGGTGAATGTAATAAGCTAAACGTTGTGAGTTATAGATAAAATAGACTGACATCGTTGACGCGTAGTTGACACATGTCGTTGAAAATAGTTAGTTTAAATTCAATTTCATCAGCCAAAGCTAATATACAGCGTTGTTGTGCAAATATGATTCAAGCGAGAGACGACACCGTCGCCTCTCATCTTAGCGTATTACAGGTTACTGTCAATAAAAGCTGTTAATTGACCTTTGGCTAATGCACCAACTTTTTGGTTGGCGACAACACCATTTTTAAATAAAATCAATGTTGGTATGCCACGAACGCCGAATTTTGCAGGAGTTTCCTGATTAGAATCGACGTCCATTTTGGCAATAATCACTTTACCTTCAAATTCTTTGGCAACTTCTTCAAGAATTGGGGCGATCATTTTGCAAGGGCCACACCATTCAGCCCAAAAATCAACCAATACAGGTTTATCGGATTTCAGTACATCCTGTTCAAAGGAGGCGTCAGTAATGTGTTTGATATTTTCGCTCATGGATTCCTCGATGTGAGGGGAATTAATAAAGTCGGTGATGTAAAAGGATGGTTTTTGCTACCTGACACGTCTACATGTGTCCTGATTGTTCAGCTCTGCGCTGCCGGTATAAAAGTGGGTATATCCTCACGAAATTACACGTTGCAACCAGATTTTTTTGAAGGTATGCAAAACGCATAATACCCCATTTTACTGAAACGTGTGAATTGGTCCGTGATTTTTTTTAAATAATTCAGAAATAAGGCGTAAGTTTAGCGAATATTTTGAAAAAATGAACTTTTTCATTGAACTCGCTGTTCTCGCATAAAATAGCCAACTACATGGTTATCGTAAAGCAGCTTATGACATTGAATCCGGTTTTATTTCCTCCTTCTGATCAATTTTGGCAGCGTTGCGCGCATTATCTCGTTTCTGCGTTAGAGTCGGGGGGGGATTTTGAGGTGGCGGGTGTGGCGCGAATGTCCCCTGTGGATTTTTCTGCCATCCGGGTGATTGTGCCTGCATTTGAGCATGCGCAATGGTTGATTTCTGCATTGGAGCAGGAATTAGGGCGTGATTTTATTGCGCCGCGTATTAACACCTTGTCTGGTTGGTTGGCATTACAAGTACCATCTACCGTATCCGCGGTTGCGGAAGGTGAACGTTTAATGGTGCTCTATGCACAGTTGCGAGAACATGCTTGGCTTAAAAAATTATTTTCTGCCCGCCGAAGTACCGACTTGTTACCTCTTGCCCAAACCTTGTTAACGTTGTCGGATGAATTGACTGAGGCTATGCTGCCACAGGTATTGTCAAATGTGGCTGAGCGCACCTGGCATGATGCTTTGGCGCAATTGCCGTTGCCAGCACAACGCATGTTGTCTGATGAAGCGCAATTGGTTTGGCGTATCTGGACTAGTCAGTTGGATGAACGCGATGCGATCAGTTTGCACTTTGCTCAATTGCAGCAACTGGCGCAACTAGCACCTGACCCATTGTTATGGATTAATCCGGTGGAACCGACGCAATTGGAGTTGGAATTTTTAACCCGCTATGCGCATCACAATGTGGTGCAAACGATCGGTTTGGATTGGCGTGCTGGTGCAGTGGATGCGCGGTTTAGTCATGCGTGGCATGAATTGCTTGAGCCAGACCCGCACGCTGTGCAAGAGCACGCTGCACCGATCAACAGTGCATTGCAGCATCATCGTATTACCACGTTAGCTGCGGATAGTTTGGAACAAGAGGCGCAATCAGGTGCACAGATTATTTTTGAATGGTTGCAGCAAGGTAAATCTTCGATCGCATTGATTGCACAAGACCGAGTGGTTGCCCGTCGGATTCGCGCCTTGTTGCAGCGCGCCAATGTCTATGTCTCGGATGAAACTGGGTGGAAGCTTTCCACCACGCGTGCCGCTGCTGCGTTGACTGCTTGGTTTGAGGTGGTGGTCACGCGTGCGGATACCGTTATGTTGCTAGATTTACTTAAATCACCATTTTTGATACCGTGCCCAGAACCGGATCCGGCAGTTGATGTGTCTCATCCTGTGTGGGCAGATAGCATTATGATGATCGAAATGGCGTTATTGCGCGCGAATGTGGTGGGGGGGTGGGAATCGATTGAATGGGCATTGGCATCGGTTCCGGCTGGTCTGGAGCTGATAACCCGCATGAAATACGCAGCAAGCCAGTTTAGCGGACAAAAAAAATTAACCGACTGGCTCAAGCAAACGCGCGAGGCGATGCAGCAGTTAGGGATGGAAACCGCGCTGCAGCGTGATCTAGCCGGCGATCAAGTCGTGCAGTTACTAGATCAGTTGGCGAACGATTGTCAGTATATGGCCGAATTGTTTTCATTGGCGGAGTGGCGTGCGTTTTTGAATTTGCAGTTGGAAAGCACGGCGTTTTACGAGGATAAACAGGATCAACGCGTCGTGATGTTGCCACTCAATGGCGCACGTTTACGCAGTTTTGACGCGGTGTTGATGGCTGGTTGCGACGCTGCACACTTACCTTCGCAACCGAAAGAAATGTTATTTTTTACGAATGCCGTTCGGCGCGAATGTGGGCTGCTGACACGGGAGCAGCGCCAACGTCAACAGTTGCGCGATTTTACCGCGCTTCTCAGTTCTAATCCGGAGGTGGTGCTTTCGTGGCAAGGTCAGCAGCGCAACGAATATAATCCGGTTAGCCCTTGGATCGCGCGATTGAACCTAACATTACAGTGTGGTGCAGATGCGAACCATGGGCTGGAATCACGGCAACTCCCGGCACATTCAGTCAGTTTATCGCGAAAAATGGTGATGGCGATCGAACCGCGGCAACCCCATCCTGCCGCGCCTGCTTTGCAACCGAAAACCTTATCAGCGAGCGGTTTGACTAGTTTGCTTGCATGTCCTTATCAATTTTTTTCTGCGCGCATGTTGGGTCTGTCTTCACTGGATACCTTGTCGGATATGCCGGAAAAACGTGACTATGGTGATTGGTTACATGCCATCTTAAAAACCTATCATGATACGTTAAAAAATCACGTGCCCCCGATCAGACCAGATGATCAGGAAGCACTGTTGCGTACTATTTCTCAGGATGCATTTGCTGAAATTTTGCAAAAAAGCCCAGCAGCATTAGGGTATAGCGTGCGTTGGGAAAAAGCGATCAGTGCTTATATCGCCTGGAGTCAGCGTTATGCTGCACAGGGTTGGCAGTTTGATCAAGGTGAAATTTGGTTAGAGAAAAAATTAAGTTGGGGCGTAGAGGATGAATCCCAGATACTGTTGCGGGGGCAGATCGATCGACTGGATAAAAATGCAGCAGGTGAGTATGCCGTATTAGATTACAAGACTCGCAGTGTGAGTGCGTTGAATAAAAAATTAGCGCAGTCCGAAGACCAGCAATTGTCATTCTATGGTTTACTGGCAGCCTCGGATGCCACCCCCATCGTCGCAGCGCACTATGTGGCATTAGAGCCTGAGCGTGACAAAGTGGGTGACGCGCCAGCACCAGATTTTGCGGTATGGACGACACAGGTACAGCAGACCATTATCATGATCATGAGCGCGATTGGGCAAGGACAACCCTTAGTCGCGCAAGGTGTGGAAGAGGTATGTCAATACTGTGAAGTACGTGGTTTATGCCGCAAAGGAGCATGGCAATGATATCGTTACAGGACGGTGAAATGCAGAATGAAACAGCGGCGTATGAAATGAATGGTCAGGTAGTGCAAGCCAGCGAATTTATTGCGGCCGCTTGTCATCCTCATTATTCTGTGGTGGTTGAGGCGTGTGCCGGAAGTGGAAAAACTTGGTTATTGGTGGCGCGTATGCTGCGACTGTTGTTAGCGGGGGCGCAACCGGCTGAATTATTGGCTATTACCTTCACCCGTAAAGCTGCACAGGAAATGCGGGAACGATTACTCGCTTTGTTGCAGCAACTGGCATTGTCAGATGAGGCAACGATTCGTCAATTATTATTGGAACGTGGCGTTGCTGCGCAAGATGTGACCCGCTTGCTGCCAGAGGCCCGTCAATTGTATGCGCAGGTTTTATCTACGCCACAATCCTTGGCGATCGATACCTTTCATAGTTGGTTCGGGCGCTTAATTCAAATAGCACCGCTTAGCTCGGGCGTGCCTCATGGTTATAGTCTGACAGAAGCAACTTCCGAATTGCGTGCAGAAGCGTATCGTCAGTTGATGCAATCGCTGAAAAATGAAAAAAATGTGGTGATACGTGAAGCATTGATTGGTTTGTATCATGAACTAGGCGATTTCAATACCCATAAATTACTGGATGCCTTTTTAGAAAAACGGGCTGAATGGTGGGCATGTAATCAAAACCCATCACAAGGCCAACCACTGGATTGGCTCACGGATTTATGCGGCGAAGATGTGAATGTTGATGCGCGTTTAAGTCTGTGGCAAGACAGCGGTTGGCGTGAGCGTATGATGAAAATCGCCTATTGGCTTGGGCAGGGAACAGCGACAAATCAAAAACGTGCGGTCGCGATCGAATCCGCGTTAAGTGCTGGTGCCAGCGTAGAAAATTACACAGCGCTGAGCCTGGAATTTTACAGCGCCGATGGTAAACTCAGATCCAATACGAAAACCAAAGCATTGTTGGCCGCACTTGAAAAAGACTTGGGGCACGACTGCATCGCCGTATTTGAAGACGAATGTCGTTTGATCGCCGATTATCTGCGTCTGCTACAGCAGCGTAGTCTTGAGAAAAATGTGGTGCAGCTGAATCAATCCGTGTTTATTGTCGCTACGGCGTATTTGGCGCACTATCAGCAAATCAAGGCGGAACAGAGAGTATTCGATTTTGCTGATCTGGAATGGCAAGCTTGGTGCTTACTGCAATCGCCTGACCATGCGGCGTATGTGCAAAGTCGCCTTGATGCCCGTTATAAACATATTTTACTCGATGAATTTCAAGATACCAATCCCTTGCAATGGAGTATTGTGCGGGCCTGGTTAAGCGCCTATGGTGCCGATACACAGGCACCGACCGTCTTTGTTGTGGGAGATCCGAAACAATCTATTTACCGTTTTCGTCGTGCCGATCCGCGTGTATTTGTTGCCGTCAGTGCGATGTTGTCGAAGCAGGGTGCCTCTTTATTGCGCACCAATCAGACGCGTCGGAATGCATCTGCCATCGTTGACGTGGTAAACCGTAGCATGGTGCCCAATACCTTGTTTACAGCACAAACAACACTAGCTCCGGAACATGGCGTGGTCTGGCGTTTACCACTGGCAGGTGCTGCGTTGATGGATGAATTCGACGCAGAATCTGAGGAACAGGTGGTATCGACGGCAAAGTCCAAAATTCGAAACCCTTTCCTGTCACCGCAAACCGAAGCAGGAGATAGCCGTCGTCTGGAAGAGGGACGCATGGTTGCGCAAGCGATTTTGGCGGCGCGTGCACAGAGCAACAGCACTTCCGGCACAGCGTTGCCATGGTCAGAAGTGATGTTGTTGGTACGTCGACGCACCCATTTATGGGCGTATGAAACGGCATTGCGCGAAAGTGGTATTCCTTTTGTCTCCAGTCGTCGCGGTGGATTGTTGGATGCGTTGGAAGTGGCTGATGTGATTGCTTTATTGACGGTATTAATCACACCAAGCGATGACCGCGCTTTAGCGCATGTGCTTAAATCGCCGATTGCAGCGGCCAGCGACAATGATCTTATTTTTTTGGCGCAACGTGTTCGTGAGGAGCGTAGTGTAGAGAGTACGGGGATGCTATTTTTTAGTTGGTGGAAGTGTCTACTAGCGATTCCCGAAGCAGCATTGAGTTTGCCGTTGCAACGTATTCGTCCCTTGTTGCAAAATTGGATGGAGGCGGCACATTATTTGCCTGTCCATGATTTACTTGATCGTATTTTACATCAGGGTGATGTGGTCGCACGTTATGCGCAGCATACCGTTGCAGCTGATCGTAATCAGGTGATCGGCAATCTGGCGGCATTTACTGAGTTAGCACTCAATATGGATGCGGGGCGTTACCCTAGTTTGCCCAAATTTATCGCCTCCTTAACGGCGTTTCAGGCTGCTAGCGAAGCGGATGCGCCGGATGAATCTAGTATTGAAGATAGTGCCGATGCCGTACGTATTTTAACGATTCATAGTGCCAAAGGATTGGAAGCCTCGGTGGTGGTGCTGGTGGATGCCAATCATAGTGAGGCAGCAGAAGATCATTTAGGTATTTTATGCGATTGGCCTTTAGGTGACGATGACAGCGGAGAGGTGCAAAAACATTTTTCGGTGTTTGGTCGTAAGGATCAACGGGGTGCTGCGCGTAATGGGTTATTTAAGCAAGAAGAACAGTTAGCCGCACAAGAAAACTGGAATTTACTCTACGTTGCTATGACCCGTGCCAAACACGTATTCATCGTGAGTGGTGTTGCTGCACCTAAATATACCAATAGCATTGTTACCGATAGTTGGTATGCGCGCTTGCAACAGGTGGATGAATTTACTATTCCTGCGACATCCGAGAATACGCAAGCAGTGGAAGCAGCGGAGTTTGAATTGACGTATTTTGATGCGCCTGATTTGGCGCAAGTAACGCCAGCTACACACGTAGTACAGGACTCACGCTCCGTTAGTGAGGCACAGCTGGAGGGGATTGCCTTGCATGCGTTGCTGGAACGTGTAACACAATCAAATACTGCTTGCTGGCCCATTATCTTGCCTGATGTGCCACGCATTACCCGCTGGTTGTCTTGTTCTTCTGATGTCGCGAAATTAGTCCGGATGCAAGCCCAGCATATATTGAATCAACCGCATCTCGAACGGTTTTTTAATCCATCTTGCTTCCGGTTTGCACGGAATGAAATGGAAATATCATTTAAGCAGCAACGTTTGCGATTGGATCGCGTGGTCGTGTTTGAGCATGAAGTCTGGGTGCTGGATTTTAAACGGCAGTTATTGCCGATGGAGCAGCTTGGCTATGCCAGTCAACTTGCGCAGTACCGTGGTGCATTGGGGGTGATGTTTAGTACAAGCAGTAGCGTACACAAAATACGTGCTGGTTTGATATTGGCGGATGGTCAACTAGTCGAGATGACAGATTGATCATTTTAGGTAAATTATAAATCATCCTTTGCATTTTAATAAAAAAAGGAGGCGGGAACGTGTTACCATTTTCACTGTTATCGCGTTATCTATTGACTGCAAACTAAACATCCTACTATAGCAATATATGATTTCAGAATTTACACAACTAGCCAAAAAAGTCGATGAATTGGCTGCTCTCACCCACACTATGCGTAGTGAGATTGTCGATTTGCATCGCCAGTTAACTGCCTTGTCTGAGGTGAATACAGACTTAACCACAAGGATGCAAACAGCACATGAGCGTGTTTCTGCCTTGTTAGCACAAATACCAGTGGCAGAACAGGAGTCAGAATGAACCAGCTTGACATTACCATCATGGGGCAGGTCTATAAATTGGCTTGTAAAAAAGATGAACAGGCGGCCCTTATTCAAGCTGCAGCCTATCTGGATGGAAAGATGACGGTATTGCGAGATTCTGCCAGATTGAAAGGCAATGACAGAATCGCTGTGATGGCGGCGTTGTCGATTGCCGCTGAGTTTTTGGCAGTTAAATCACCAGCAGGGCCATTGTCGGATCTGGGGATGGCAGAAATCAAACAGCAGATTCACCGGATGACTCAGGTTCTAGATGCTGCGATTTCCCCTGAGTGATGTTTGTCAGAGCGATTGCAAACAGATTTTTACTATGAACAGACTAAAAATAAATGGAAATATTTATTACATGAAATGTCTGTTTGATGTAATATGAATTTCCCTGCCGTGTTCGCCATTGCCATATATTCCTTGAACCATTTTTATGCATAGGATGTGGGAATCGTTTGATGGGTGTGAGCGTCGCTTTGTCCGATGAACCCGAAATTAAACTGACCGCAGCCAACTTGGACCGCCTTGGTTCAGGATGCCGGCACAGCGGCACTGGTGGGGATCTTATTTTAGCGGCTGCTTATTTTTTAAGCAGCCGCTTTTTCATGTGCGTTAGGTGTTATTTATTGACGCAACAGGGCAGGGGGAGCGCGATACGCTAACACCAACGCCACTAAGCCAAAAATAATCATGGGGACGGATAATAGCTGACCGGCAGAAACAGGGATGCTCAGAATATCGACACTCCAGTCTGGTGTGCGGAAATATTCGGTGAAAAAGCGCGCACAGCCATATAGCAGTGCGAACATAGCGCCAACCGCAATACGTGGGCGGGGCTTACGTGCATACAGCCATAACAAAATAAACACCAGTACCCCATCGACTAAGGCTTGATAAATCGGTGAGGGGTGGCGTGGCAATTGATCGACATTGGGCCAAATCATTGCCCACGGCAGACTAGCATCAGCGACCCGCCCCCATAATTCTGCATTGATAAAATTACCGACGCGTCCACAGGCGTAACCTAAAGGGACTAGTGGCGCGATTAAATCGTACACATCTAGTACATTTCGGTTGGCTTTTTTAGCCCAAATAGCCAGCGCGATGATGACGCCTAAAAAACCACCATGAAATGACATCCCACCTTTCCAGACCTCAAAAATTTGGAGAGGATTCTGAAAGTAAAAAACGGGATGATAAAATAATACTTCACCTAAGCGCCCCCCGACTACCACGCCGAGAACACCATAAAACAGCATATCTTCTAAATGTTCATAGCGCCAACCTGCACGTGAAATATGCGCTTGCTTAAGACGAATTTGGCCTACAACCAAAAACAAAATAAACGCCAGCATATACATTAAACCATACCAGTGAACGGAAAGTGGACCGACCGAAAAAGCAATCGGATTGGGAAGCGGGTGTATCAACATGAAATAATTCTTTCGTCGGTTTCGTGAAAATGGGTCATGGTGTGAATGGTGCGTTTATGCTGTCGAGATCAGCGCGATAAACGCTTGCAAAACCGCTGAGTGGTTATCTTGTCGCCATGCAATTCCGGTTTCAATGTGCGGTGCCATTTCTTTTAGTGCATAGTAAGTTACGCCAGGACGTTTTAAGTTCGAGACGGATTGTGGCACAAGTGCGATTCCCATGCCAGCAGAAACCAAGCCAATAATTGTTTGCATTTGTATCGCTTCTTGTCCGATGATCGGCGTAATTCCCGCACGTTGGAAATATCCCAGAATGGTATCGTAAAAAGCTGGGGCAATTACACGTGGAAAAATAATTAACGGTTGATGCTGGCAGTCTTGCAGAGAGGCAATAAACGGGTGTGATTGGTCGAGCCAAGGGGCATCACTGGGCGCAGCTAACATCAACGGTTCAAGCAAAATCGGGCGATAGTGCAGCAACTTGGTCAGTTTGTCCGGTATGGGTGGAATTAAGATGCCGAGATCAATCTGTCCCAACCGTAAGGCATCCAGTTGAATGTCACTGGTGGCTTCACGCAGGCTGATTTGAACGTTGGGGTAGTGGATTCTGAAATCACGCAATAAGGGCGGGAGCAGGTTGTAATCTGCACTAGATACAAAGGCCAATGAGAGTTGCCCGGTGTTTCCTTGTGCCGCAGACTGCACTAGCTTGGGCAGAGTCTCTGCATCCTTAATGAGGCGGCGAGCTTCCGGCAGCAAAGCGTGGCCAGCTGCACTGAGACTGATACCGCGTTTTTTTCGGATAAAGAGCGCAGCCCCTAATGCCGCTTCGAGCGCTTGTATCGCTTGCGATAGCGGTGGTTGCGTCATATTCAGGCGCACAGCAGCGCGCCCGACATGTAGTTCTTCCGCGACGGCGATAAAATAACGCACTTGGCGTAAATCGAAATGCATAGTTTGGTTCATCAAAAAACTGACTCAGGTTTGAAACCCCGGCCTTCAGGCCGGTTAACGACGTAGGAGCGATACGATGGGAGGGGATGCAAACCCCTTCCAGAGGGCTTTTCCAGCGCCACGTGTGGCGCTCTATTTAATTGTTAAGATAGCTTTTTTAGTCAAAAATGTTATTTTTTATTTATGATTTTTAAAATTCTTTTTTATGCGATCTTTCCGTAATTTTTCGTACTGATCAAATGTCTTTTTTTTATCAAGTCCCAAAGCAGGCTCAATATACTCAAACCAGAAAAATATAAAAACAAATAGTCCGACAATCCACCACCATGAAAGGTGGACAAATGGACCGTATTCAATATATTTTAATATTGTTAATATAATAATAAGTAAAATTAAAATCATTGCGTAAGCTTTCGTTTTTTGTGAGGGATAATTTACATTATTTTTTTGAGAAATAAAGTGAATTAACAAAATTAGTTTCAAAATCGGGTAAAATACCGACACAATTCAATGGAGATTATGATGAAACGATTAATTTGCGTGGTGCTATCCCTGTGTGCATCCGGTGCTGCGATGGCAAATCTGGAACTGGCTAAGTCAAAAAACTGTTTAGCTTGTCATTCAGTCGATGCTAAGATCCTTGGACCTGCGTACAAAGATGTTGCAAAAAAATATGCAGGACAAAAAGATATTGAAGAGAAGTTGGTTCAAAAAGTGTTAAAAGGCGGTAGTGGTGTTTGGGGTCCTATGGCAATGCCACCAAACACACAAGTAACAGAAGCCGAAGCGCGTACATTGGTTAAGTGGGTTCTTAGCCTGAAATAACATCGTTTATGTTGATTGCCGTGATTATCAGGCAATTTCAAAAAACATGAAAAAAAGCATCTTTTTAGATGCTTTTTTTTTGATTCATTTATTTAGTCACTAACAGCAGCTCACGTTTGCCAGCCTTGTAGGTGTAAAGGGATAAGGTACCCTCTTTCAAATCACCGCGCGGACTAAATTGAATATCGCCCGTTATTCCCAGATGATGAATTTTTTTCAGAAAAGGGAGATAAATGGCCGGGTCAGAGGATTTAGCTTGTTGCATCGCATCGGCAAATGTCATTACTGCATCATAGACATACGGTGCGTACAATTGTACTTCAGTACCAAATTTCTTTTTATACGCAGCGCGGAAATCAGCCGCGGCCTTTTTTTGGGCATCAAAAACACCACCAGCTTCAGCACAAATGACCTGACCATCGGCTAATGCATCACCGGCTAACGCTACTAATTGCGTTGTACAGACTCCATCCCCCCCCATAAATTTTGCGCGAATTCCTAAGCCTTTCATTTGACGTAACATAGGGCCAGCGACGGCATCCATACCACCAAAGAAAATGAGATCAGGATTTTTAAATTTAATGGCTGTCAATATCGCATTAAAGTCAGTGGCTTTATCGTTGGTGTATTGCTCAGAAACAATTTCAACGCCGCTGACTTTGCTATTCAATCCTTTTTTGAATTCAGCAGCAACACCCTGACCATAGGCGGTTCTATCATCTATAATAGCGACGCGTTTTGCATGAATTTCCTTGACTGCGTAGCGCCCTAGTGTCCCACCAAGCTGACCATCATTAGCAACGACGCGGAAGGTGGATGTAAATCCTTGCATGGTGTATGCAGTGGCTGTGGCGGATGGCGAGATCTGCGGGATACCCGCATTGTAGTAAATTTTGGAAGCCGGAATGGAGGTGCCCGAGTTTAAATGTCCCACTACGGCATTGACTTTGGCATCCACTAATTTTTGGGCTGCTGCAGTTCCTTGTTTGGGGTCGCTGCCGTCATCTTCGGAGAGGAGATCAAACTTTACTTTTTTGCCTCCGATCATGATACCTTTGGCATTGAGTTCGTCGATGGCCATGATGGCGCCATTTTCGTTGTCTTTACCCAAATGTGCGATCGGGCCAGAGATGGGGGCGACATGACCAATTTTAACAATCAGGTCTTCTGCGGCGAAAGCTGATCCTGCAATACACAGTGATAAGGCGGCAATCAGAGGAATTTTTTTTGAAACAGATAGCATATACGTCTCCCGAAGGGGGTTAAATAATTTTGTTATTCTCACATTCAAAAAATGGTGCATTTTAAGTGTGAATAACAACAAGGTACATTAGGAAAATCATCTGGCAAAGTAATATTGCTGCTTTTCTCCATAAATATAATCATTCACTATGTCAAAACAATACACACTCGATAAAGTGGATCGTAAAATCCTCAATTATTTGCAAAAAAACAACCAAATTCCAACTCGAATTTTGGCCGATAAAGTACATATTTCCCAACCTACCTGCTTGCGCCGGATTCGTGATCTGCGTGAAGCAGGGGTGATTAACGCTGAAGTTGCAATGGTGGACTCATTCGCGCTGGGCTATGGGATGTTAGCTTTTTTGGAAGTCTCGTTGATTAATCAGAGTGAAGAGTGTATGAGTTCGTTTGAGCAGGGGATGGACAAAGAAGTTCAGGTAATGCAGTGTTATTTTGTCTCGGGGGAGTACGATTATTTTGTTGTTGTTCACGTGATTGATATGGATGCTTATTATCAATTTGTGCGGAAAGTGATTTCTGGCTCCGGGAATGTGAAGCACTTTCATTCGCGTTTTCCGATGAAATGCGCTAAATTTTCTACGCGAGTTGGATTTGATGAGAAAGCAGCTGAAGTGGTGGTGCGAAGTAAGTAAGCTTCCTACCTGACACCACCATCTTGCGAAGAGTGTTATTTACCCTTTTAGACCAGTAAATGCGAAGTCCACTTCAGGGCGACGACCGGATACGATGTCGGCAATTGCCCGACCTGATCCACAACCCATGGTCCAGCCTAAGGTGCCATGGCCGGTATTGAGGTATAGGTTGCTGTACTTGGTTTTGCCAATATAAGGAATATTAGATGGTGTCAACGGACGTAGACCTGTCCAGTAAATTGGATTATCGTAATCACAGGCATCCGGAAATAATTCGCGGGTGCGTTGCGTAATTGCCTGACAACGGGTGTCATTCAACTCCCGTGTATAGCCGTTTAATTCACAGGTCCCAGCGACCCGTAATCGGTCACCTAAACGTGAAGTCACTAATTTGTAACCGTCATCTGTGAGCGATACCGTTGGTGTTGCGTCTGGATTGGTGATGGCGTAGGTTGCAGAATAGCCTTTGCCGGGATAGATCATCAGGTTGATCCCTAACGGTTCCAGCAACGGCACAGAAAAACAGCCCATTGCGATGACGAAGGCATCTGCGTACATCACTTCGTGACGGCCATTTGGATGGATCACCTCTACACCAGTTACTTTTGCAGCACTACCAGTACCACTAGTAATTAAGCGTGTAATCGTGGTGCTGTATAAAAAGTTGACACCAGCTTCCGCAGATTTTTTTGCTAATCCTGAAGTGAATTTATAGACATCACCTGATTCGTCATTCGCAGTGAAATCACCACCGACAATTTTGTCACGAATGCTGGATAGCGATGGCTCAATGCGGAGTACTTCAGCGGCGTCGATGGAATCGCGTGGGCACCCTAAGTCACGCATCAATTTTGCTGCTGGTAATGAATCTTCAAATTCCTTTTTGTCAGTATAGAAATGTAAAATTCCCTTGGTCAGGCAATCGTATTCAACGCCAGTTTCAGCACGAACATCCTGCAGCGTTAAACGGCTGTATTCTGCGATTGCCACAATTTGTCGGATATTTTCTGCTGTGCGCCCAGGTGTGCATTCACGTAAAAAATTGACTGCCCATTTCCATTGCAGCCATTCAGGACGAAAACGATAAAGTAATGGCGCATCTTCCTGCCCTAACCATTTTAGTATTTTTAATGGTGCTGCTGGGTTGGCCCATGGCTCTGCATGTGACACTGAAATTTGGCAGCCATTGGCAAAACTAGTTTCTTGCGCTGCGCCAGGTTGACGGTCTATCACCGTCACTTCGTGCCCTGCTTTGTGTAAGAACCATGCTGAAGCGGTACCAATAATGCCTGCGCCTAATACGATAACCTTCATAACTTTCCTTAGGGTGATAGCTTCAGTACCAATTTCAGTACCAGCTTAATTTAATAGGCTAGATTGTAGAAAAAAATTGACTACTTAGGTGTTCAAAAATAGTCATTTATTTTTTAAATTTATAGATATTTTCGAATTTTTGTTTAAATTTAAATAAATTTACTAAGATAATTTTGTTTTTTAAAAATGACGGCGTTCAATTCTACTGACGAGCAACTCTGGAATTGCTGGAGGCACTTTCTTAATACAAGCGTTTTTTGTATGTTAGAAACGGGAGGATTGAACTTTGGAGATTTCCTGATTAATTGCCCTCGTAATCACATCGTGTAATGAGTGCGTTAATCCGAGGCGAATTTCGGATGTTAGATTTTCGACGGCATTTTGCAGTGCATCCGCCAAGCTATCACGTACTCGATGTTCAAGTACAAAATCAACTCTGGTGAGGATATGTTTTAAGACATTCTCATAGATAATTTTTTCCAGTTTTTCCCATTCTTCTGACAGTTCGGGATCAGCAGAAGGACTGGTGATGGGCGGGTTAGCTGATGTACTGGAAAAAGAGAACGCCGGTGTTATTTCTGCTTGTTGAGGAATAGCTAGAGGGGGCGCTTGAGGGGGCATCTGCAGTACAGCGGCTTCCGTCAGATTGTCCAAAGAAATTATTTCGGTAAGTACCGGAATGGTGTGGTCAACGTTGTTTTGCAGGCTCATTTTGTAGACTCAATGGTGGCTGAAGTAATAGATTCGATGCGTGGACGCGATTCATAGAGTCTATTATAGATCGATTGTGACCTTATTTAGCCGTGATGTGATTCAGTGGATAGCCATGTTGTTGATAAAAACGATAACGTACCCTGCCAGCCTCGGTGGCCTGTGCTTCACGTGGGACGATTTCGATCAATCGGTCATAGTCGGTGAATGTACTCGGGGTAGTGGTTCCCAGATTGATCAAAATTTGGGAGTGGTCTTGCTGTGGGTAGCGTTGTATCGCTTGATCCAACACGCAAAGCAGTACCGGTGTATGCCGTGCCAGTACATGTGTTCCGGATGAATCCAGTACGACATGAGGTAAAAAATCACTATCGGAAAATGCCCATAACAAATGGTCTAGCTGAGATTGTTGTTGGCTATCCTGATGCCTTACCACTACTTGACACTGGGTGGTGAGTGCTTTTCGTATTAGTCGGCATGTGTACAACAGCTGATCACTGACTTTACTATGAAAGTCGATTCGAGGACGCTGTGGATCGCGAGGTATTGATGACACGTTCATTAGAACTGAATTCCATTCGGGTCTCGGCTCGGGACAGCAGCAGGCTTGGTTGTTATGTGGGGTTCAGTGCGTTTTTGAGTAGGAATATTCACTACAGGGGCAGCAGGTTCTGGTGCTGCATAGTGATAATCGTGCGGTAATATATTCGACTTTGGATAAGCAGCATAGTTAAGGCTGGCACGCCAGTCACCAGCATTGAAACCATGTAATTTAGTGCTGCCGATAATCAGTAATGGTAATTGTATATTACCATCGATTTCTTTTAATTTTTTGATATCATCGTTGCTGCTTATAGACTTTTCGGAAAATGGTATGCCATTTTCCTTTAAAAATGTCCGTCCGTCATCGCATGGTACGCAGCTGTTGGATGCATATAGCGTAACCGGATTATTTTTGCTGGCGTTGTCGAGTTCAAAAGGAAGCGCCTCTGTTGTTGTCGAAGCATTAGCATCAACATTGCGTGTTTCAACCTTTGAAATGTTTTGTGGCGGGGCTTTATCGCTATAGGTGATTTCACCATTCGGTCCAACCCACTTATATAGTGTGGCATGGGCTGTTTGACTGATCGTTAATCCGGCAGATAAGCTTATGGCTATCACGGTTAACGGTAAAACTGAATGGATGTATTTCATATCATTAACCTGGTTGTCATTACCTAATAGCCACTAACAATACTATTGTAGTCAACATGAAGCGTCCTTCCTTATGCTGACATTCCGCTATGTCGTAGTAAAGCATCGATTTGAGGAGGGCGGCCACGGAATGCAATAAACGATTCCAGTGCAGGACGCGAACCACCGACCGCTAAGATCTCGTTTAGAAATTTTAGACCAATCAGCGCATTATTTCCAGCTTCTTCAAACGCGGCGTAGGCATCTGCGGAGAGAACTTCGGCCCATTTGTAGCTAAAGTAGCCCGCAGCATAACCACCAGAAAATATGTGGCTGAAGGCATGCTGAAAACGATTGAACTGCGGGGTAGGAATGACTGAAATTTGCTGTCTTATCTGATCCAATACGCCTTGGACCGATAATTGATGTTGTTCTAGATAGCCATTGTGTAATTGCATATCGAATAAAGAAAATTCAACTTGCCGCAAGGTTTGTAGGCCAGATTGGAAGTTTTTCGCTGCCAGCATTTTGTCATACAGGCTACGTGGTAATGGCTCACCGGTGATGCTGTGTGCGCTCATTTGTTGCAGCACGTCCCATTCCCAGCAAAAATTCTCCATAAACTGCGATGGCAGTTCTACTGCGTCCCATTCGACTCCCGAAATTCCCGATACGCCGAGTTCATCCACCTGCGTGAGCATGTGATGCAGGCCATGACCAAATTCGTGGAATAGGGTGATAACTTCATCATGGGTGAAATAAGCCTGTTTTTCAGCAGAGGGTGGGGTGAAATTGCAGGTCAGGTAGGCTACCGGAGTTTGAATGCCATGGGTAGTTCTGCGTCGTCCTCGGGCATCGTCCATCCATGCGCCGCCACGTTTTCCGTCACGAGCATAGAGATCTAGGTAAAATTGACCAAGGAGTTGACCATTTTTTTCGATACGATAAAAACTGACATCCGGGTGCCATACACTAGTGTGGTCGGGTTTGACCTCAACGCCAAACAGCGTGTGAGTAATACTAAATAAGCCTTTAATGACTTGCGACTCAGGAAAGTATTGTTTGACTTCTTGCTCAGAAAAAGCGTAGCGTTGTTCTCTTAATTTTTCGGATGCGTAAGGAATGTCATGGGACTCTAATTCGCTTAGTCCTAGTGTTTCTGCAGCAAAACTACGCAATTGTGCCAGATCTTGTTCTGCATAGGGACGTGCACGTGTTGCCAGATCGAGTAAAAATTGCGTGACTTGTTCACTGCTGTTGGCCATTTTCGCCACTAGTGAAACTTCAGCAAAATGGTGATAACCCAAAATATGCGCTTCTTCATTGCGCAATTTTAAAATACTGTCGATGATGCCTGAGTTATCCCAAAGTGGGTTGTCGCCGAGGTCGGATGCCTTGGTAGTGTTGGCGCGATAAATTGTTGCGCGCAGAGCGCGGTCATCCGCATATTGCAAAATTGGGAAGTACGATGGGAAATGCAAACCAAACAAATACCCGGATTTACCTGCTTGCAGTGCTTTCGCTTGCGCTGCCATTAGTGCATCTTCAGGTAATCCTGCCAGAGCTTGTGCGGATTCAATATGCAAGGAATACGCATTCGTTGCGTCTAGTACATTTTCGGAAAATCGTGTTGATAGCCCTGCAATTTCTTCTTGAATATCAGCAAAACGGGCTTTTTTATCATTATCTAATTCAGCGCCGGATAAGGTGAAATCACGAATTGCATTGCGGATAATTTTTTGTCGGGCAGGTGAATAGTTGGCAAATTCCTGTGCTGATTCTAATGCCTGATATTTTTTAAATAAAGTGAGGTTTTGACCCAATGCAGTAAAAAATTCAGTTAGTTTTGGTTGATTTTCGTTGTAAGCAGCACGTAATTCTGGTGTGTCGCAGACGGCGTTCAAATGCCCTACGATGCCCCAAGCACGACTGAGTTGTTCGGTGGAGTTCTCTAAGGGCTCTACTATTGATTCCCAGCTCACCGGCGCGGTGCTTTGCTCCAATTGAAGTACAACCCCCCTTGCTTGTTCCAGCAACGCGGTGATGGCAGGGGTAACATGGCTTGCAGTAATAGTATCAAAACGGGGTAAATCACTGAAATCCTGCAGGGGAGTCAAAGGTGTTGGCATCGTCGTTGGCATAGTGGTTGCAAGGGTAGGGTTATAAATTGCGGAAAAGCTAACTATATAGCTAACTACGTGCGTTCAGCCGCTTCAATGGTATTTACTAATAACATGGTAATGGTCATGGGACCGACACCACCTGGTACGGGCGTAATATATCCAGCGACTTCCTTGGCTGCGGCAAAATCCACATCGCCACATAATTTACCCGCATCATCGCGATTCATGCCGACATCCAATACGACAGCGCCAGGTTTGACCATGTCAGCGGTGACCAGATTACGTTTGCCAGTCGCAACTACTAAAATATCGGCCATACGGGTGTGTAAGCCTAAATCACGGGTTTTCGAATTGCAAATGGTGACGGTTGCACCTGCTTGCAAGAGCAACATTGCTTGAGGTTTTCCCACGATGTTGGAAGCGCCGACAACCACTGCATGCGCACCACGTATTGGATAGTCAATTGATTCGAGCATTTTCATCACACCGTAAGGCGTACATGGGCGAAACAAGGGTTGGCCTGTCATTAATAATCCGGCATTGCTGATGTGAAAGCCGTCTACGTCTTTCTCGGGTGCAATGGCTTCCAGTACTTTGTGCGAATCGATGTGCGCAGGTAAGGGCAATTGCACCAAAATACCATGAATAGCAGGATCTGCATTGAGTGTCGCAATCCGCTCCAGCAATGCCGTTTCGCTTAGATCCGCAGGATACTTATCCAGAATCGAAAAAATACCGCAATCTTCACATGCCTTGACTTTGTTGCGCACATAGACTTGCGATGCTGGACTTTCGCCAACCAAAATCACAGCAAGACCTGCCGTTTTTCCTTGCTCGGTCAATACAGCAGCGCGCAGTTTTACGTCGGAGCGGAGGTGGTGAGATAGTTGTATCCCGTCGATGAGTTGAGCAGTCATGGTGGCCTTAACTAGGTTGGCTATGAAGAATAGAATAAAGGTGCCGGATTTGGCAAAAGCGAATTATAGCCCGTTCAGACAAGTTTGCAGTAGTCTCGCGGTCCGATTACCTTTATCTTGTGATTGCTATTTCCAAAATCAACGTTGCTTGCGATGAAAGATAAGGGTAAATTGGATGCGTCGTTGTATTTTTGTTGTGTTGATATGTGAATTTTTAGTGAATGATTAAGTTACATTTTCTTACTTCATCAATAATATTGCAGTGCAAAATGACAAATAATGGCGACACACAACAGATTTTTAGAAATACAACTGTAAATATATTGCTAAGCAACATTGATTTCATATTGTGAAATCAAATATCGCTATTTGAAAAATAGAAAACACCTGTTACACTTGCAAGGCTAAATAATTTGGCATATACCGAGAACTTACGCAAAACCGTTACGCAAAAATCTACGCAACAACGCCGTCGTACTAGGAAGATTTTGCATGAGTTCTGACACCATTATTATGTAACTTAAAAACAACCTGGAGTGAGATCTGCTATCCGGTCCGGGTTCGTAAAAGGAGATGTCGCATGTTGGCCCAGTTAGATAACGTATTGGCGCAAGCCGTAAACGATCCCGATGTCATGGAAACCAAAGAGTGGTTGGATGCACTTGAATCGGTGATCGAAAATGAAGGTCCAGAACGGGCGCATTATCTGATGGAACGTATGGTTGATCTGGCGCGCCGTCGTGGCGCACATGTCCCGTTTTCAAGTAATACTGCCTATGTCAATACTATCCCTGCTGATATGGGTGAACACTGCCCTGGTGATCTAGAGATTGAAGAAAAACTGCGCTCAATGATGCGTTGGAATGCGATGGCGATGGTGGTCAAAGCCAACCGTGTCGATGGTGATTTGGGCGGTCATTTATCCAGCTTTGCGTCATTGGCTAACATGTTGGGAATCGGTTTTAATCATTTCTGGCATGCTCCATCAGAAAACCACGGTGGTGATTTGTTGTATCTCCAAGGTCACTCCTCTCCTGGTGTCTATGCACGTGCTTTTCTGGAAGGCCGTTTGACGGAAGACCAATTGCTGCATTATCGTCGCGAAGTCGATGGTAAAGGTCTGTCCTCTTATCCACATCCAAAATTAATGCCAGATTTCTGGCAATTCCCTACCGTATCTATGGGTCTTGGCCCATTGATGGCGATTTATCAGGCACGTTTCCTCAAATATTTACATGCGCGCAGTATTGCTGATACCGAAAACCGTAAGGTTTGGGTATTCTGCGGTGATGGTGAGATGGATGAACCGGAATCGATGGGTGCTATTGGTATGGCCGGTCGTGAAAAACTGGACAATCTGGTGATGGTCGTGAATTGTAATTTGCAGCGTCTGGATGGTCCGGTGCGTGGTAACGGCAAAATCATTCAAGAGCTGGAATCGGATTTCCGTGGTGCAGGTTGGAATGTGGTCAAAGTTATTTGGGGCAGTGGATGGGATGAGTTGCTAGCCAAAGATAAAGACGGTATTTTACAGCGCGTCATGATGGAAACGGTCGATGGCGAGTATCAGAATTACAAAGCCAAAGATGGCGCGTTCGTTCGTGCTAATTTCTTTGGTAAACACCCGAAATTGCTGGAAATGGTCAGTAAGATGTCAGATGATGACATTTGGCGCCTGACCCGTGGTGGTCATGATCCACATAAAATTTATTCTGCATTTAAAGTAGCTCAGGAACATAAGGATCAACCGACGGTCTTGTTGGTGAAGAGTGTTAAAGGCTACGGCTTCGGTAAATCTGGCGAAGCACGTAATACCGCACATAACACGAAAAAATTGGATGACGAAGCGATTAAAGCGATGCGTGATCGCTTCCAATTGCCGATTTCAGATGATCAATTACCCGGCATTCCATTCTTTAAACCCGCTGATGACACGCCAGAAATGAAGTACTTGCATGCGCGTCGTCAAGAGTTGGGTGGTTATTTGCCACAACGTCGTCAAAAAGCCGATGAAGTGTTGATTGTGCCTGAGTTATCTGCATTTAAAGCGGTATTGGAACCAACCGCCGAAGGCCGTGAAATTTCGACTACGGCAGCGTATGTACGTATATTGACGGCATTATTGCGTGATCCAAGTTTGGGACAACGCGTCGTACCTATTATGGTGGATGAGTCACGCACGTTTGGTATGGAAGGATTGTTCCGTCAAATCGGTATTTTCAGCCAAGTCGGTCAATTGTACGAACCTGTCGATAAAGATCAGGTAATGTATTACCGTGAAGACAAAGCTGGTCAGATTTTGCAAGAGGGGATCAATGAAGCCGGCGGGATGAGTTCTTGGATTGCTGCTGCAACCTCTTACTCAACTAATAATCGGGTCATGATTCCGTTCTATACCTATTATTCGATGTTTGGTCTGCAACGGATTGGTGATTTGGCTTGGGCGGCAGGCGATATGCGCTCACGTGGATTTTTGATTGGTGGCACTGCTGGTCGTACTACCTTGAATGGCGAAGGCTTGCAGCATGAAGATGGTCATAGTCACGTATTGGCATCGACTATCCCAAATTGTGTTCCTTACGATCCGACCTTTGCGCATGAAGTAGCAGTCATCATGCATGATGGTTTACGTCGTATGATCACGAATCAGGAAGATGTATTTTATTACATCACACTGATGAATGAAAATTACAGCCATCCAGGATTGAAAGCCGGTCAAGAAGAAGGCATCATCAAAGGCATGTACTTATTGCAAAAAGATGCATCCACCACCAGCAAACATCGGGTTCAGCTGATGGGTTCCGGTACTATTTTACGTGAAGTCATTGCCGGTGCCGAGTTGCTGCAAAGTGACTGGGGTATTGCTGCCGATGTCTGGTCAGCACCGTCATTTACCTTGTTGGCGCGTGATGGACAAGATGTGGAACGTTGGAATATGTTGCATCCGAGTGAAACACCGCGCGTTGCCTATATTACTGAATGTTTGCAAAATACAGTCGGTCCTATCGTGGTTTCAACGGATTACATGCGTACGTTTGCAGAACAAGTACGCGCATTTGTACCACACGGACGTCGTTATAAAGTCTTGGGTACGGATGGATTCGGTCGCTCGGATAGTCGCGCTAAACTGCGTGAATTCTTCGAGGTTAATCGTTATTTCGTCGTGATTGCGGCTCTAAAATCGTTGGCTGATGAAGGTGTATTGTCGGCATCCGTAGTTGCTCAGGCAATTACTAAATACGGTATAAATTCGGATAAACCAAATCCAGTGACGGTATAATTTTTTAACGAATTCACCTCAACTTCCACTATTACAAGCACTTTCCTCCTATGGTGAGGAAAGTGAACGGAGCCTAAGCGATGAGTACAATTGAAATCAAAGTCCCGGACATCGGTGACTTTAAAGAAGTAGAAGTAATTGAATTAATGGTTAAGGTGGGCGACACCATCAAGGTAGACCAATCACTGTTGACCGTGGAATCGGATAAAGCCAGTATGGAAATTCCGTCCAGTCACGCAGGTGTGGTTAAGGAAATCAAAGTGAAACTGGGCGATAAAGTCGCCGAAGGTTCACTGATCTTGATCGTGGATGCAGTGGCCGATGGCGCTGGCGTTGCTGCAGCGGCGGTCGCAGCTCCAGCGGCGGCATCAGCAGCTCCAGCAGCTCCAGCTCCAGCTCCAGCGGTCGCGCCAGTAGCAGCGCAGGCAGTATTACCAGCAGCAGTGTCAGTAGTATCAGTAACAGAAGCTGCACCATCAAATAGTAAAGCCCATGCATCGCCTTCTATCCGTAAATTCGCACGCGAATTAGGGGTGGATTTGGGGCGGGTAGTGGGTACTGGCCTTAAATCCCGCATCACAGCAGAAGACGTTCAAAACTTCGTTAAGGGTGTCATAAATGCACCTGTCGTGGTCGCAGCAAGCGCGCCGGCAAATGCGGGTTCTGGCATGAATTTATTGCCTTGGCCTTCATTGGATTTTGCAAAATTTGGCAGTACCGAAGTTGTACCACTGTCACGCATCAAAAAACTGAGTGGTCCAAATTTGCATCGCAATTGGGTCATGATTCCACATGTAACGCAGTTTGATGAAGCTGATATTACTGGCTTGGAAGAATTTAGAAAATCCAGTAATGCAGCGATGGCAAAATCTGGCGTTAAGCTAACAATGCTGGCATTTGTGATTAAAGCCAGTGTATCCGCCTTGAAAAAATTCACGGCGTTCAATTCATCGCTGGATGCGAAGGGTGAAAACCTGATTCTGAAGCAATACTACAATATTGGTTTTGCTGCAGATACGCCGAACGGCTTGGTCGTTCCTGTGATCAAAAATGCGGATAAGAAAAGTTTGTCTGAGATTGCGCTTGAAATGGGTGAGTTATCTGCACAAGCCCGCGAAGGCAAATTAAAACCAGCTGACATGCAGGGTGCAACATTCACAATTTCATCGTTGGGTGGTATTGGAGGCACTGCATTTACGCCTATTATTAATGCGCCAGAAGTAGCTATTTTGGGTTTGTCTAAAGCCATTATAAAACCAGTTTGGGATGATAAAACATTTGTTCCGCGCTTAATGATGCCATTGTCCCTGTCGTACGATCATCGCGTGATTGATGGCGCGATGGCGGCGCGATTCACCGCCTATCTGTCCGATGTATTGGCTGATCTGCGCAAGACTTTACTGTAATCACGGAGCCGAACATGACAACTATCGAAGTAAAAGTACCGGATATCGGCGACTTTAAAGAAGTCGAAGTGATTGAATTGCTGGTGAATGTCGGTGATACCGTCAAAGTCGATCAATCGTTGATTACGGTTGAATCTGACAAAGCCAGTATGGAAATCCCATGTAGTCACGCTGGCGTTGTGAAAGAATTAAAAATTAAAATCGGCGATAAAGTCGCTGAAGGTTCGTTGTTATTGGTATTGGAAGCTGCTGGTGCGGAAACTACCAGTGTTGCACCTGCTGCCGTGGCAGCTACACCAGTTCAGGCGTCGGCACCAGTCGCTGTCTCATCAACACCAGCAACACCAACCGCGGCAGTTGCCGCACCGGTGCTTGCAGTCGCGGCTTACAGCGGTACTGTTGACATCGAATGCGATATGATGGTACTAGGCGCAGGCCCTGGCGGTTATTCAGCTGCATTTCGGAGCGCTGATCTAGGCTTGGTCACCGTACTGGTTGAGCGCTATTCTACCTTGGGTGGGGTGTGCTTGAATGTGGGGTGTATCCCATCAAAAGCACTGTTGCATGTTGCTGCCGTCATTGACGAAACGGCTGCTTTGGCTGCGCATGGCGTGACCTTTGGTAAGCCTGAAATCGACATTGATGTTTTGCGCGCTTATAAAGAGAAGGTCATTAGTAAAATGACCGGTGGTCTGGCAGGTATGGCCAAAGCACGTAAAGTTAATGTCGTACAGGGTGTTGGTCAGTTCGTTAGCCCGAATCATATTCAGGTCACTGCGGCAGATGGCACACAAAAAACCGTGCAGTTTAAACAGGCAATCATCGCCGCTGGATCATCAGTGGTCAACCTGCCGTTTGTACCTGCCGATCCGCGCATTGTCGATTCGACCGGTGCGTTGGAATTACGTTCGGTACCAAAACGGATGTTAGTGATTGGTGGCGGTATTATTGGCTTGGAAATGGCAACCGTATATTCTACGCTGGGTGCGCGTATCGACGTGGTAGAAATGCTGGATGGCCTGATGCAGGGCGCTGATCGCGACATGGTCAAAGTGTGGCAGAAGTTTAATGAGAAACGCTTCGACAACATCATGCTGAAAACCAAAACAGTGGCAGTCGAAGCGTTACCTGAAGGTATCAAGGTGACGTTTGAAGCTGCTGACGCATCTGTCGTTGCACCCGCACCGCAAGTGTATGATTTGGTATTGGTCGCAGTTGGTCGCAGCCCTAATGGCAAAAAAATCGCTGCTGATAAAGCGGGTGTTGTTGTTACTGATCGTGGCTTTATTAACGTCGATAGTCAGATGCGTACCAATGTTCCGCATATTTTTGCGATTGGTGATTTGGTTGGTCAACCGATGCTGGCACATAAAGCGGTTCACGAAGCCCATGTTGCGGCAGAAGCGGCTGCTGGGCATAAAGCCTATTTTGATGCGCGCGTGATTCCTTCTGTTGCGTATACTGATCCTGAAGTTGCTTGGGTTGGTATTACCGAAGATGAGGCGAAAGCCAAAGGCATTAAACTGGAAAAAGGACATTTCCCTTGGGCGGCTTCCGGTCGTGCAGTGGCAAATGGGCGTGATGAAGGCTTTACCAAGTTATTGTTCGACGCTGAAACACATCGCGTAGTCGGTGGTGGAATTGTAGGTACACATGCTGGTGATATGATTGGTGAAATCGCGTTGGCCATTGAGATGGGTGCAGATGCTGTCGATATCGGTAAAACGATTCATCCGCATCCGACATTAGGTGAGTCTATCGGGATGGCGGCAGAAGTGTATAAAGGTGTTTGTACTGATTTGCCTCCAGCACGTAAAAAATAAGCACATAAGCATGAAAAAATCCCGGCCAGATGTCTAATCTGGCCGGGATTTTTTTGCTTAACAACAATTAAGAATAGTGCCTAATGTGACAGCTAACATGAAAAATAAAGTAGGACTACAGCTTGGAAAATGCATGTTTTGCTATTTCAATCGTGCTTGCTATCGTGGCGTCGTCGTGTTGTGCTGAAACGAAACCGGCTTCATAGGCAGAGGGAGCAAGGTAGACACCTTCATCCAGCATGTGGTGGAAAAATCGGTTAAATTGTTCCTTGTCTGTTTTCATCATCGCTGCGAAACTTCCCGGTATCTCCTTGGAGAAATAAAGGCCAAACATCCCTCCCAGCGAATCTGCACAGAAATCGATGCCTACTTGCTGAGCAGCAGCTGTCATACCCTGAACTAATTTGCTGGTTTGAGCGCTGAGTTTGTCATAAAAGCCATCGGCTTGAATGAGTTTTAAGGTGGTCAGACCCGCTGCAACGGCGACTGGATTGCCTGACAACGTACCTGCCTGATAGACGCCGCCTAGTGGCGCCATGTGTGCCATCAGGTCGGCACGGCCACCAAAAGCAGCTACCGGCAATCCGCCGCCGATGACTTTGCCTAGCGCCGTAATATCTGGTTTGATGTTATACAAGGCTTGTGCGCCGCCTAATGCTACGCGAAAACCACACATCACTTCATCAAATATGAGTAATGCACCATGCTGTGTGCAAAGACGACGCATGGTGAGCAAAAACTCGGGTGTGGCTTTGATCAGGTTCATGTTGCCAGCAACAGGCTCAACGATGATGCACGCAATTTGATCACCGATGGCGTTGAACGTGTCTTCTAATTGCTGCGTGTTGTTGTAGTCGAGAACTAAAGTATGTTTAGTAAAATCAGCCGGTACCCCGGATGAACTAGGATTGCCGAAGGTGAGCAAACCACTGCCTGCTTTGACGAGCAATGCATCGGCATGTCCATGATAACAACCTTCAAATTTAATGATTTTATCCCGGCCTGTTGCGCCGCGTGCCAGACGTAACGCACTCATCGTTGCTTCCGTACCAGACGATACGAGGCGTACTTGTTCGATTGATGGTACTAGCTTGCAAATTTCTTCTGCCATCAAAATTTCGCCTTCGGTCGGTGCGCCAAAGCTTAAACCCAAGGTGGCAGCAGCTTGTACTGCTTCAATAACAGCTGGGTGTGCATGGCCGACAATAGCCGGTCCCCATGAGCCAATGTAATCAATATAGCGCGTGTCTTCGGCATCCCAAAAATAGGGTCCCGCCGCCCGTTTAATAAAGCGCGGTGTCCCGCCTACAGAACGAAATGCTCTTACTGGTGAGTTGACACCGCCAGGGGTGGTGAGTTGTGCGCGTTCAAAAAGTTCAGTGTTTCGCATAAAATGTACTCGGTTGTATGTTGTTAGTTATGTTCTGAATTAGGATGGCTTATCGTATTTTTAATCGTGATGCTATCTGGCTGATCTACTAGTGGCTGTCCCACTGGCGGCTTATCAGCTTGAGCGGTAGTCGAACAGTCGCCATTGGCATCGTCACTCTGACTTTCAACATCATCAGGTATTGAATTGTTTTCAGGTTCACGCGCCCAAAAATAGCGGTCAGGAACCAATTTCCCCATGCCAAAACGCTGGGCGTGGGCGAGAGCAGCATTGGTAAATTCCTGCGCTTCCAACACCGCATCGTGAACATCTAGTCCATTGGCAATCAACGCCGCGATCGCAGCAGACAGGGTTGCTCCGGCACCCATATAAGAGCCGGCCTGACGTGGCCAGCTATCGTGCCGGATAATTCCTGATTGATCGAATAGGCTATTGGCAACCTCATTGAGAACATTACCTGTTCCGGTGACCAATACGTATTCGCAACCGGATTCAATTAAGTGTTGTACATCCTGTGCCAGTGTATCCTCAATGGAGGGTTCACGCCATGTTTCGGCTAGTCGTGATATTTCGACTGCGGAAGCCAGCAGTAACGTAGTTTGCGGAATGATTAATTCACTCGCCGCCAGAAAAATATCTTCACTATCTTGTCCTTGATCCGGTATGGCACTGGAAAATAGATCAAAAATGAGAGGTACTTCAGGATAGTCTGAAACAATTTCGGCAATAGCACTGACATTTTCAACGCTACCGATGGTACCTAATTTAAAAGCGCTGACAGGGACGTCTTCCAATATGGTTCGGGCTTGTTCAACGAGAATATCAGCATCTATTGCCTCAATGTCGTTGATCTGCGTGGTGTCACCCACCAGAATGGCCGTTATAACGGTTAGACCGTGGCAACCCATGGCAGCAAAGCTGCCAAGATCGGCTTGAATTCCGATGGCTCCGAGAGGATCAGAACCACCAAAACTTAATATTAGGGGAGAAATTTGGTTTTGCACGTCCGGTATATTATGATATGGGACTTTGTATTTTACTAGATTGAAGGACAAACGCTGTGAGTAATAATAATCAACCTACTTCGCCTGCACAAGCCGGCACCCAAATTGACTATAAAACCTGGATGTGTCTGATCTGTGGATGGGTCTATGATGAGAAAACGGGTTTGCCCGACGAAGGCATTCCTGCCGGAACGTTGTGGGCAGATGTGCCGATGAACTGGACTTGCCCTGAATGTGGTGCTCGGAAAGAAGATTTTGAAATGATGGAAATTTAAAATCAAAAATTAAACCAATGAACTGTCTTGAATGTGATTTCGCTATTTTCATTATTTGGTGACGAACTGGTGGTATATTTCGTTGCGTTTCATTCTTGTTGAAGCAATCAGTAAATTAATTCGCATTATTCTGCACAGGCTTTAATTGTTGGAATAGTTATATAGTGTATGAATTGCACTATATATGTAATTAGGGAACTGATTGTGTTAGAGGAAATTTTAAACGGAATTCGAAAAATATGTAGGGTTTTCATCGAAATATTTGTCTTTATTCGGAAATTTTCTGCGGCAGGTTGTAATATTGGGTAAGGGTAATCGGATCGTCTTCACACAATGAGTTTGAGATAATTTATGACTATGTTGGAGAGTAAGCAAGACCTGAAAATATTAGTGATTGACGACAGTAGTACGATTCGTCGGTCTGCTGAAATTTTTTTAGGTCAGGTTGGCTACAAAGTTATTTTGGCTGAGGATGGTTTTGATGCTTTGGCAAAAATCAATGACTACATGCCTGATTTGATTTTTTGCGATATTTTAATGCCGCGGTTAGATGGGTATCAAACCTGTGCGCTGATTAAAAAAAGTGCTAAATTTCGCCATACGCCGGTAATTATGCTGTCCTCTAAAGACGGTCTTTTTGATCGTGCAAGAGGAGCAATTGTTGGGTCAGACGAATACTTAACAAAACCGTTTACGAAAGACAGTTTGCTCAAAGCAGTGCGTAATTATGCTACACGTTCTAGTCCTAGTTCTACTGCTAGTTCTGCTGCTAATTCTATTTCTAGATTGGGATGAGTGCGCGTAGTCATGTTAGCGTTGGGTTTTATCGGTTGGTTGTCGATTTTGTTATAGTTCATAAAGTAATTTTTTAATCTAATCGTATTTTAAGAGGACAATCATGGCCATACAAAAAATTTTAATCGTAGATGATTCACCGACTGAACGGTATTTTTTGACAGATATTTTGGCTAAAAATGGTTTTTCTGTGTCGACCGCAGAAAATGGAGAAGAAGCACTATTGAAAATTAAGGCGGATAAACCGCAACTTATTTTGATGGATGTGGTGATGCCAGGCCAAAATGGTTTTCAAATTACACGCGCAATCGCACGTGATCCCGAGACCAAAGATGTTCCAATTATTATTTGTACTAGTAAAAATCAAGAAACTGACCGTATTTGGGGTTTGCGTCAGGGCGCACGTGATTACCTAATTAAACCGATCGACCCACAAGCATTGCTGGCGAAAATTGCTAGCTTAGGTTAGTAGCACTTGCCGGATCATGATTATTTTTTGAGAAAAATGTAAAGAGAAATGGCTATGACGCATGTTCACGGTTCAGACCTGGATAAACCGGTAGGCGATCGACGATCCGAGCGACGTGCTCGCATGCGCCAATTTCAGTCGCAATTGCTGGATCGGATGCAGGTTGCTCGTGAACACCGTGATGTTAACATTAGTCAACTTGCTGTTGTGATAGGCAATGTTAATTATTTGATAAAATTGCATGAGTCAGGCGAGATCGTATCGATTGGACAGTTAGTGAAAGTTCCGTTAACTCAGGAATGGTATTTGGGACTGTTAAATATTCGGGGTAATTTAGTTGGTGTTGTTGATTTTCAGCGTTTTCAAGGTCAACCTGCGCTAGAAATAACGCAAGATTCGCGTGTCGTCGGTTTTTCACCTACGCTTGGTTTTAACTGTGGTTTCCTGGTATCGAAGGTGTTGGGATTACGGAACGTTGCGGATATGGATTTAAAAGAACTAAGCTCAACGATTACGGATAATTGGTTGGGAAAAAATTATATAGATGGTGATAATCAGCGGTGGGTTGAGGTGAATTTGTCCAATTTAGTACGGAATGTTGGTTTTTTACATATCGGTTTGTGAGTTCATTCGTTAGGTAAGTTGTTACGCGTATTTCTAGCATGTGATGAGGCTAATGACATTGTGGCCGGTAATCTGTTTTGATAAGTAGACGTAGAATGAACTGTATTCTAATTGGATTTAGGAGATTTAGTAATGGCTTTAAATACACAGTTGCCTTCCAAAAATCACGTATCCGAAGGGCACGTGGAGGATGATGAAGCTGAGCGAAAAAATATTGATGCAATGATTAATTATGACATTGCTAAGCTAGAGAAAAAACGCAAAGGTTTATCTGGAAAATCGTCATCGCTATCTCAAAAAATAAATCAGGATGCAACCTTTATTGGTGATGCGCTTGAACATGGTCGCGACATACGCTTGCCATTTATTGGTGGTTTGCCGTTACAACTTCAGATCAGGATCCTCATGATCATGATGATCAGCACCTTGTTACTGGGTGCTTTTTTCGTTTATTACGATATTGATCAAAAAACAGAGATGGCGACCCAAGTGCAGGTGGCTGGCGATTCACTGATGCACTCACAACGGATTGGTAAAGCAGCGCCAAATGCGGTTCAAGGTAATGTTGTTGCCTTCGGTCAGTTAAAAGAAAGTCGTGCCGATATGAATTCGGATTTTAACTTGCTGATGCACGGTGGTGATTATTTAGGATATAAAATTTCTTCTGCCACAGACTCAGAGATGGTGGAGTTGAAATCAGCTCAAAAATTGTGGTTGGATTCGGATAAAGCATCAGACACGATTCTGAAACTACAAAGTGAATTAACCGGTTTTGGTATTACACTGCAAAAATTAAATGGGATTTCACCTACATTACTTGAATTAACAGAACAAATTTCAACGATTAAAGTACAAAGCGGTGCTTCTGCGCGTGAGATTTCTGCTTCTGGCCAGTTAGTGATGTTAACGCAACGTCTTGGGCGCAGTGCAAATGAATTTTTGACCTCAGAGGGTGTGAGTCCCGAAACAGCTTTTTTGCTTGGAAAAGATACGAATACCTTCCGAGATTTGGTGGATGGATTTTTGAATGGTAGTGATGTATTGCATTTGACAGCATCCACCGATCCTGAAGTAAAAGGCAAATTGATCGAATTGCAAAAAACATTTGCTGATTATCAACAGTTGGTATCGGTAATTTTGGGTAATTTACAAAGCTTTATTGCTGCAAAACAAGCTGAACAATTGGTGTTCGTCCAAAACGAAGATTTACGCTCGAAATTACTTGGTTTGCAAAAATATTATCGTGGTCAGCGTGATTCCTATAAATTCAGTTTTTATGCTTTTGTTGGATTCTTCCTTGTTGCATTGATTGCGGCTACAGGTATTGCGATTGTCTTGTTGCAGGATAGTAAAAACCGAGCCAGAGAATCAAATGCACGCCGGATAGAATCGGATGTGCAAATGGTGCAAGCTCAGAAACAGGAAGAGGAAGCTAAACGTGCTAACGATCAAAATCAGGCCGCTATTTTACGTTTGATGAATGAGTTGCAGGAAGTAGCGGATGGTGATTTAACGATTCAGGCAACGGTGTCAGAAGATATTACCGGCGCGATCGCTGATTCGGTTAATTACACCGTTGAAGAATTGCGTGGATTGGTTGGTCGTGTAACCAATACAGCAGAGCAAGTAACATCGGCATCGAATCATGCGCAAGGAATTTCGGATGATTTATTACTGGCATCACAGCAGCAATCACGTCAAATTAAAGATGCTGGTCAGGCGATGAAAGTGATGGCCGAAGAGATTGCCGAGGTATCAAAATCAGCGCATGAGTCTGCTGGTGTGGCACGCTTATCTGTTGCTGCTGCCGATCAGGGGGCACTGGCGGTTGAGAATGCGATTAAGGGTATGGATGAGATTCGTGAGCAAATTCAGGAAACCTCAAAACGTATTAAACGATTGGGTGAGTCATCACAAGAAATTGGTGAAATTACCGAACTGATTTCTGATATTACCGAACAAACCAACGTGTTGGCGCTGAATGCAGCAATTCAGGCAGCATCCGCAGGGGAAGCGGGTCGTGGATTCTCCGTGGTTGCAGAAGAGGTGCAACGATTAGCTGAGCGTTCCGGTGAGGCGACTAAGCAAATTGGCGCATTGGTTAAAACGATTCAAACCGATACGCATGATGCTGTTTCTGCGATGGAAAAATCAACGCAGGGTGTGGTGGAAGGGGCTCGGTTATCTGATGCTGCAGGTACGGCACTGTCTGAAATCCGACGAATTTCAAATCGTTTGGAGGAATTGATTCAAGGTATGTCACATTCGACTGAGCAACAAGCAACCTCGGCTAGTGGCGTTGCCCAAAATATCCAGCATATTTTATCAATTACGGAACAAACGCAAGACGGTACTCAGCAAACAGTACGATCGATTCGTGAATTATCTCATTTGGCGGAAGAACTGAAAAATTCGGTATCACGTTTCCGCGTGAATGCTTAATCGTTCTAGTTTTGATAATTAATTGCTATGTAGTTATCTATGAGGGCGTGGCGGTAGACCGTACAACACGCGGTATATCGCCTTTTTAATTTGTGAGGTTTTATGATCTCTGCTGACTCAACCCAAACCATGCATAATGATTTTGATAAAGGCCCGTTGTCGTGGGTCATGACTGAAATTCGCGAAGCACTGACACGCTCGAAAGCAGCGTTGCATGATGCTGTTGGGCAGACGGCGGAAAAACAATCCACGATGCTAAAACATGCTAAAACCTACCTGCATCAGGCGCATGGCGCATTGCAAATGGTCGAGGTGGATGGTGTCGTGATGCTAACCGAAGCGATTGAGAGTTTGTTTGATCGAATGGCGGAAGGCAAGTTAAGCATTGAGATCAGTCATACCGAACCGATTGAGCAGGCGCTCGGGGCAATACAGGAGTATCTGGAAGCGCTGTTGGCAGGTGGGCAGCAACAAGCGGTTAGCCTATTTTCATATTATCGTACGCTGCAGATAATGAACGGTGCAGAACGGATTCATCCTGCAGATTTGTTCTATCTTAATTTGACACCAAAGTCAGGAGTGGAATTAGTTGATTCGTTGGTAACGCCAGTTGCTACGATGGCGACTAAACTGAACTACAGTACCATTCGGCACCAGTTTGAAAAGGCATTATTACTATTCTTGAAAAAACAGGATGATGCTTCTTTGCAAGAAAATACTAAACACATGCAGAAGCTGATTGCCGAAATCTGGCATGCCCAACGTGATCCCCACGCCATTGCGTTTTGGGCTGTGATGCATGGTTTTGCCGAGTTGGTATCAGATCAACGTATTTATGGTGAACAGTATGTAAAACAATTGTTTGGTCGAATTAATCTACAAATTCGGCGCTTGGTTGAAGGTGTCATGACACTTCCAGAACAAGTCATGCGAGATGCATTATTTTATATCGCACGCACACCTAAGTTGTCACCCAATGCGGCTAGAATTTCCAATGCTTTTCATTTGCAGGGGCGGCTTCCTGTTGATTATGAAAAACCGCATTTTGGGAAAATTGAGTTTTCTGCACTTAATGGTAGTAAGGAGCGCGTAGCACAAATCAAAAATTTGTGGGGAAAAATTGCGGCTGGTGATACCAGTTTGTTTGATAAATTCGAACAGCAGATGAAAGAGTTAGCGGATGTCGGGATACGACTTAATTCGCCGCCGCTATCAAAATTATTGCGCGAAATGACGGGTATTACCCGCCATGCAGTCCAAGGTAAGCCTCAGGAAGAATTCTCTTTGGCAATGGCGACTAGTTTGTTGTTTATTGAAAGTGCATTAGATCAGGTGACCCATTTGCCTGCTGATTTTTCTGAGCGAGCTGCAATCGTGACCGCACGCTTATTAACCTTGGCGAGCGGAGGAACTCCGCTGGAAAATGCACCATGGTTAGATGAAATGTCACGTGAAGTGCAGCAGCGTCAAACGATATCGGCATTGATAAGTGAGATGCAGGTAAGTTTGCGTTTGGTAGAAAAAACTTTGGATGATTATTTTAGATCGCCAGAGGACGCAAGTCATCTACACCAAATTGATCCGGTAATGCACCAAATTGGTGGTGCGTTATTAATGTTGGATCACGATGAAGCCAATCGGGCATTGATTTATACGCAAGAATTAATTCGTAATATGGCGGAAAATCGGTCTGAGATGGATGCAGATAAATCCAATAAAGTGGCTCAGAATATTGGCGCTCTCAGTTTCTATATTGAGGCATTGCAAACGCAGCCTGAGTCTATTAAGAAAAAATTTAGCTTTGATAAGGCGACGGGGTGTTTTAAATCACATTTATTGGATGAGGTTGACATATCCACGCCAATTGAAGGAGGTAACGCATTGGACCTGCTACCGCCGTCGGGGGCGGGACCTGGTTCTGGGTTAAATCACCTCGACGCAGATGACATCCCCGTTTCTTTTGACAACGGTGTGGGCGTCACAGCGCCTGAATTAACGCCATTGGCAGATACAAAAATGAGTACTGCAGGGACATTTGTTATTTCCGCGCCTGTGGTGCCGGTCGGTGATGACGAGGTGGATGCAGAGTTACTTGACGTATTTTTGATGGAAGCGGAAGAAGTCCTTGATTGTATTAATGATACGATCCCGCTTTCGCGCCATGACCCTGTGAATCAGGATCACCTCGTTACTTTGCGCCGATCATTTCATACACTGAAAGGCAGTGGGCGGATGGTGGGCCTAGGCTCGTTTGGTGCCGCGGCTTGGAGTATTGAGCAGGTGATGAATTTTTGGTTAGCCGATTCAAGGTCAGGCACCAATGCACTGTACGCTTTGCTGGAAAAAGCGCATCAGCTTATGCTGCAATGGGTTATTGAGTTACAAAAAACGGGGCGTAGCAGCATCACTGGCACCGCCTTGATTGCCGCTGCAGACCGTGTAAGAGAAGACGGGGTGTTTGACTATGATGCGGACTCCGATGCTTACACAGATGCAGCTCCAGTTGCTATCGCACCCGCTCTGATATCAGAGCCACACATCGCCCCTGAATTGGACGATGTAGATGACGTGAAAAAATCACGGGCTAATCAAGATAAATCACGCGGCCATTCAGTAGAGCCAGTAGCAGAGCTAGTAGAAGAGTCAGCCGTCGAAGCGGAAGCCGAAGCCGTGATTGGGAATCAGCAGCATGAAATGAGCCTTGACGCACTGAAACCGGTTACAGAAACAAGCGCGGATGTTGACGACACCAAAGAGCGGCCTCGGCAAACAAATGTGATTGAATTTCCTTCCGCCAGCGACCAACTTCGGAATGGTGAAGATAATATTAAATATATTGGTGAGTTGGGAATTAATGTCCCTTTATATAATATATATTTGGCCGAGACAGATGAAATCGTACGGTATTTAGTAGGGGATTTTTCTGAGTGGCGGCATGAGCCACATCGTCATGTCTCAGTACATGCTGTGCATGCGATACATTCCTTAAGTGGTAGCTCCGCGACGGTTGGTTTTGTTTCTTTACAAGAAGTAGCTCACGCATTAGAAATGGTGTTGCAACGACTGGAGCGTTATCCAGTGATGCTGTCGACTAGTCAGTTTGATACGATGGAAAGTTGTCTCGTCGTTATTAAACAGATGCTGCAGCTTTTTGCTGTAGGAGAAATGGCAGCACATCAACCAGATCAGATTTTGGTGTTGGAACAGCTTCTGGCGGCGATAACAGAGCGCGTTCAATCAACCACAACCACTGCTAGTAGTGCTCCAGAGACCGGTAAGGTGACGCTGAAAACAGTAATTCAGGAAAGCAAGTCTGCAGAAGTGAGTTCCAGCGTCAAGTCGACACCGTTACCTGCTGAAGACTTGGATGCCGATTTATTGCCCATATTCATTGAAGAAGGCCGTGATTTATTTCCGCAGCTTGGGGAAACCTTGCGTGCATGGCAGGACGCGCCGGGCGACATGGAAATCGGAAAATCAATTTTTCGCATATTACATACACTCAAAGGTAGCGCACGTATGGCAGGTGCGATGATTTTGGGACAGCATACACATGATATGGAAACCGAAGTCGAAGACATTATTCGTGCAGGTGTCCTATTAGTTGCTGATTTTGAAAGTTTAATGACAAGATACGATCATGCCGTAGCGCTGTTTGGTCACCTGGAAAATCCTCATCTTGCTGTCGAAGTACCGATTGCTAATAGTAACTCGCGTGAGCTTGCTACTTCCGATTCTACCCATAGTGCGCATACAGATTCAGGTGTCGTTTCAACGTTGACTCCACAGACAACAGCGGCCCCAGCGACAGGTGTTGCTTTGCCTGGGGTAGCTCTGCTGCGTGTACGTGCTGAAGTGCTAGATCGTTTGGTGAATCAGGCTGGTGAAGTATCTATTTCACGCTCTCGTTTAGAAAATGAAGTGGAAACATTACGGTCGTCTTTGTTGGAATTGACAGAGAATGTGACTCGGATGCGTCATCAATTACGGGAAGTGGAAATTCAGGCTGAATCACAAATGTCGTCACGCACGGCATTGTCAGGTGAGCGTGAATTTGATCCATTGGAATTTGATCGATTTACACGCTTGCAAGAATTGACCCGGATGATGGCCGAAACCGTGAATGACGTATCTACGGTACAGACGACAATTCTACGCACAGTGGAGGGAGCCGGTAATAATTTGCAAGCTCAGGCGCGACTCACACGTGAACTGCAACAAGACTTGATGCGGGTTCGAATGGTGCCTTTCTCCAGTGTTTCCGAGCGCTTATACCGTGTTACACGCCAAGTTGCGAAAGAATTAGATAAGCGCGTTACTCTGGATATCCGTGGCGGATCCATTGATATGGATCGTAGTGTGCTAGAAAAAATGGTCGCACCGTTTGAACATTTGCTGCGTAATGCTATCGTGCATGGTATTGAAACCCGTGAACAGCGACGTAAAAGTGGGAAGAGCGAAACGGGTGAAATCCGACTTGAAGTGCGTCAGGAGGGTAATGAAGTCGTTATTCACTTCAATGATGATGGCAGAGGGCTCGATTTAGATCGTATTAAAGAAAAAGCGAAAAAAGTGGGTTTGATTCAGCTTGATCAAACAATTGGTGATGCCGAAGCAATTGATTTGATTTTCCAGTCGGGATTTTCAACAGTTCAGGAAGTTACTGAGTTGGCTGGACGGGGTGTTGGGATGGATGTGGTGCGTGCCGAAGCCGCAACATTGGGGGGGCGTGTAGCTGTTACTTCCATCTCTGGTGTTGGCGCGAGTTTTACCATTCATTTGCCGTTGACGCTCGCTGTGACGCAAGTGGTCTTGCTTAAAACGGGAGAAAATACGTATGCCGTACCATCGGTATTAGTTGAACAAGTCCAGCAAGTGAAAGCACCTGTTTTAGCACAGGCATACAACCAAGGAGCAATTTTCTGGCAGGGTCATCGGGTTCCCATGTATTATTTATCCACGGTATTGGCTGACTATGAAGCTGCACCAAAAGCCCAGCAATATACGCCGATTATCATTATGAAGACCGGAGTAGATCGGGTCGCATTGCACGTTGATGAAGTGATTGGTAATCGTGAGGTCGTAGTGAAAAATATCGGCCCACAATTATCGCGCATGATTGGTATTTCGGGGGCAACGGTATTGGGCTCAGGCGATATTGTGTTGATTTTGGATCCGCTGCCTCTGGCGCTTAAAGCGAGTCAGGATGTGCAGCGGGCACCACGAATGATAACATCTGGTAATGAGCCTGCAAATATGGCGATAGTAGATGCCGATTTGGGCGCTATTCATGAAATTGATGCGACGCCAGGATCGCTCAGACCGGCACAGCAGTTGGTGCAAGGTTTGCGTAGACAATCAATTGTGATGGTGGTTGATGATTCCTTGACTGTACGCAAAGTAACACAGCGATTACTGTCGCGTGAAGGTTATCAGGTGATGTTGGCGAAGGATGGTGTGGATGCACTTGAGCAACTACAGGCATTTACGCCGGACGTGATGTTGGTCGATATTGAAATGCCACGTATGGATGGTTTCGATTTAACCCGAAATGTGCGCAATGGAGAACGGACACGTGATATCCCGATTATCATGATCACCTCAAGGACGGCAGATAAACATCGAAACTATGCACATGAATTGGGAGTGAATGCCTACTTTGGTAAACCATACCAAGAGGAAGATTTGCTTAATGCAATTGCAGGATTTTGTGTCAACGTGCCGGTTTAATTGCAGTGTAAGGTACCGGCCGTTGTCATCATCCTTATTATCATCCTTATTATCATCTTTATTAATTACTTAAAACTTATCTTTCCATAAACGTATCGCTGCAAATACAGCAACCTCATCTGGGTGTGCTCCCACGCGCTCTAGATGTTGTAAGTTGCGAATAATGTGGGTAGAGTTGGTGCGCAAGAAAGGATTGGTCGCTAACTCAAGTGCAATACAACTTGGTACAGTTGCTTGATTTTGCTGCCGCGTGATGGTGGCTTGTTCCATTCTTTTGACTAAAGCTTGATTCTCTGGTTCGACCGCTAATGCAAAGCGCAAATTGGATAAAGTGTATTCATGTGCACAATAGACATTTGTTTCAGGCGGAAGTGCGGCAAGTTTAGCGAGCGAAGCATGCATTTGTGCAGGCGTACCTTCAAATAAACGGCCACATCCACCAGCAAACAGGGTGTCACCACAAAAAACACTTACTAACTGTGGGCAGTAGTAGGCGATATGTGTACTAGTATGTCCCGGTACCTCTATCACCTGAAGAGTCAGATTTAACTGGCTGATGAAAATGGAGCTGCCTTGTTGGCATCCATGTGATATGGTTGGAATTCGTTGGCTTTGCTTATCTTCTTGTGAGCCGTATACTGGCACTGGAAGTTCAGCTAATAATGCCGCAACACCACCGGTATGATCCGCATGGTGATGGGTTAGCAAAATGCCTGCTAAGGTAAGTTGATGCTGGCGTAAATACGACTGTACTGGCTCTGCTGCACCTGGATCAACGATGATAGCATGGCTCTGGTTGTGTATTACCCAGAAGTAATTGTCGTCAAAAGCGGCGATTGGTTGAATTTGTAATGATTTCATATTTTTAATATTACCATGGATGCACGTACGACTCAAAACTGTACCATAGACTTAGCCACGTGGTTAGCGCAACCAGCAGGGCAATATCTCTGTGCTTGGGAGCAAGCACATTTAGATAAATTAACCACCGATATTTTTGGTTTTAATGCTGTTCAGATAGGACAACCGCAAATTCATGGTTTGGCAGCATCGCGTATGCCGAATAAATGGTTGACTAATAATGTAGCGGAAAGCCTGCTTGATTTAGAGGCGTCAGATGCGCCAAGTGGTGTCGTGCATCCTGATCGACGCATTGTCGTATTGCATGACTTTGCCGAATTGCCGTTTGCTTCGCAGAGCCTAGATTTAGTCGTGTTGCCGCATATTTTGGAATTCACCGATGAGCCGCACCAATTGTTGCGTGAAATCGAACGTGTGCTGATTCCTGAAGGGCGTTTGATTATTTGTGGATTTAATCCAGTCAGCCTTTGGGGCCTCAGACAAGCGTTGGGGCATGTGACCGGAAGTCATTTTTTACCTAAACATAATGCATTTATTAGCCTCCCACGCCTGAAGGATTGGTTGGAACTACTCAATTTAAGAATCGACGACGGCCAATTTGGCTGTTATGCTCCGGCATTTACTCGCCAAAAATGGCTGCAACGCTGTTCCTTTATCGAATTTGCCGGCCAGCGTTGGTGGCCTTTCTTTGGCGCAGTTTATATTCTTCAAGCAATTAAGCGGGTTAAAGGAATGCATTTGATTGGCCCTGCCTGGAAAAAAAAACCATTGCTTTTGCATAGTGGTGTGCCTGCGGCGAATCGACATCACACATCAGAGAAATAACTCTACAAACGAATACGACAACATAATTATGGATGAAATTACAATTTATACCGATGGTGCTTGCAAGGGTAACCCCGGTCCTGGGGGGTGGGGCGCAATTTTGGTCACAGGTACGCATGAAAAAGAGCTCTTTGGTGGTGAAGCGGTGACGACGAATAATCGCATGGAACTCATGGCAGTCATACAGGCATTAAACGCGTTAAAACGTCCTTGTCAGATCAGTATTCATACAGATAGTCAGTATGTATTAAAAGGCTGTACCGAGTGGTTGGCTGGTTGGAAAGCCAAAGGATGGAAAACGGCAGCGAAAGCACCGGTTAAAAATGTGGATTTATGGCAGGCGTTGGATGCAGCTCAGTCGCAACATCAAATTAAATGGCATTGGGTTAAAGGACATTCAGGGCATGTGGGCAATGAACGTGCAGATCAGTTGGCCAATCGTGGCGTGGAATCTGTGTAGTGCTGAGGATGGATGCTGTATTGTACCCAACCACCGGTTGTTGTCGATGGTTGGGCAAAGGCGAATTACCTTCGCTTAGCGCATCGAGTCGATTAATTGTTCGAGTTTGATGGTGTCGAGACAGAATTGCCGAATACCCTCGGCGAGTTTTTCAGATGCCATCGCATCATTATTTACTTGCAATCGGAAACTCGCCTCATTGAACGTCAATGCAGTCAGATCAGCACCTAATGCTGTGTCTTGATTTAATTTGCAGTTGATCGGTTCTTGGCTTTCACTAAGTTTTTGCAGTAAATCTGGACTAATGGTGAGAAGATCGCACCCTGCCAATTCCAGAATTTGGCCAATAGTTCTGAAGCTAGCCCCCATAATTTCTGTGGTATGGCCGAATTTACGGTAGTAATTGTAAATTTGTTTGACCGAAATCACCCCTGGATCATTTTCTGGTGCGATTTCTTGACCGGTGTTTTTCTTGTACCAATCATAGATACGGCCGACAAAAGGCGAAATCAACGTGACATTTGCCTGTGCGCATACAACTGCTTGAGGTAATGAAAATAGCAGCGTCAGGTTACAGTGAATTCCTTCTTTCTCCAAAATTTTCGCGGCGGCGATACCTTCCCATGTCGATGCGATTTTGATTAAAATGCGATCACGTGCGATGCCCTGCGCTTCATACAGTGCAATTAAATGACGCCCTTTTTCTACAGTAGCTTGGGTATCGAATGATAATTGCGCATCTGTTTCGGTCGATACGCGACCTGGAATGGCGGCGAGGATTTTAATGCCGAATGCGACAAGTAAATGATCGATGATATCGCTGGTGCTGGCAGTCGGGTGTTCGCTAATGGTTTGGCGGAGGATTGGCAGGTAGGTTGATTTTTGAACTGCCTTTAAAATTAATGATGGATTGGTCGTGGCGTCTTGTGGCGTGTATACACTAATTAAGTGAAAATCGCCTGTATCAGCAACTACGGTTGTATATTGTTTTAGTTGTTCGAGTTGGTTCATTCAGTTTCCATATGGTGAAAGTTGTCCAGATCCATTATCACCATTCTATCGTAAAAAAAACGACTACTGCAACGCAGTAATCGTTTTTTTACGATACTAATTATTCGCAGTAGACTAACCAAGATGGTCAGTCATACGAATAATGCTATTACCGATCGCCGCTAAATGAACGACGTGAGCCTTCTGATGCACTACGATTGCCGCCTTTATAGCCGCCACCATCTCTGGCTGCTGGTGCACTACCTGGTTTACTGAATGTACGTTGAGCAGGTTTGCCATTGCCGGCAAAGTTACCGCCACGGCTGTTGCTGCTGGATGGGCTACGACCATCGCCTGGTTTCCAGCCGCTTGGTTTTGGTGTTGAGCGAGTTGACGCGCTTTTCTTTGGTTCAAAACCTTCAACAACATCGACTGGAATCAATTGTTTGGTGAAACGTTCAATCCGTTTTACATTCATGCTTTCGGCATGGTTGACCAACGAAATCGCGGTACCGTTACGACCAGCACGACCAGTACGACCAATGCGATGAACATAGTCTTCTGGGAATTTAGGCAAATCGTAGTTAAATACGTGAGTAATTGCAGGAACGTCAATACCGCGAGCGGCAACGTCAGTAGCAACCAATACCCGTACTTGTCCACGGCGCAGGCCATCTAGTGTACGATTACGTGCGCCTTGATGCATGTCGCCATGCAAAGCAGCAGCAGCAAAACCAGCGATATTCAGACGATCAGCAATCGTATCTGCGTCGCGTTTGGTTGCTGTAAAAATCACTGCTTGATCAAGACCTTCTTCACGTAACAAATGATCCAATAAACGATTTTTGTGTGACAGATCATCAACGTAATGGACGCGTTGTGTGATGTTTTCGTGTTTGGCTGTCGAGCTGGCGATTTGAATTACTAATGGATTGTTAGTAATACGTTTTGCCATGTTACCGACAACGCCATCCAATGTTGCTGAAAACAGCATGGTTTGACGGGTTTTTGGTGTTGCATCAACAATTTTTTCGATATCGTCAATAAAACCCATATCGAGCATACGATCCGCTTCATCCAGTACTAGAATTTCCAATTCTGAAAAATCAATTTTACCGGATTCCATGTGGTCAATTAAGCGACCTGGCGTTGCGACCAGAATTTCTGGATTTTTTGCCAGTAGTTGCATTTGTTTTGGATAAGGCATGCCACCCAAAATAGAGACTGCACGGATACGACGCATGAAGCTACCGTATTTTTCAGTTGCGCTAGTTACTTGCAAAGCGAGTTCACGTGTTGGTGTGAGGACCAGCATTTTTGGTTTCGCTGCTTGAAAACGAGGACGATCACCGCGTGCACGTGCAGATTGACGTTCTTGATTCGATGTTTTGCTGCCATCAACTGGCGCATTGAGTTGTTCGTCATTTGCAAACTTGTGTAACGCTGGCAACATGAATGCGGCGGTTTTACCGGAACCGGTTTGTGATGAAACGAGTAAGTCGCGTCCTGCGATAGCAGCAGGAATAGCTTGTTGTTGTACTGGAGTTGGTTTAGTGTAACCAGCTTCAGTTAATGATTTTAATAAGGAGGCGTGTAAACCAATAATTTCAAATGTCATGTAATGCTTTCGAGTGTGGTGCGTTGTCACAGATGTGATACGCGCAGCAGCGCCAACCGAACGAAATGAAAAAGACAATGGAGATCACGCACAGGTTTGTCTATCTCCAGTGAATACGATGGGATATCCCATAGCAGTCAGGCAGATCAGTCAAGTTCTGAATTTGTCTTCAACAAAGAAATTTCGGCACAAAAAGCTTTGCGCCGGGACGATGTCTGGATCGACATACAAGGCGGGGGGGCTTTTCATAGCGTACACCAACGTGGTTATTTATTGGTACGCATAGGTTCGCGATGCTACTTCATTGTGTTGCTAATTTAATACATTTTTGTTGCTTAAATACTTTGCTTAATACGCTTTTCTTCGCGTATTTCGCTGCATTGCCAGTTTATTGCAATGCACAACGACACTATACAATAAAACTGTGTCGATTGCATCAAGAAAATGTAAATTCTTTGAAGTAGGGCAACAGTGTCACCCCATAATAAAGGGCGACACCGTAGGTTTGCACTACACAGCATGGTGTTATGTAGTGACGGAGTAAGGTATTTTATTCGTCGTTAATTCCCATGACATGGGAGAAGCCGCCGTCAACATAGGTGATTTCCCCAGTGATGCCATTGGCCAGTGGTGACAGTAGGAATGCCGCGGTATTGCCAACATCCATGATAGTGACATTGCGGCGCAGTGGCGCATTTGCTGCGACAAAACCAAGCAGTTTGCTAAAGTCTTTGATGCCAGAAGCTGCTAATGTTTTGATTGGACCGGCAGAAATACCATTGACTCGGATGCCTTTTTTACCCAATGCTTCAGCCAGATAACGTACGCTAGCTTCCAGCGATGCTTTGGCTAAACCCATAGTGTTATAGTTTGGAATCGCCCGAATTGCACCCAGATAACTTAATGTCAATAATGCAGCATCAGGGCTTAGCATTGGTAATGCTGCTTTGGCTAAAGCAGGGAAACTGTATGCTGAAATATCGTGTGCGATTCTGAATGCTTCCCGTGAAATGCCTTCTAAGAAATCACCTGATAATGCTTCGCGTGGAGCGAAGCCGATAGCATGGACCAAGCCATCTAATTGATCCCAGGATTTAGCCAGATCGGTAAATACGGCATTAATTTGTTCGTCACTACCAACATCGCAATCGAAGATAAGTGTGCTATCGAATTCAGCTGCGAAATCAGTAATACGATCTTTAAAGCGTTCGCCGACATAGGTGAATGCTAGTTCAGCGCCTTCGCGCCGACATGCCTGTGCAATACCATAGGCGATAGAACGGTTAGATAATAACCCAGTAATGAGAATTTTTTTACCTTGCAAAAATGCCATGAATCACTCCAGTAGTTACCATCGATGTCACTCAGGCCTTATTGGCGGTGTATCGTGATAAAAGTTGTTTGGTTGGTTTTCCGGCGCAAATTCACGGGTTCTGTATTGTCTTCGGCAACAAGAAACCCGACGCATCGGCGGCGCCGACACGAATTGTGGCTGATTTTGGGCTTGAATGGGACATTATTGTGCATTTTTTTGGTTTAAATCAGAAAAGCAAACAGAAATAATTGTAAAAAATAGCCTGAACCCCCGATTTTAGTATCCAACTAGCCATTTGTTGCTGTGCATTATGCCCATCCGCGTGGAATGGCATTGAGTAAGTTACGGGTATATTCTGCTTGCGGATTCGCGTACAGTTGGTCAGAGTTGGCGAGTTCAACGACATGCCCCTGATGCATGACCATGACTTGGTCTGCAATGTAATTAACGACGGATAAATCGTGCGAAATAAAAATGATGCTCAAACCGGATTCGTCTTGCAAATCCTGAAGTAAATTGAGTACCTGTGCCTGAACTGAAACATCCAGCGCGGAGACGGATTCATCACAGACTAGTATGTCTGGCGTCATAGCGAGGCAGCGAGCGATGGCAATACGTTGACGTTGTCCACCTGAAAATTCATGAGGATAACGCTGAAAGGCACTAAGGGGTAAGCCGACTTTATCTAATAATTGTTTCGCCATAGCCGTACGTGCTGCGGTGTTTGTGCCAATGTGATGAATATCCATTGGTTCCATCACAATTTGTCCGATGGTAAATCGTGGATTGAGCGAGGCGTAGGGGTTTTGGAAAATAATTTGGATCCTGCGCTTGTAGGGCATAAATTCGCGATTGGATAGGGCCAGAATATCCTTGCCATCAAAAATGACTTGTCCGCTGGTGGCGCGATGTAGGCGTAATAAGGTGAGTCCTAGCGTGGTTTTCCCTGAGCCTGATTCACCCACGATCCCCAGTGTTTTCCCTTTGGCTAGGGTGAAGGAGACATCTTGTACAGCGCGAAATTCTTTTTTTCCAAAAAAACCGTCGCGACTATAAAACCGTTTACATAAATTGTTTACTTCCAATATGATCGGTTCAGTGCCATCTAAGCCGCGTAAGCGTTGTTTATCATTTTGTTGTGCCGATGAGGAGAGTGTGCCGGATGAAAGAATGTAATCATCAATGACCGGCAAATGCCACGGACGACTGGTGAGTGATGGGCGGCAGTGTAGCAGAGCGCGTGTGTAGTTATCTTTGGGTGTTTCAAATATGTGTTTAACATCGCCCGCTTCGCGAATTTCACCGTGACGCATGACGATCACGTGATCGGCAATTTCTGCGACCAGAGCCAGGTCGTGGGTGATGAATAGCACTGACATGCGGTGTTTGATGCGTAGCGTTTCAATCAGATCAATAATTTGTTTTTGAATCGTGACATCCAGCGCGGTAGTCGGTTCATCAGCAATGAGTAGTTTGGGTTCGCATGCAATCGCCATGGCGATCATCACACGCTGTTGCTGGCCGCCAGATAATTGATTAGGATAGGCATCAATACGGGTTTTCGGTTCTGGGATGCCCACTTCTTGTAATAATTCCAAAACACGTACACGCGCTTGCCCAGCATTCATTTGCATGTGCGTACGTAGTACCTCAGCAAGTTGAAAGCCCACGGTGAATACCGGATTGAGCGAGCTCATTGGTTCCTGGAAAATCATAGAAATGTCTTTTCCGCAGAGTCGTCGTCGCTGTTCTCGCGGCAGCGTTAATAGATTGTTGCCATTGAACAGCACGCGGCTGGCGGCATCAATGTGCGTTGTATCGCTGGGCAGTAGCCCCATGATCGCCAGTGAACTGACGGATTTCCCACTGCCAGATTCGCCTACCAGTGCGACTGTGGTGTTGGCTGGAATAGTAAATGAAATACCCTTGACGGCATCAACATAGTCGGTCTTGCTGACCTGAAATCGGATGCGCAGGTTTTCTACCGAAAGTAGTACGGAGGTCATATCCTAGTCCTTATTTTAGCTTGGGGTCGAGCGCATCGCGCAGGGCGTCAGTGAATAAGGAAAATGCCGTCACCAGTAATGCCATGGCTGCACTGGCGGCTGTTAATTGCCACCATTTACCTAGTATCAGTTCGTTTTGTGCTTCATTGAGCATGCTGCCCCAAGAAACGACACCAACCGGTACCCCGAAGCCAAGAAAGCTTAAGATGACTTCGGCTTTAATAAAACCAACCACTAGAATCGACACTTGTACCAGTGCGACATGGCTGACGTTGGGGAAAATATGGATGACCATTTTACGCCAGTGAGAGGCACCAATCGCATCTGCTGCCATCACGTATTCACGTACTTTGTGCTTCATGTATTCTGCTCGGATCAGTCGATAGGTACCGGTCCATCCAGTGAGTGCTAAAATTAATACAATGGTGCTAATGCCTTTTTGCTGTAATACCGCTGCTACGGCTAAAATCAGTAGCAAGTAGGGGATAGAGGTGAATATGCTGTAGAACCAATTAAATGCATCATCGATCCATCCACCGAAATAGCCAGAAACGGCGCCGAAGATGGTGCCTAGCAGGGTTGCCAGCACAGCAGCGACAAGACCGACAATGATGGAAGTCTCGGCCCCTTTGATGGTTTTTTTGATGATATCGTGCCCCCATTTATCTGCCCCAAAGGGGAGTGTGCTACGTTTTTCTAGTAGGGTAATGCGATCAGTTCCTGCATGGTGCATTTCTCGTTTTAGCTGCGCAATAATGTCATGCAATGGGTCCAGCGGGTTATCCGGCGGTGCAGTCTGATGTTGTTTTATGTCAGTGAGTGGTGCTTGCGCGCCGATAAAGCTCGGGGGCGCATAGTTGACGGCAATTTCTTGATCCCAGTCATCGGCAATTAATCCTGTTGATGAAGCGAGAATCAAGAGTAAAAATCCGAGTACGATGGACAATGCCCCCATCGCCACCCAGTCGTGTCGTAAACGCCGCCATGCTAATGCCCATAGACCGGGAGAATAGCTTGCAGGATGGGTAAGTGTGTTCATGGGTATCTTCTGCTACGTGAGTTGAACACGTGGATCGACTGCCTGATAGAGCAGGTCTGTCAGTAAGTTAAAAAACATGGTGGCTGCAGCGACGTAAATGGTGATCGCTTTAATGACAGGGAAATCACTACGTTCAACTGCGAGAATTACTTCACGGCCTATGCCGGGTATACCAAAAAATCGTTCAATAAGAAACGCACCAATTAATAAGGCAGGCAAGTTCGACATGACGTAGGTGATAATCGGAATCGCGGCATTGCGCAGAATATGTACCCATACGATGCGGCGTTCTGATAGTCCTTTAGCGCGTGCAGTGCGAACATAATCCTGATTAACCTCATCCAAAATAAAGGTACGGAATAAGCGTAAATCCGGCGCAACACTGACGGCTAGAGCGATGAGGATGGGGAGGGCTGAATAGTGAAATAAATTTTCCCAAAGGTTATCGCCCCAACCTTGTACCGGGAATAGACCAAACTGATAGGCGAAGACATACTGGCCGAGAATAATGTAGACCAGAATGCTAATTGACATGCCGACAGTACAGGCAATCATAATGAGTCTGTCGGTGAGCGATCCGCGAATAAAGGCAATACCCAGCGCTAGTGCGATGGCGATCACGGTTTCCAGAATAGTGAGTGGGATCAAAATGGTCATGGATGGACCCATGCGAGTCGTGATAATCGACGATACCGCTTCACCTGTGCTCCAACTAGCACCAAAATTAAACGTGACAATTTGCTTGATGAAAATCCAAAGTTGAACGGTGTAGGGTTGATCAATACCTAATTGCGCGCGAATATTGGCGATCTGTTCAGGATTGGACATTTTTCCGGCCAGAACGTAAGCGGGGTCGCCTCCGACCCAATTAAACAAGAAAAAAACCAACACTATCACCCCTAATAGAGTCGGTATCATTTGCCAGAGGCGGCGTAGCAGATAAGCTGTCATGAGGTTTTCTTTTTAATATCCATGTATTGAAAAAGCGAATTGAGTATCGGGTGCTTTTTAAATCCGATGATGGATGGTTGCATGACCCAGTTGCGGATACGTGTGGTTTCGAGTGACCAAGCACTATCGGCTTCCATTTGACGGTTCATTTGGACATAGAGTGCATTTCGCTCCGGACCCAGTGGCAAACTGACTGCTTTTTTGTATAACGCATCGTAGGCAGGCGATTGATAACATGCGTTGTTGCCATGGAGTGCATTGGGGCCATAAAGTAGTTGTAGAAAATTTTCACCATCTGGAAAATCAGCTTGCCATGCCCCACCAAAAATCATCAGTTTACATTCGTTTGCGGCTTTGACATTGTCTGCGAAATTGTTCACTAAAAATACCGCATGCAGTCCAATTTTATCCAATCCACGTTTCCATATTTCCGATGCGGTTTTTGCTGATGCAGAGGCGGTTGAGGCAAATTTAAGTAGCAGTGCTTGGCCGTCTGGTAATGTGCGATAGCCATCTGCGCCGCGACGATACCCAAACCGGTCAAGCAGTTGGTTAGCCAGTGGAATGTTATAGCTGATACTGCTACGATATGCTGGGTCGTGACCGGCCATTCCGGGCGGCACCATCATTTCAGCGCGTATTGCTTGTCCCATGCGCAGTTGGATAATATCATCATCGATGTTATAGGACATGATGATGGCACGACGCAGAGCATTTTTTTCCAAACTATATCCCCCGACAATGGGGTCCCAAAAATTAAAAATGGAAAAGGTAATATCAGGTGTAATAGCACGAAATAGTTTGATGCCTTTTTCTGTCATTGCAGGAGTAAGTTTTTCACCATCCAGCGCAGTGGGCGTGGCAATTTGTGGGAGCCAGTCGATATCCAATTGCTGGTTTTGGAATGAAAGCCAGCGTGCCTGTTCTTCTTCAATAATACTGATTTCTACTTTTCCAATTTGCGGCATTTTTTTGCCTTGCATTTCCTTGACCAGTTGGTTATCCCAGGCCGTACCGCTGGAATGAAAGTTCCAGATGAAGCCGCGATAGTCCGGATTGGCGACTAATACAATTTTGCTGCGGGGGGTATATTTTTGCAGCATATACGGGCCTGTTCCCACGGGGTGGCTGGCTAATTGCGTAGGATAGCCTTCCACTATTTCGCGTGCTACTGCGCCAAAACTACTGTAAGTCAGACAGTACAAAAAATTATAATCCGTTTGGGTCAATTCAATTTTGAGTGTGTACCGATCGGGTGTCGTCAGCCCCGCGACGGGAGCATCATAGTCAAATTTTCCGGATTTTTTAGCTGCTGCAACCAGTTGATCCATTCCTACAATTTTGCCATTGACGAAAATAAGCGACGGTGAGCGATTGGCTGGATCCAGAAAACGCTTAATTGAGTAGGCATAGTCTTGTGCAATTAATTCTCTTGGCTTACCTTTAAATACTGGGTCAGGTGTAAAAAATATGCCTTTTTTAAGGTGAAATACCAGTGTTTTTCCATTGTTGCTGATGGTGGGCATGGCTTCGGCAGTTAATGGAACCAGTTTGACTGGTCTTGCCAGATAGTCATACGTCAGTAAGGTTTCAAAAATCGATTCACTGACCCAGCCAGAATATAAGTTGGCATTTTTGACCATATCAAATCCATCGTCCGCAGCTTCAAACGGAATGTGTAATACTTTGTCAGGGTCAGCTGGACTCGTGGCGCAAAATGTCGTGGTTGAGATGAAAAAAAGCGCCAATAAACAGACAAGCTGATGGGGCCATCGCCATGGTTGTCGATGGTTTGGTCGTCGTGTCGATAGTTGAGTGAGTCGGCTTGCGCTAGGTAAAGTCAACATGCTATATTTTTGTCCAAGTTATCTGATAGTGTCGGTGTTAAGCGGTGCATGATGTACTATGATGATCTTGCTGTAGTGTTAATTTTTGCTGCTTTTTTATTATTTATTTGGCGGTAGCATGCTTAGATTAATTCAATTTGTAACGCGATTTACAAATTAAGGGTATTTTTTTGTGCTTTTTTACAAAAAAAATAGAAAAATCTTTCATGATAAAAATTATAATCGAAAGTTAGTTTTTCTTGATACAGGTATTGCTGCAGTTCGGAGAACTATAGCAGAAGTGGGAACTGGTAGTAGGGTGTATCGTGAGTACGATAATTAGCTTAATTATTGCGTATATTTTTTGTTGGCTTTGTAATGAAATAATGCACTTGATTGCTGTAGGATGTTGCGTTTTTGTGCGTTGAATTTTAGTGTGTTGAACTTTAGCTAGTTGTAATGGAGTGTAAGTATGGATTTTTCAGGACACGGGCAAGAACCGACCAAAAAGTTGTTGGGGTTTTCTGCTGTGGTCGTGTTTCATGCAGTGTTGATTTATGCGCTACTAAATGGTTTAGGTTCACATATTGTGGCAGTGTTCAAACAAGTGCCGATTGACGTTGCTATTATTGAAGAGGTTAAACCGCCACCACCACCTCCGCCGCCACCGCCGCCAACTAAAGTGGTACAAGCACCACCAAAATCGTTGGCCCCACCACCTCCGCCTTATGTCCCTCCACCCGAAGTCCATGTGCAGACGACAAATGCGCCGACCATTAGTGCTGTGACGAATGTGAAGCCTGCGACTACAGAATTACCTACCTCTACTGCGCCTGCGGTAGTTGGAGGGAAGGCGGTTGCTTCGGTGAGTACGGGGCCGGTAACTGATTTTACCTCGTGTGATAGCCCTGAATACCCACTGAATTCAAAACGGAATGAAGAGCAGGGCACGGTCAGATTGGCTTTTTTGATTGGGGTTGATGGTCGTGTGGTTGAAGCCAAGGTGGATAAATCCAGTCACTACCCTGCGTTGGATAGAGCCGCTAAGAATGCTTTGAGCTTATGTCACTTTAAGCCCGGAACGCTGGATGGGCGTCCGGTACAAAGCTGGACTGCAGTAGATTATGTATGGAAGTTGACGGAAGAATAATTTTTTGGCTTATGTGCACCTGAATCCATTGGGTGACATCGGTCTTACTACTATTGTGATCATTTAGTTGATTTTGAAATTCATTTTTAAGGACGTATTTTTATGAAAAAACGCATATTCTTTTCCGGTAAATCCATTTATTCCGCCGGATTTGTCGGAATAGTCGCCGCACTGCTATTCTCATTGAGTGCAGGTTCTTTTGCTGCTGAGCCACAGGCCGCAAGCCCAACCGCAACCGCAACAACGCCTGCAGCAGCGCCGGTAACCGCAGCACCAGCCCCCGTTGATGCCGCTGCGACGGATGAATCAGCGGCTGCAGCCCCGAAAGAATCGCTTGAAAATCCATATGGATTGGAAGCATTGTGGAAAGAAGGCGATTTTATCGCGCGTGCAACCCTGTTTATTTTGGCATTTATGTCCATGGGAAGCTGGTACATTTTGATTACCAAAGTGATCGATCAGATCAAACTTGGTCGCCAAGCGCGTGAGGCCAAAAATACGTTCTGGAAAGCATCTTCTGTGCAGGCTGGTGTCGCTACATTGGAAGTAGGTAGTCCTTATCGTTTTATCGCTGAAACCAGTTCAAACGCATCTGAACACCACGAAGGTTCTTTGCTGGAAAAAATTGATTTGAACGAATGGGTTATCATGTCCTTGCAGCGTTCTGTCGAAAAAGTGCAAAGTCGTTTGCAAGATGGCTTAGCCTTTTTGGCAACAGTCGGTTCTACCGCGCCGTTTGTGGGTTTGTTTGGTACGGTGTGGGGTATTTATGGTGCCTTGACCAAAATCGGGATTGCAGGGCAAGCATCTATCGATAAAGTGGCAGGACCAGTAGGCGAAGCATTGATCATGACGGCATTTGGTTTGGCTGTCGCGGTTCCTGCTGTATTGGGTTATAACTTCTTGGTGCGCCGTAATAAATCAGCGATGGAAGATGTGCGTGCATTCAGTGCAGATTTGCATCTGGTATTAATTAGTGGTGCTATGTCGACTTCTGGTCATGCCGCAAGTACGAAAAAGGTTGGCTAATTTATGGCTATGGTGATGGGTTCCCCTGAAGGGGATGAGGATGAAGTAAACAGCACGATTAACACTACGCCATTGGTCGACGTGATGTTGGTTTTGCTGATTATTTTTCTGATTACGGTTCCAGTGGTCACTCACACCATTCCGGTGAAGTTACCTAACGAAACGAATCAATTATTCAAAACACATATTGAAGACATTAATTTGTCTGTAAATAAAGAGGGTGATGTGTTTTGGGCGCAAACAAAAATAGTGAATAATGCCGAGTTACTTGCGCGATTAAAAAAAGTAGCCGTATTAAAACCACAACCGGAAGTCCATATTCGCGGCGATCAAAATGCCCGTTATGAGTTTGTTGGTAAAGTGATTTTGACGGCGCAACGTGCTGGTATCGCCAAAGTGGGTTTTGTGATTGAACCGCCACCACGTAACTAGGAAAAGGAAGCCTTATGGGGATGAACCTAACATCGGGTGGTTCTGACGAGCCAGATGTCATGATAGAGATGAACATGACGCCGTTAATCGACGTGATGCTGGTGCTGATCATTATGTTGATTATTACTATTCCAATTCAAAATCATGCAATTAATTTGAATATGCCGAATGGTAATCCACCGCCGCAACTAACGTTGCCGGTCGTGATCAATGTGGATATTGGTGCGGATGGTACTATTTTGTGGAATGGCGTGCTGGTGGAAAATCGCCATGCATTAGAGCAACACATGCGTGAAACTGCGGCTATTTACACACAACCTGAATTGCATATTCGTCCGAATAAGCTAGTGCCATATAAAGTGGTTGCTGAAGTAATGGCGACGGCGCAGCGCTTAGGTGTCGTTAAGTTGGGTATGGTGGGTAACGAGCAATTTCTGTAGTGACTTGTGACAGAAAGTGGTTAACGAAAAAAGCAGCCTAGGCTGCTTTTTTAATGTGTAAATTGAGGCATGATGAGAAACTCGTTACTAGCCTGGACGTCGGTGCAATTTGGTTTGTGCAACCGCTACGCGTTGTGTCCGTCGAATCAGGCTTGGGCGTTGGGCTTTTCTGGAGGCGGATGCCACTGTACGTGACATGGCGTGACGGGAGGGAGCAACGGCCACCTCAATTTGCAAATGTTGACCCGCAGTTAAGCCATCATGGCGTAGATTATTCCATTCTTTTATTTGCGCTACTGAAATTTTATAACGTTTTGCAATGGAGCTTAATGTATCGTGTTTACCGGTCTTGATTGTCAACTTGCGTAGCGGAGCAGCTTCGCTTGCCATCGTAATCACAGCACTATCGGTGACTTGTTGGGAAATATCGTTGTCGCTGGCTTGTTCCGACTTGGGTACTAATAAGGTAGAACCAGCTTTGACTAACATCCGTTTCGGTAAATGATTGACGTTGATGAGTATAGCGGCGCTCGTGCCGAGACGTTGTGCTATGCTTTCTACACGTTCATTTTTAATGACTTTGTAGGCTGTCCAAGTGGAAAGCGGACCTTCCCATTTAGAAAGATTACTTTTAAATATAGCAACATTATCTGCCGGAAGTAAAATTTTGGTATCGCTATTGCCTGTGATAACAGGGCGTGAAAATTGCGGGTTGAGTGCCGTAAATTCATCAATAGTGAGCTCTGCCAGTTTGGCCGCGACTCGGACATCAATGTCACGTGTTTTATCAATGCTGACAAAATACGGTTGATTTTCAACTTTTGGTAATGCGATTTTGAATAATTCGGGGTTGCTGATAATATTTTTAACTGCTTGCAATTTTGGTACGTAATTACGCGTTTCCAACGGCATCAGATACGACATGCTATTAAAATCAGTCGGCAAGCCTGCCGCTTGTTGTTTTTTTATGGCGCGCTGTACGGAACCTTCGCCCCAGTTATACGCAGCCAGCGCTAATTGCCAGTCGCCAAACATACCATATAATTTTTGCAAATAGGTTAATGCCGCATCCGTCGAATCCAGCACCCCACGACGTTCATCGGTAAACATCGTTTGTTTTAAATTAAAATCACGTCCGGTAGAAGGAATGAATTGCCACATACCAGATGCTTTGGCGCTGGAGATGGCTTGCGGGTTAAATGCAGATTCAATAAACGGCAATAGCGCCAGTTCCGTTGGCATGCCACGTTTTTCGAGTTCTTCAACCACATGATAAAGATAGCGTGAAGCCCGCTCGGTGGTGCGTTTAATGTAGTCAGCACGACTGCTATACCAGTTAACTTGGCTGCTGACTAACGGGTTTTCTAGATTGGGTATACCGTAGCCACGTCGTATCCGGTTCCACAAATCTTCATCTTGACTTTGTAATAAGGCGTCAGGGTGAATGAAAATAACGGAACTTGGTGGGGAACTGGTGTCCGACTGCTCGTCGTTTGGGGTAGTGTTGGAATTCGCCGGACTCTGGGTATTGCTGTAGCTTGTTGAATTATTATCTGTTGCGTTGTTGTTTGTTGAATTCGTGGCAGATGGCGTCTGAAATGCCGGAGCCTCAAAATTGGTGTCGGCATGAGCAACAGTAACGATGCCGGACATTCCAGAAAAACTAAGCATAAGCGCTGCAAAAAGAGGTTTGTGACGGAAATGAAACATAAGGTAGCCCTTTTTGCGAACGAAGCTGTAAGTGTACGTAGTTGGAGTCTGGCTAGTCAAGGAAAACCGCTCAAATCTTGTGCTCAAATCTGATTATAGGTCAGATTCCATGAAAACCAATTGATCTCGCCCTTCGAAAGTAATGATTTTTAATGTATGTCAAATTAACATGAGTTAAGTTAGTTTATTAACGCAGTTTAGTTAGCTTAGTTAGTTTGTGTTACTATAAAAACCATTTTTTCGTGTGGTCGTGCATTTATAGTAACCGGGCAAGCAATGCCTGATTAAACTGCGCATCCAATTCAATTAAAACACGATGTCCACTTCCTGGCGCAACATCGATTGCATTGCCGTCCATCGATTGCATACGCTGGAGTGTAATAATTTGATTCCCACTCGGGTGAATGACTTCAATCCGGTCGCCGATTGCAAAGCGATTTTTCACTTCGACTTCGGCCCAACCATTGGTGATGGATTGTACGTCACCGACGTAGTTACTACGGTGGTGTTCTGAGACGCCACTCATGTAGTTTTGGTGTTCCTGAGTGTGGTGGCGCTGATAAAAGCCATCGGTATAGCCACGATTCGCCAATCCTTGCAATTCACCCAGTAAGTTGATGTCGAAGGGTCGACCGGCAACGGCATCGTCAATAGCGCGACGGTAAACCTGTGCTGTACGCGCGGCATAATACAGCGACTTAGTACGTCCTTCGATTTTGAGTGAGTCGACGCCGATGTTGACGAGGCGTTCGATATGTTCAACTGCACGTAGGTCTTTGGAATTCATGATGTAGGTGCCGTACTCGTCTTCTAGTATCGGCAGCATTTCACCAGGACGTCCGGTTTGTTCGATCAAATAAGGTTGATCTGCTAGGGGATGGCGTGGTAGGTCACCCATTGCAGAAAAAGGTTGGCTCGTGCTTTGGAGTGCTGCTTCATAGTTAAAGTCACTGAGCGTTGTATCGCCACCGCTGCACCCACTGCGACAGTTTGTTTGCCCGCGAGTCAGATCGCCACTCGCATCTTCGTTGGCATTCATGACTTTGTAATCCCAACGGCAAGAATTGGTGCAGGTGCCTTGGTTAGGGTCGCGATGGTTGAAATAACCTGAAAGCAGGCAACGTCCAGAATAAGCGATGCAGAGTGCACCATGGACAAATACCTCTAATTCCATGTCAGGACAGGTTTGACGGATTTCTTCGATTTCATCCAGCGAAAGTTCGCGCGACAAAATGACGCGCGTTAATCCCATTGATTTCCAAAATTTCACGTCGGCCCAATTCACTGCATTGGCTTGCACTGAGAGATGTACCGGAATCTCTGGCCATTTTTCTCGCACCATCATAATCAAGCCAGGGTCGGCCATGATTAAGGCATCGGGTTTCATTGCAATCACAGGCTCCATGTCACGTAGATAGGTTTTGAGCTTGGAGTTGTGTGGAAATATATTACTTGCCACAAAAAATAATTTGCCACGCGCATGCGCTTGTGTGATGCCTGCTTCCAGTGTGGCAAGAGTAGAAAATTCGTTATTGCGTGCTCGTAAACTATAGCGAGGCTGTCCTGCATAGACGGCATCCGCACCATAATCAAAGGCGGCATGCATTTTGGCAAGTGAACCGGCGGGCAATAATAATTCGGGTGCGCGAAGCATGGCGGGGTGCTTTCAAGAAAATAATATATTTTTACAACCTTTAATGTTAGCGTTAATTAGCATCAAAGTTCTTGATTTATATCAATCTATATTTTTTATGGCGCATATCGTTCAAGATGCACTCTCTTTTTGGTAAGTATTGAACATTTTAGTGCCTACTTCCATTTAGTACGTGATCGTCATACCATTTGCTCGTGTTTGTTTTTTAACCCGACTAAGGAAAAATATCATGCAACCAAATCACAATACGATCTTGATCACAGGCGGTGGTTCAGGCATAGGCCGTGCGCTTGCCGAGGCCTTTCACGCAAATGGTAACCAGGTCATTATCGCTGGTCGTCGCAAGGAAATACTCGACGAGGTCATTGCGGCCAATCCCGGTATGAAGGCTGCCATAGTGGATATTGATAATGCTGACGCCATCCGCAGTTTTGCTGATCAACTTAAGCGTGACTATCCTGCCTTGAACGTTGTTATCAATAATGCCGGAATCATGCGACCGGAACGACTGCAAGATGGTGGGCTGGACGATGCCGAAGCGATGATTACGACCAATCTGCTTGGCCCAATCCGGTTAACGGCAGCGCTGCTTCCTCTATTGCAAGGTCAAACACACGCTACCATTATGACAGTCTCATCTGGATTAGCCTTTTTGCCGTTGGCATTGACGCCCACCTACAGCGCAACCAAGGCTGCGATTCATTCATACACACAATCACTGCGCTATCAACTCAAGGATACTGCAGTACAGGTTCTTGAATTAATACCACCGTATGTTCAGACTGAATTGATGGGGGTGAGTCAAGCCAACGACCCTCATGCGATGCCGTTGAACGAGTTCATTAGTGAAGTCATGAGCATTATCAACAGTTCCCCCGAAGTGACTGAAATTTGCGTGGAGCGCGTGAAATTATTACGATTTGCAGAGAAGAACGGTGGGTACGACGATTTCTTTGGGAAATTTAACGATGCATTTGCAGCCATGCATTCAGTGTAAGGTGAGATTGGTACTCGGGTAGGGAAGTAAGTCGCCGTGTAAGTTCACCGTGCACGGCGAGTTGATTGCTTGTCGAGAGACGAGGCTAATGAATGTGACTTTCAGTTGGGGCAAATCGATTTTTACGTTGCAGTTAGCGTTAATAATTGCAATGTCATACCGATGTCGCGTAGAATGTGGCAGTTTTCCTGCATTTGCGGGTGTAGCTCAATGGTAGAGCAGAAGCTTCCCAAGCTTACGACGAGGGTTCGATTCCCTTCACCCGCTCCATATAATCAATGATTTAGCAGTTTTTTTCTCTTTATTATTTCCGCAAAAGTGTTTTTTCACTTATTTTGATGATGAACTTTCCCTTGCCGCGAAGATTCAGCGATTATCGTTAGACGCCAAAGACAAAAAAGCCATCGAGGCTGCGGCGCATGCGCCAATTTTATGAAGCCTATTGCGATACACCAATTCTCTCAGCACTGTTGAGAGAATCGCAGCCAAAAGCGGATGCGCTAGTAAAGATGATGAGGTGGTTGAATATGCACTCAGCCGCAGCCTGTCACCGGCCATGATCGCCGAATACCAAACCCAGTTGCCCGATAAAAAACTGCTGCAAGCGAAATTGCATGAGTTTTATCTGCTGAATATTGCGCAGAGGGAGGGGCTATAAGTCGGTATAAGGCTTATGAGGAATATAAGGATTCTGGGGTTGAGTGGATTGGAGAGATTCCGAGCGATGGGGATATGCTGCTATTCGTAGACTTCAATAAAATAATGGGTTAGCTACTAAAATTAGCTCCTAAATTTTAAATTTATAAGAAACAAAACACGCGTGAAAAACCGGACTTCCTGAATGAAAAGTTAGGAATAGGCGTCCGTCGTTGCCAGCAACTCAGGCAGGACTTTCTCTGCAGGGCCAAAGTATTGCTCTTTGAACGCAGGGTTAGGTCTTATCATTGGTTCAAGATTGACAAGGATGGTTCTGGCTCCCGCGTACTCTGCGTTCCTAACGTAGTTTGCCGCTGGCGTAACTAGGCCAGAAGTTCCGATGGCGATGAATAAGTCGCACTCGCGTAGTGCACGCTTCACTGTCCAGCTTGGCAAAGCGGGTAATTGTTCACCAAAAAGAACAACATCAGGACGAAGCACCGACCCGCATAGAGGGCATGTGGGAACTTTGTCAGAATGACTCTTTTCATCCCGGTAGGGTTCTAGACTACATGACGAGTTACTGCACTTTGTGACCATTACGTTGCCATGCAGCTCAATCACATTGTTACTCCCGGCTCGCTGATGAAGCGTGTCGATGTTTTGTGTGACGATTAAGAATTCCTGATGTTGGGCAAGCTCTGCTTCCCATATAGCAAGTGCCCGGTGTGCGGCATTAGGTTTTGCCGCAAGAACCGGCTCACGCATACCTCCGAAGAGGCGCCATGTTTCTTCAGGACGGTTGGCCAGTGCGTCGATATGGCCATATTTTTCGACATCGTGTTGTTCCCACACGCCGTCAGGACCTCTATAGGTTTGAAGACCAGAACCAGCCGAGATTCCGGCGCCGGTGAGGACGACGATTCGTGAGTACTGTGATCGATCAATATGCATATATTGAGATTCCTAACTATAGTATGGGATGCTAATTTAGCAGATAATTTCCCTTATTATACCTCAGCCATTTTCGGTGACAGCGTGGGCGATTTTTTAATCAGTCCATTGAAAATTGTTGTAGCGCAAATATGGTAGTAAAAGATGGGGTGCGGTAAAGGCCGATGGTTACCCATCTATCTGAATTTCTTCGCCCTCATCATCCGAACCAAATCCAAAAGCATCTGACGCGATGTAGCTATCTAAATCAAAGTCGGCAGGACGTACAGCGTCGGTTTCCAGCATGTGTACCGCTTTAACCCGATGTAATGCCAATATACGGATGTTGGTGTAATCCATGAGTGTCGCGACAAGGTAAAGAACTGGCCCGTGTTCAACTAGGCCAAGGATATTCGCATGTGAAAATTCCCGTGCTTCTTGCTTTTCAGATGATAAATAACGTAGACATATTTGTTTATCACGAAATAACGCTGCGTAGACTTCTTTTTGAATATTAGGCGGTATTTCTGGTTTGATTGTTGCGACTGCGAATTCACATCTGTGGGATCATGTGATATATTCACATTTTTAATATATATTCTTTCAATAATAATGCTGACTTTCCTTTCTCAAAGTAGTCTTGAGCAGTACTGGTCGTTGCATATTGTTGAGGCTAATATCATTGTTTTCTTTAATCTTCTTGGCGCACTAGGGTTAGGATTGTTACTGGGTTATGAGCGTTCCTACCATGGTCGAGCAGCAGGGATGCGTACGTATGGCTTGGTGTGTTTGGCATCTGCTGGATTGACTGCAATTATCGGTTATTCGGATTTATGGTTTGGCGGTCATGGACAAATTGCGGTTAATCCTGGACCAATTATTCAAGGTATTATTACCGGGGTCGGGTTTCTTGGCGCTGGGGTCATAATGAAAGAGGGTTATTCCATCAGCGGTCTAACGACAGCGGCTTCTATCTGGTCAGCTGCTGTAGTTGGTATTTTGGTAGGGGTAGGCTTTTATATGTCAGCGATGCTGTTGTCGCTTATGTCGGCGGTGGTAATGATGTGGGTATCGAAACTCGAAATATGGCTGCCATCGAGGCACGCAATTGCAATTAAACTGACATTCCAACCAAAATGTACGCCCAATGAGGATGAGATTGCAAAAATATTAATGGAGTTGGATTATGAAATTGCGCGCGGATCATTTTCTGTGAACACGAATAATAGTCAAGAGGAATGGAACTTTTCGGCGGTGGCACTGCTAAAGCATACCACGCACTCTATCCCTAGTATTTCTCGCCATATGCGCAAAATTGAAGGATTGGAAAATTCGCAAGTCACATTCGCTAGAAATTGAGTTTGATTCATTTAAAATGCCCCTAGAAAAATAAACAGATGCCGCATGTTGAATCTGCGTAGAATGGCTTCTTTGAATCAACGCGAGCAGATAATATGAAAAAAACCGGCATGGCAAAAAGTACTGCCAAAAAATTGATGGGAAAAATGGTTGCCCCAGGTTCGTCTGGATTTGGTAACGTCGAAGAAGCAGCGGTCAATCGGCGCGAACAACGCAAGCTTGATCAGGCGCTGGGTCTGGTGCCATTCGCGCTTAAACTTAATTCGGCGTTGATCGTGCAAGTGGAAGCTGGGGCTAAGGAGCGTGGCATTGAATTGAATGCCTTTGTCGCAGAACTGCTGACCAAGGGACTTACCGCTTAGCTGTGTATCGTCCATGGTGTACTGCTATTATCTACTTCATTGCAGGTTTGGTTGCTGTCAGGTATGTCATGCGAGTGGCAATGGAAAGTCGGTCATTTTCTATCGTCGGACGCATGGATTTTTCAAAAAAATCCCGTTCTTCTGCACTGAATTGTTCTGCCATTACCACACTCAGCGAGGGTGCTAATGGGTGTGGTGAACAGGTCAAGTAAACGTCCCATGATGTAATCAGCGTTTCAGCGACATCAATATGCAATTCGAGATGAATTTCAGTGAATTTGGCATCGTGTGCCAGTTTAACTAAGTCACGTTCCGTGTAGTTGGTGAGTGGGTTGGCATTGATTTTTTCCTCGGTATCCGGAAATTGTGCTGATTTCCAACGGTGCATTAGTCGCATAAAAAGATTGGCATTGGAGGCGGTTTCTTGATCTAAGGCTTTTTTTAACGCACAAACGATCAGAGCGTCATCGCGTAAAATAGGTTCTGCGAAAGAAATACGTCCACCCGGTTTTAGGACGCGATAAAACTCGCTCAATGCTTTACTCTTATCATGTACATATGCCAATACAGCGCGGGTAGCGAGGACGTCGACAGAGGCATCCGGTATAGCGTGTAATTCTTCTGCTGAACAGAGTAAAAAAGTACACTGACTCTGAGTGCCCTGTTGTTGAGAGATCGTCTGAGCATGGTGTAGCATTGGTGCCGAAATATCGGTCATAATCACGTTGAGTGATGGTCCGATGCGTTCAATCGCCCGAAATGCTAGTAGTCCATCCCCAGTACCAATATCGGCGAATGTCATCCCTGCGCGTAATTGGGCTCCATCCAGCACCCGATCGGCGTAGCGAATGATGGCGGGACGCATGATTAAATTAAAAGCAGCGTTATTTCCATGGCGGTTATGTAGCAGCCAGTCAGACCACACGTCGGAATTTATAGTCATGTCATTTTCTGTTGAGTATTGAGCTATTTTTACAAATCTTTACAAAATATTTACATATTGCTTACATGTAATTTGCGTATTATAGGGCGATATTTTATTTTATAGCTACGACTAGATTCATGCATACTGAAAAAATTATAGCGTTGGTGAATGCCAGTATTGCATTAGGACAGCAACATCGGCATACCGAGGCGTTGGCGTGCTTGGATCAGGCGATTGCGCTTAATCGCGATTTTTTTTTGCTTTTTGCCAATAAAGGGAGTGTGTTGGCGGCGATGGGACGGCATACGGAAGCGCTTGCATGCTTTGATTATGTGTTGAATCTTAAGCCCGATATAGTACAGGTTGTGCAAGCGCGTAAGTGGAGTATAGATGCCGCATTGGCGGGTTGTGATCAAGCGCTTGTCGTCAATCCGGAGAATACATCTATCCGGTATCAACGCGGTGTGTTATTGCATAAACTAGAAAGAGTGGACGAGGCGTTGGCGTGCCAAGATGCGGTACTGGAAGCAGAACCACATCATATTGGTGCACTGACCGAGCGAGGTACCTTACTGTTCACGCTTAATCGAATGGATGCCGCATTAGCGTGCTATACCCAGTTGCTTGCGTTAAGCCAGACTACCCCAGCGGCATTCGCTGTCGCATTATTTAACCTTGCTAATGCTGAACAAAAAACTGGTCAGATTGTATTGGCATTAGAGCACTATCGTCAGGCAGCAGAATCCGTCCCCACCTTGCTGGAGGCAAAAGTGGAGCAGGCACACTGTCAACTGCGACTGGGGAATTTTGTACAGGCATGGCCACTTTATGAGTCACGTTGGGGCACACCGCAATTAAGCGCGAAGTATTTACTCACTCCTGCACCGCAATGGCGTGGCGACGGCAGTTTGGTAGCTAAGACTATATTGCTCTGGGATGAACAAGGTTTGGGTGATACGATCCAGTTCGTTCGTTATGTTGCTGTTGTGGCGCAATTGGCGCAGTATGTCATTTTACGGGTGCCAGAATCATTATGTACCGTGCTGCAAACGCTAGTTGGTCTCGATGGCGTGGCGATGACGAATCTTTGTATTATTTCACACCAACAGGTGTTGCCAGCACATGATATGCAGTGTCCATTGATGAGTTTGCCCTTGGCCCTTGGTGCTGCATTTCAGTGTATTCCAGCACATCTTGACTCGCTCAAAATGGCATCGTACTTGCATGCTGACGAATACCGTGCGACGTCCTTGAACGCCACTGAACCACGTACTATTCAAGCATCTCAACGTGGATTGCGTATCGGCCTTGTCTGGTCTGGACAGCAACATCCACATAACCCGACGCGAGATATTCCACTGGAATTGCTGATACCCTTGACTAGACTCAAGGGGGAGTTCGTAAGCTTGCAAAAAAATGTATCGGAGCAGGAGTTAATCTTATTGAATTCACTCCACATTCGCTGCTTGCCCGTTGACGCTATGGCCGATTTTGCAGCGACTGCGGCAGTGATTACGCAACTTGATCTGGTGATTAGCGTTGATACCGCGGTCGCACATTTGGCTGCCGCGATGGGGAAACCAACATGGATACTCTTGCGCTGTTCTGGCGAGTGGCGCTGGATGCAGGATCGGACGGATAGTGTGTGGTATCCATCGGTACGCTTATTTCGTCAGTCGGTACACGGTGATTGGGATGGTGTCGTTGCGTCTGTCTATGAGGAAATTGCCAGCGTTTCTGAAGTTACTGGAGTTGCTGGCGTTACGAAGAGCCACTCCAGCTAGTTACAATGGCGTCACAGTAACCCTGACATCAAGTTTTTGTTCGCCCCCGCCTAATACAATACCGCGCATCGGCGTCACATCGCTAAAATCACGGCCAAAACCCAGAGTAATGTGATCACTTTGTACTAAACAGCGGTTGGTCGGGTCAAAATCAATCCAACCTAGATCGGGGCAAAATACCGATACCCAAGCATGAGAAGCATCTGCACCGATCATCCGTGGCTGACCTTCCGGTGGATGCGTCAAAATATAGCCGCTGACATAACGCGCAGGTAGTCCCAGTGAGCGCAAACAGCCTATCATTAATTGGGCAAAATCCTGACACACGCCCCGGCGTCCGGCTAACACTTGTTCCAGTGGAGTTGAAATATCGGTGGCTTCGTCATCGAATTCAAAATCGTCAAAAATCCGATGTGTCAGGTCAAGTGCTGCGTCCAAAAGAGCTCTGCCTGGGGTGAAACTGGTGCTGGCATAACTTTCTAATGCTGGGCTGCAGCTGACATGTGGGGACGTGTATAAATAGCGGCAAGCCTCCTGATAATCGCTGTTTTTACTTTGTTGAACGATATCGCGCAGGTTCTCCCACGGCGGCGTATCTTTGATTTGCTCCAAATTGTACCGTGGGCTTAGGGTTACCGTAGATACAGCGCGAACCAGTAAGACTTTGTGTGGCGTGGTAATGGCAATATGGCGGGTGATATTGCCAAAATAATCAACTCCATCGCTGCTATTTTCTTCTGTCGGTATCACTATAATCTGATGGAATTCAGTGTGTTGATAGGAAAACGGCCGTGGCGACAAATGCAAAAATTGTTGTGACAACGTGACGATACTTTGGTAAGTTGCTTGAGTTTCATGCACCACGTGGTAGCGCGCACACGGAACGAGACTGGTGGGTTGTTGGCTCATAGCATCGAAAAAGGCGTTTGGTTGTCAGGCATAGTATTCTGTACGTTATTAGGTAAATTATTTTGTTGATAGTTGGGTTCGCTGTTACGTTGGTTGTGTGCCTGATTTGCCGATGTCGAGGAACTGGTGTAACTGAAAAATTGCAAACTAATTTGTTCTGAAAGTGCCTCGCTGGCAGACTGAATGCGTGATAATAGATTGATTAACTTGATATTGTCGCAATATAAATCCATGTCTGGATCGAGTGCCAGTAATTCGGATGAAAGCGCCGTCAGGGTTTCCTTGCCGCAGGGACCATAGCTGCGGCCGATTTTTTTTAGGCTTTTTAAGATACCGTCGACCTGGAACCGGATAGAGCGTGGATTACTTTCATCCAGAAGCAATAAATCCAAAACTGGCAGCCATTCGGGTTGTGCCCGGTAGCGTGAACGGTAGGTGATGATACTATCACCCAGTTCCAGTAGCCAGTCCAGATTGCCGTTGACACCCATGCGTAATCCACGCTGTAACGCGATACTCTGAAATTGCAGTCGTTCCAGTCGCCGGCCTAGTGATAAAAAGCGCCATCCCAGATCACGATTCATCCCGTCCAGCGCAAATCCAGTCATAGTCATTAATGCGGCGGCAGTATCATCCAATAATTCCAGTACGTCGGCCTGAGATAGGGTTTTATCTTTGACGTCGATACGTTGCCCAAGTTGGCTAAGTGCGCGCCAATTATCGACCGAAAAGCGTTCACTTAATTGAGTGGAAACACGATGAAGCTGTTGTAGTTGGCTTGCGAGCCCCGGAACGGCTGTAGAAATGACGGCGTTGAGCAACTCAAATTCGATTTCTTCATCACTAAAAATCGCTGTCGGATTTGGCAGTGGTGCCGGAATCTGACTTTGTAGTTGGGTTTGCATTATTTCTTGGTTTTGATCTTGGCCTTGACTTTGACTTTGAAATTGCCCTAATTCCGTGGACTGTGTTTGCATCTGACCGGGAAGTTGCTTCAGACGAGCGACTTTGGCTTTGACATCAATTAAGCGGAACCAGGCGCATAGCCCCATGATAGTGTCCCATTCGGCTCCACGATTGGCAGGTAGAACATTGGATTGAAAGTTAATGGCTACCCGCAGTAATCGTGCCGTATTATCACAGCGTTCAGCATTACGGCCAAACCAAAACATGTTTTCTGCCATCCTGCTGGACAAGTGGGTATCGTCTCGTACTAAGTCTTTTCCGGTAGTAATTCGGGTTAGTGCACTATGAGGTTTGACTTTCGTGCTGGTTTGAACCCACGTGTCTTTGCTGCTGCCACCGCGTTGCAGGGTAATGATCCGTGCATCAGAACCCGTCGCGACACGGGTTAAACCACCTGGCATCACAACATAACCGTTCGGTGTGGCACAGGCAAAAACCCGTAGGCCGACAGCCCTAGCACTTAAATGTCCCGCTAACCCCCGTCCTGGTATTTGTTGAGCAGCGTGTGCAGTAACCGATTCTTTAGGTTTCCAGACAGGGGCTTGAGATAGCTTGACTAGTTCTTGG